>ENA-UOJR01001362-UOJR01001362.1-human-gut-metagenome-genome-assembly--contig:-C115P-NODE-1362-length-22069-cov-44.444581_pt1 | contig 22069 bp, 16 predicted proteins | sample MGYA00242354_ERZ723901 | MGnify/ENA metagenome assembly ERZ723901
AGGTGGTGGACGCACTGATAACGGTCATCCGGGCAACAAATGAAAAGGTAGAAATCGAATGGAAAATCTGACGGGTTAATCTCCGCCGTACCTATCCCTTTTGTGCTCTTGTCTATAATAGTGAAAAGAGAATACCCCCTTTGGTGCCGCGGCGCGCACGCCGCTCCCCCTCCCGCGCTAGCGCGGGAAAAAGGATGCAGCGCTGCCGCGCTGCGATTGAATCCCCTGCGCCCTATAGGCGCAAAAAAGGAGCAGCCCTTTCGGGCTGCATAAACTCCCCGCGCCCTTTGGGCGCGAAAAAAGCCGCGCTTGCGCGCGGCAATAAAAAAAGGAGCCTCTTTCGAGGCTCCTTTTTCAGTGGCATCAGCCATTATATCCAAAGAAGTTATTGAAGAAATCCCAGGGATTGGAGTAGTAGCCGTTGCCGCCATTGCCGTACCCGCCGTTGCCGTACCCGCCGTTGCCATTGTAGCTGTTGTCGGTGCTCTGGTCGGAATTGTTCGTTTCCGCCGATTCGGGAACAGCGTCGAAGGTGAGCGGGACTTCGATCGTCTTACCCTCGCGGTAGACGGTCAGCGTCACGGTGTCGCCCGCGCTGTAGCTCTTTTTAGCGGCGACGAGGTCTTCATAGGAGGAGATCGTTTTGTCGTCCATCTTCGTGATGACATCGCCCAGCTTGAGCCCCGCCTTGGCGGCGGCGCTGTCCGGGTCAACGGAGCAGACGAACACGCCCTCCGTCACGTCGTAGCGATACTGCTGCGCCATCTGCGCGGTCATCGTCTGCGGGGTGATGCCCATGTAAGCCTTGTTGGTCACATAGCCGTTGGTCATGATGTCCTTGACGAGAGAAACCACGTCGTTGATGGGAATGGCAAAGCCGATGCCCTCCACGGTGGTGTTCGAGTAGCTCGAATACTTGGCCGACACGATGCCGATGACCTCGCCGTAGCTATTGAAGAGCGGGCCGCCGGAGTTGCCGGGGTTGATGGAGCAGTCGACCTGGATCATGTTGAACGGCGTGCCGTCAACATTGATGGCGCGGTTGACGCAGGAAACGATGCCCTCGCTCATCGAGAACGTCAGCTCGCCGAGGGGATTGCCCACGGCGGCGACGGATTCGCCGATGGCGACCTTGCTCGAATCGCCCAGCACCACGGGCGTTGCGCCCGTCACGTCGATCTTGATGACGGCGATATCGTAATCCTCATCGCTGCCGATGACGGTCGCGTCATACGTTTCGCCGTTGTAGAGCGTTACCTTCACGCTGCTCGCATCAGAGATGACGTGGTGGTTCGTGAGAATGTAGCCGTCCTCCGTGATGAAAAAGCCCGTGCCGCTCGCGGCGGTCTGCACGGTCTGGCCGAAGTAGTTGGTCGTGGCGGAAACGTTGATGGACACCACGCTGTTGACGTTCGAGGCATAGACCTCCGACATCGACATCTGCGTCTTGCCGTCGACCTTGACGGTCTGCACCTGCGCGACCTCGCGGTCGCTGACCTGAACGCTCGTCTTGTTGACCTTGGTCGTCGCGCCGCTCACGCCTGCGCCGATGAAGCCGCCGACGAGCGCGCACACCAGCGCCAGCGCCACGATCTTGCCGGAAAGACCGCTGCCGCCCTTTTTCTTCGGGCTGCCGCCGGGATTCTTATCCCACGGGTCCTCGGCGTAGTTCTTCGTGTCGATCGGGGCGTTGGGGTTCTGCTCGTCGCCCTTGCGATAGCTGTAGTGATACAGGTTGTTTTCGTCTTCGTACATGATGTTGACCTCCTATGGACTGAGACCCTTGCTGGCAGCCTCTTTGCTTTCGATGATGCTATCATAGGGCATATTTATGTATATTTCTTGAACGCTATTTGACGATTTCTTAAATTCCCGATGACTTTTTTAAGTTTCTGTGATAATCGCGCGATTCCCCTTGCGCTTTCCTTTCCGTCATAATAAAATGAAACGCGACTGAAGAAAAAGGAGGCGGCGCACATGCTTCGCATCGACAATCTGAAGCTCCCCGTGGGAGCAAAGGAAGACAAGCTGCGCGCGGCCTGCGCGCACGCGCAGCGCGTGAGCGAGGAGGCGCTTGTTTCCGTTCATCTCCTGCGCCGCTCCATTGACGCGCGCGAGGGCGTGAAGCTCGTCTGCTCCTGCGCGGTCGAGGTCAAAAACGAATCCAGCGTTTTACGGCACTGCAAGAATAAGAATGTGCAGCCCTATGCGCCGAAGAAATATACGCCGCCCGCGCCTGTTTCAGCGCCGGAGGTCTCCCCTGTCGTTATCGGCGCGGGGCCCGCGGGCCTTTTCTGCGCGCTGCTGCTGGCCCGCTGCGGCGCAAGACCTATCTTATTAGAGCGCGGGCGCGCGGTCGAGCAGCGAAAGCGCGATGTCGAGCACTTCTGGCGCACGGGCGAGCTTGATCTGACCTCGAACGTGCAATTTGGCGAAGGCGGCGCGGGCGCATTTTCCGACGGTAAGCTCAACACCGGCACAAAGGACCTGCGCCACGGCTATATTTTAGAGGAGTTCGTCCGCTTCGGCGCGAGCGAGGATATTTTAGTCGACGCCAAGCCCCATGTCGGCACCGACAAATTATATGTGGTGCTGCAAAATCTCCGCCGCGAGATCATCGACCGCGGCGGCGAAGTTCGGTTTTCCCACAAGGTTGTGGATATCGAGCAGAACAGCGGCAGCGTCACGGCGCTGCGCGTGAGCGCCCCCGAGGGGGAGTACACGCTGCCCACAAAGCACGTCGTGCTCGCGCCCGGCCACAGCGCGCGCGATACGTTCGAAATGCTGCAAAAGCGCGGCGTGCCGATGGAGCCCAAGCCCTTTGCCGTCGGCGTGCGCATCGAGCACCGCCAGCGCGACATGGACTTAGCGCAATATAAGGAGGCGGCGGGCACGCCCGGCCTCCCACCCACGTCGTACAAGCTCTCCTGCCACACGGAAAAGGGGCGCGGCGTGTTCTCGTTCTGCGTCTGCCCCGGCGGCGAGGTCGTCGCCGCCGCGTCGGAGGAAAAGCGCGTCGTGACAAACGGCATGAGCGAATTTGCGCGCGACGGCGAGAACATCAACGGCGGACTTTTGGTCTCCGTTACGCCGGAGGATTTCCCGTCCGGCGATACCCTCGCGGGCGTCCAGTTCCAGCGCGAGCTGGAGGACGCGGCCTATCGCCTTGGCGGTGGAAATTACGCCGCCCCCGCCCAGAGGGTCGAAGATTTTCTCAAGCATCGCCCGTCAACGGGAGCGGGAAAGGTCGTGCCGACCTATCTTCCCTCCGTCCGCTGGTGCGACCTGCACGGCTGTCTCCCGCCCTTTGTGTGCGAGGCGCTCGAGGAGGGCCTTCCGATGCTGGGGCGGAAATTAAGGGGCTTCGATGCGCCCGACGCCGTTTTGACGGCGGTGGAGACGCGCTCTTCGTCGCCTGTGCGCATCGTGCGCGACAACTTGAGTTTTCAATCCGCCCTGCGCGGTCTATATCCCTGCGGCGAGGGCGCGGGCTACGCCGGCGGTATCATGAGTGCCGCGGCCGACGGCCTGCGCGTCGCAGAAATGATTTTGGAGGAATTGAACCATGAATGAAAAAATCGGCGTCATCATCGACTTCCTGACTCCGGCATACGAAAAGACGCTGCGCGACACCGCCGCACGCTGCGGCTACGACATCGTCTTCTTCCCCTCGTCCAAGGCGGCGGAGGGCAATGTGGACGACTGCACGATCCTCTACGGCCATCCGTCCCAGCGCGTTATCGCGGGCGCACGCGATCTCAAGTGGTACGCGAGCTGCTGGGCGGGCGTGGACCGCTTCTGCCGCGACGACCTGTATCAGAATCCCGACTGCCTGCTGACGAACGCCTCGGGCGCTTACGGCACGACGATCGCCGAGCATTCTGTCATGGTCTCGCTGATGCTGCTGCGCCGCCAGATGGAATACACCGAGATCATCCGCGAGGGCGGCTGGCGCGTGCTCCCGGGCGGCATCCACTCGCTCCACGGCGCGCGCGTCACGTGCCTCGGCACGGGCGACATCGGCACGGAATTTGCCCGCCGCGTGCGCGCGTTCCATCCCGCGAGCCTGACCGGCGTCAGCCGCAGCGGCCGCGCGAACGCGGACTTTGACGCCGTTCATCCCGTCACGGAGCTCGATCAGCTCCTGCCCGAGACTGACCTTCTCTTCATGTCTCTCCCCTCGGTGAGCGACACGGTGAACATCCTGAACGCAGACCGCATGGCGTTGCTCCCGAAGGGCGCTTATGTCGTCAACGTCGGCCGCGGCACGGCCATCGACCAGGACGCGCTGATCAAAGCGCTGGATTCCGGGCACCTCGCCGGTGCGGCGCTCGATGTCGTCGTGCCCGAACCGCTGCCTGCGGATCATCCGCTGCGCAAGGCCAAGAACCTCCTGCTCACGCCGCACGTCGCGGGCAACATGACGCTCGGCTACACCTGCGAGCGCAACGTGCAGCTCTTCTGCGAAAATCTGGAAAATTACGCCGCGGGCCGCCCGATGCATCACCTCGTCGACCGCAGAAAGGGCTATTGAATCGCGTCGCGTTCCGCCGCTTTGCGGCGGGCGCAGCACATAAAAAGGCAGCAATATGAAAAATTCCCGCATCAAAAACGGTATCATGCGCATTGTGCAGGGTATCATCATCGGCGCGGGCGCGATTTTGCCGGGCATCTCCGGCGGCGTGCTCGCAGTCGTATTCGGCATCTACCGCCCCGCGATGGAGCTGCTCACGCACCCCAGGCGCGCGCTTCAACGCTACTGGCGGATGCTGCTCGCCGTCGGCATCGGCTGGGCGATCGGCTTTTTGGGCGGCGGCAGCGTGATCCTTGCGCTGTTTCACCAGTCGGAAACCGTCGCTACGTGCCTCTTCATCGGGCTCATCCTCGGCACGCTGCCCGACCTCTGGCACGAGGCGGGCACGCAGGGGCGCGGCAACGGCTCGTACATCTCGCTGATCGTCAGCTTCCTCGCCCTGTTCGGCGCGCTGATGGCCGTCAAGTTCAGTTCATTTGCCGAGATGCCCGCAAACTTCTGGGGCTTTCTCTTCTGCGGCGTGCTGTGGGGCTTCAGCTTCATCATCCCGGGGATGACGTCGTCGTCCATCCTGATGGCGGTCGGCCTTCTCACGCCGCTGATCGACGGCATTGCCCAGCTTGATTTCACCGTGCTCATCCCCTGGGGGCTTGGCATGGCCGGCGTGATGGCGCTCTTTGCCCGCATTGTGAGCAGGCTTTTCGACACGCACTACTCCATCGCTTATCACGCCGTCATCGGCATCGTGCTTGCCTCCACGCTCATTATCATTCCGACGGGCTTTGCCTCGACAGCGGAGATGGTCTGGGGCGTCGCGTGCGCCATCCTCGGCGCGGTGCTCGCGTATTTTGGCAGCAAGCTCCAGCCGCAGGAAGACGCGGAGATTGAGGCGAAATAAAAGCAGATACAAAAAGCTGACGGTCAAAAGATCGTCAGCTTTTTACGGTATCATCATTTGTGAGCGCTTCGCTTTTGCGCTTGCGCTTGTAGTGGTACATCGTCCGGTCGGCGCGTTTGATCGCATCCTCTACGCTGCCGAGCACCGGATTGAAGCACGCATAGCCGACCGACACGTGCGGCAGGTGCTCGTTTTTCACTCGCCGTGCCGTCAGCTCGCGCAGGAATTCCGAAAGATACTTTTCCGCCGCCGTGTCGGAGATTTGCGCGATGACGCAGAATTCGTCGCCGCCGATGCGGTAGCAGTAGCCGACCTTGGAGAACACGGCGTAGATCGTGCTGCCGACCTCGGCAAGCACCGCATCGCCCACGCCATGGCCAAAGGTGTCGTTGACGGACTTGAACTCGTCCACGTCGAAATAGTAGATGACTGCGTGCCCGCGCAACGAGGCGAGACGGCTCTCATAGCTGCGGCGGTTCAGAAGATGGGTCAGCGCGTCGATTTTCTGCGTGAGCTCGGAATACAGGATGTAAATCATCAGAACATCGACCGCTGAGCACGCCCACATGATGCGCACTCCGGCACCGTACTGGAGGAACAGCCCACAGAAGAAAAAGACCGGCAGGACGATAACGAGCGCCCGATACAGGCCATAATGGTGCGAGCTCTCGCTCAGCAGCTGACCAATGAACAGCAGAACGCCGCTGACATAGGCCAGCACGTAGACCCAGTAAAACGTTTCGTGATGATAAACGTTTTGTGCGTCGACCGAAAAGATGAAGCCGAAGAAAGCCGACAGCACCTCGAGCCCCGCGTGGACGCCGATGAGGGTATAAATGAGCTTTTTATGCTTGAGCGGCGTCATCAGGTCGCTGCAAAGCACAGTGATGATCGGCGCTGTGGACAGCTCGATGGTCTTAACAAGGATGTGCAGCGTCCGCAGCGACGGGTCGGCCCCGTCCATCCAGACGCCGAACCATTCCGATACCATGCATGCGATCACCAGTACGGAGATCGTGTAAACCGTCTACTTTTTGTCATGCTCCATCAGATCATTGCCGCTCACAAGCATGTCCATGATAATCATAATAAAGACCGAAAGGAAGATGGTAGCCGAGTAGAAATCAAACATGGCGCGAACCTTCCTTTCTGATAGTTATATTCTTACCATATCACCGTTGAGAAAGACTGCAACGAAAACTAAAAAACGTCGAATCCTGTCGTTATTCCAAAATTCACACAGAATCTGACAGCAATTCGCTGTACTGCGCAAGGCTCTGCGTGGCGAGTTGCTGCATCGTCGACCAGTCCGCCGCGCCCGCACTTCCCTGGACCGCCACGGTGCGAAAACCCGCGTCCTTCGCGTTTTGGATGGCGGAAAGCGAGCCGGAAAAGACGATCGTATCGTCCTTTTGCGAGTGCAGGCGCTTCATCGCGCGCTCGAACATCGTGCCGCTGTCCGCCTTGCAGAGCGCGACGGATTCTGTCAGCACGAAGCGGAAATACGAGTTAAGCCCCGCCTTTTCGAGCGCTTTTTGCGCGTCCTCCGCGCTGAGCGCCGTCACCGCGCCGAGCCACACGCCCTCCATCTTAAAAAGTGAAAGCGTCTTGTCGAGTCCCTCGCGCGCCGCGCCGTCGGGGGTGAAGAGGGTATCGCCCAGTGTAAAGATTGCGCTTTGCAGCCGCATATTCGGTTCCTCCTGCGTGAATGATGATTGCCTCTTATTATAATGCGCCCCGCCGTCATTTGCAATCGCGGCGAAGAAGAATATCCTATGCAGTGCGATTCTGTATAAATTTACGGATGCATTCACAAAAGGATCTGAAAGACGGGGGCTTGACGCACTGCTTTGTGAAAAATGATGAACAAAAATACAGATTCAACGCTGAAATTTGGCGGGATTAGGTATGAATATTCCCTTGACTATGTATTTTTATTGAGTTACACTAAACTCATCAACTTTCCGCCGCTGTGTGTGGCGGCATAAGACCACTCTGGAGGACGAAAACCATGAAACATTATCCAAACTCTGTCAGCAAAGCGCTCGCGCTGCTGATGGCCCTGGTAATGACGCTCTCGCTCGCGGTCACGTCCGCGTTCGCCGTCAGCTATCAGGACATGAACCCCAAGGACGATGCGCTGCTGGGAACGAAATTCCCGGTCGACGCGACCATCACCCTTGTCACCGATAAAAACGGCAAGGACGTGTCCCTCTCCATCCCCGTGTCCGGCATGACGAAGGATGCGCTCGCCGCGGCCGTCAGCACCGGTACCGTTTCGCTCTCGCTCGAGCGCGACGATTCCCGCCCCTACGTCAACGAGGAGCTGTTCCCCTACGCTTACGCGGGCGGCTCTCTGAATGACTGGCTGACCGAGGGCGACGAGCACCAGTTCACGGACATCAAGCTCTCCGCAAGCGAGAAAAACGGCAAGACCGTCCTCGACGTGAGCTTCCACGTGAATAACTACTTCTACTCCACCAACCGCAGAACCGGCGTGACCAGCGTCGACTACAGCGTGCCCCATGTGAACGGCGGCTACTACATCGACCTGTGCGGCTACTTTGATCTCGTCGCCAAAAACAGCGGCAAGGATCTCGGCTCCGTGAGCGTCAAGGTTGCGCCGTATGAAAACTTCAACACCATGTGGGAGATCTACAAGGAGCTCGATACGATCGTGGCAAACGGCACGAAAAACGGTCTCTACGTGGAAGAATTCTCCATGGGACAGTCCACCGCGGGCCGTGATATGCCCTATCTCATCGTAGCCGACTCCAAGGCGAGCGTGAGCAAGTGGCTCGCCCTGACCGAGCAGGCCGAGACCGATCCCGATGCCGTGCTCGCCCAGATCAAGTCCGGCGCGCTCGACGAGATCCGCGTGCCCGTGATGTATTCCAACATCCACTCCAACGAGGTCGCCGCCACCGATGGCGTGCTCGATTTCGCCAAGATGATCACGAGCGAAAAGACCATCGACTACAAGACGCTCACCGGCTTCACCGCCGCGGGCGAAAAAGAGCTCAAGGCCGAGATGGGCCCTGTGGGCGCGGAGGGCAGCGTCGCCATCCCCGACCTCGTCAAGGATAAGGCCAGCTACTTAGGTTACCTGACGGTCGATAACAACGGCAAATCCGGCAAGGTCGACCTTGAAGAGTATTACACCGTCGAAAATAAGAGCGTGAACGTCAAGGACGAGCTTTTGTCCGACGGTTCTTCATCCTCGTCCCCGAGGAGAATGTCGACGGACGTACTTACCTGACGAGACATTCCACCAATGGCTATGACCTCAACCGCGACAACTCCTTCCAGACCACGAGCGAGACGGCCAACATGCAGCAGCTCATCGGCACGTTCAACCCCATGTCGCTTGCCGAGTTCCACGGCCGCGTGCAGGCCTTCCAGTGCGAGCCCTGCGATCCCCCGCACGAGCCGAACTTTGAGTACGACCTGCTCGCCGAGCACCTCATCACCGGCGGCGAGGCGCTGGGCATCGCGGCGGTCGCCAACAACGATGGTTACAACAGCTATGTCATCCCCCAGCGCGATTACCTGAGCTACACCGGCAACGGCACCGAGACCTACTGGGAAGACCCGTGGGACGATATGTCCACGAGCTACACTCCCCAGTTTGCCATGCTGCAGGGCACCGTTGCCTATACCGTTGAGCTGCCCGCCTACAACGATGATACCGCGCAGGCGGCGCAGTACGGTATCCTCGGCAACGCCGCCTATGTGGCTGCCGAAAAGCTTTCCTACCTTGCATCTCAGGTCACGATCTTCCAGCGCGGCGTGAAGAATCTAAACTCCGACGCGTATGAGCTCGTCGGCCAGTGGTTGTGCGACCAGAACGACGTCGAGGGCGCGGAGATGGACGTCTTCCGTCCCGAGTACAACGGCACGGGCCAGAACGGCAATTTCTATCCCGAGTGCTACATCATCCCGCTCGACGGCAAGAACCAGACCAACCTTCAGGCCGCGGCCGACATGATGGAGTGGCTCACGAGAAACGACGTTAAGGTCAACGTGACCGAAAAGGAATTCACCTATGACGGCGTTACCTACCCCGCCGGCACGATGATCGTCTCGATGTATCAGGCCAAGCGTTCTGTCGCCAACGGCGCGCTGTATGACGGTACGCTCATCAACGGCTGGACGATCCTCTACTCCGAGGGCATCACCTCCTTCAATGAAACGCGCGGCTTCGACATGGTCACCGTGGCCGAGCCCGCCGCCTACAAGAGCATCTCCGCCGTCTGCGGCGACGCGATGGACCACGACGACGCCCTCGCTTACACCAAGGCGCTGACCTCCTGCTTCACCGGCGACAAGAATAAGGACGTCATCCTCTCCAACGCCTCTGAAGACTCCACCGCCGCCGTCAACGAACTTCTCAAGGCCGGCAAGACCGTCGGCATGGTCACGAGCGGCGACCACATGGGCGATTTCATCTGCTCCTACGCCGACTATCAGACCGTCGCGGGCAAGTATCTGCTCTCTGCCGCGGGCGTCGACAAGACGAGCGTGAAGGCGAAGATCATCACCAAGTCCCCGACCGTCTACGTCCCCGGCACGCCTGCTGAAAGCGAGAAGGGATTTGTCTACACGCCGCAGATCAGCCAGAGCGCCGGCTGGAACTATGATACCGCCGCGATGAACCTCATGGGCTTCACCACGACCTCCGACGTGACCAAGGCGGACGCCGCCGCAGGTGCGACGAAGCTCGACGCCGCCGCAAAGACCGCCGTGGAAAACGGCCTGCCGTACATCGGTTACAGCTATTCCGCAGCGTCCTCCGCCTCTGACCTCATCGCCGGCGTGGAATACACCGAGCTGGACGGCGCGATGGACTGCCTGACCCCCGTTGTCTATCCCAACAAGACCCTTGTGAACGCGAGCTACATTGCTGACGGCGACGGTATCCTCTACGCCTACGGCCTCGGCTACTTCTCCAAGGTCCCCGCCTCCGCGACGGTGCTCGTCAAGAGCGACAAGAGCAGAACGCCTACCGAGGGCTTCATCCCCACGAACACCGCCGAGCGCGCCGCGGGCTTCAAGGCCTACATGAACGGCGGCGTGCAGGGCTTTGCCTACAAGGAAAACGGCATGAATGTCGTCCTCTTTGCCAACTCCCTCACCCATAAGGTCCACCAGAGAGACGAATATGCCTACCTCAGCAACTTCCTCTTCTCCTCTGTCCTGGGCGACAAGAACTATGACGGCTCCGCGTCGCTTCCCTTTACCGATGTCGCCGACGACGCCTACTATGCTGACGCCGTTGTCTGGGCCGTTGCGAAGAACATCACCTCCGGCGCGACCGCCACGACCTTTGCGCCGAACGCGGGCTGCACGCGCGGCCAGATGGTCACCTTCCTGTGGAGAGCCAACGGCAGCCCCGAGCCGAAGTCCATGACCACGTCCTTCACCGACGTGAAGAGCGGCGCGTACTACGAAAAGGCCGTTGCGTGGGCGGTGGAAAACAACGTGACCACCGGCACGAGCAGCACGACCTTCTCCCCGGATGCTTCCGTCACGCGCGCACAGGCTGTCACCTTCCAGTGGAGAGCGGCCGGCGCACCGGCGGCTGAGGGCACGAACGCCTTTGCCGATGTGAGCGCGAGCGCCTTCTACGCCCCCGCCGTGCAGTGGGCCGTCAACGCGGGCGTGACCACCGGCACGAGCGACACCACCTTCTCCCCGAACAGCAACTGCCTGCGTGCGCAGATCGTTTCCTTCCTCTACCGCGCCGCCAAGTAAGCGGCCACTATCTGATGAAAAAAGAGGGAACGGTTTTTCCGTTCCCTCTTTTTGTTTTTTCCCGAGAAAGACACGATGGCTTTCTTTTGCGCGAAACAAAAAAACCTCACTTCCGAAGAAGTGAGGTTTTGGTGGAGACTGCTGGACTCGAACCAGTGACCTCCTGCGTGTGAAGCAGGCGCTCTAACCAGCTGAGCTAAGCCTCCGAATGTGGTGACCCGTACGGGATTCGAACCCATGTTACAGCCGTGAAAGGGCCGTGTCTTAACCACTTGACCAACGGGCCATATGAGTCACGGGATGCTTTCGCATCCCGTGCTTCTGGTAGCGGCACCTGGATTTGAACCGGGGACACTGCGGGTATGAACCGCATGCTCTAGCCAGCTGAGCTATGCCGCCAAATATTCCTGCTCGACAGGACAGAAGCTACTATACCAAATAAGATAGCCTTTTGTCAATAGCTTGTCCAAAAATTTTTGCGATTTTCCAAAATCGGGGAGAGGACCGCGCCCTCTCCCCTGCTTTTCATCAGCAAACGACGTTTTTCCCCTCTGACCAGACGGAGACGATGTTGTGACGGTGCATCATGTAGATCGCGCGCTCGAAGCGCTCGCGCACCGAGAGCGGATGCGCGGCCTCGGTAAAGTCGGAGTCGTCGACGACAATGGCGTGGATATAGTCGCCGGGGACAAATCCGCCGTGCCCGCCGAAATACTCGTGTCCTGCGCTGGAGCCGAGGTAGTAGCCCTCCTCGACGGTCAGAAATTCGTCCTTTCCGTCGCTCTGCATGTGGCGGAACTTCGACGCGCGGATGGACATGGTGATGACCTTGTTCATCGCCAGCAGCGCGCCGCCTGCGATATCCGACCCGAGCGTGACGAGGTTGCCCTCGCGCAGCAGCGTCCGCACGGGCGCGACGCCCGAGCAGATGTTGATATTCGACCCCGCGCAGTGCGCCGTGACGACGCCATGCTCGCGCATGGCCTCGCGCTCGCGCTCGTCGGAGTGGACGCAGTGCGCCATGACGGTATGGTCCTTCCACAGCCCCGCGCGGTCGTAGCTCTCCCAATATTGCGCGCAGTCGGGGCAGAGCTCTTTGACCCACGCGATCTCACCCTTATTTTCAGACAGGTGCGATTGGACGTACAGCCCGCGCTCCGCGGCGAGCTTGCCGAGCCAGCGCATCAGCTCGTCGGTGCACGATGGGGTGAAGCGCGGCGTCAGGATGGGCTTGACGGTCTGGAAGCGCCCGCACGCATCCAGCCAGCGCAGCGTTTCGCGCTTGGACTGCTCGGTCGTCTCCTGAAGCTCGGGGCTGCCGTTGCGGTCCATGTTGACCTTGCCGACATAGCCCGTGACGCCCGCCTTTTCGAGCTCTTCCATCAAAATGAGCGTCGCGTCCGTGTGGAGGGAGGAAAACATGCAAACGCGCGTCGTGCCGCTCGTGATGAGGTCGCTCGCGAGCTTTTTGTAAATGCGGCGGGCGTAGTCACTGTCTTCAAAGCGCGCCTCGGTCTTGAACGTGTAGGTGTTGAGCCAGTCGATCAGCGGCAGGTCCATGCCCATGCCGAGCATGGGGTACTGCGGCGCGTGCAGGTGCATGTCGACAAAAGACGGCATGATGAGGCTATCACCGTAGTCGATGACTTCCGCGTCGGCGTTCTGCGGCACGGCCTTTTCAACGCTTTGGATGCTGCCGTCGTCATGCAGGACGAGGCAGCCGTGCTCGACGATCTCGAGCTTGCCGAGCGCCGGTGCGGAAACGAGATTGCCCTTGAGGATCTTCATATCAGTCACTCCTGTTTTAGCTTTGTGCAAAAGAAAAAGCGCCCCGCCCGGGGACTTCTCCCCCGGCTGAGCACCCATAGCAGAGCCTTTCGGCGGCTCCGTAGAAACTTTCGCGCCATGTAAGCGAAACTATATGAGTTTTTCTCCGCTGCCATTACCATACCACGCGAAAGCGAAAATTGCAAGCGAAAAGCGGCGGGCGCGCTATGTCATATCGGCGCAAGTGCGCACATAGGATTGTCCCAAGAGGTGAATCACGATGCAAAAGAAACGGACAGGACGGATGCTGTGTTCGCTCGCGCTCTCGGCGGTGACGCTCTGGGGCGTGAGCGTCACGGCGCCGGCGAAGAACGCGCGCGATGCGCTCCGCTCGCTCAAGGACGAGACGCTGGGCGTGATGCTGCTGAGATATGAGCGCGGCAACGGCGGGGAGGACTTTCTCAGCCTGCGAACGTCGCTCGCGCTGCACGCGACGCCGCTTCTGCGCGAGGGCGAGGAGAACATCGCGCAGGCATGGTCGGCAGAGCTTGAGCAAAAGCCCGATGACAGCGCGGACGAAACGGGCGACGCGCAGGACAGCGAGGGCACGGTGCTCACGCAGGAGGAGACGCCGGACGAGATCGCCGTGACGGAAAACGGCTCGCCCGCCCGCACGCTCAAGGCGTCCGACCCCTCGGGCTATACGGTATTCGGCAATGTGTACATCAACAACGGCTCGGATGCCGCGCTCGACGCCTCGATGCTCTCGGGCGATTATGCAGCAAAGCTCGGTGCGGAGGGGCCGCAGGTGCTCATCATCCACACCCACGGCTCGGAGAGCTACACCATGCCGCCGGGGCAGGAATACGACGTGTCCGACACGTTCCGCACGCTGGACACGAACTGCAACATGATCCGCATCGGCGACGAAATGGCGCAGGTGCTGACCGACGCGGGCATCAGCGTCGTGCACGACCGCTTGCTCTACGACTATCCGAGCTATTCGGGCGCTTACAACCGCTCGCTCGCGTCGATCGAAAGCTACTTGCAAAAGTACCCCTCGATCTCGTTCGTGCTCGATGTGCACCGCGACGCGGTGCAGGACGCGAACGGCCAGCAGTTCAAGCTGCTGTGCGGCGAAGATAAAAACGCCGCACAGCTCGAATTCGTCATCGGGTCGAACGGCGGAGGCCTGAGTCACGATCTCTGGCGCGAGAACTTAAAGCTCGCCTGCGCCGTGCAGGAAACGCTGTACAAAGACTATCCGACCCTCATGCGCCCCGTCACCGTGCGCAACTCCCGCTACAACCAGCACATGACGACCGGCTCGCTCCTTGTTGAGGTCGGCACGGCGGGCAATTCGCTCGAAGAGGCGATCAACGCCGCGCGGATCTTTGCCGCGGGGTTCGCCAAAACGATACAAAACGGGACGTAACGGCGCTCCCGCCGCCAAAATAGACGGAAAGAGGCAAAAAAAGCGCAAATTCTTGTCAAAGTTGCCGTGTTGCATTCTGCACAAAAATCCTGTTAAATGGAAGTTACCATTTCAATCGAAAAATTTCGTCAGAAATTATTTTTTCAGGAGGGGTAATTCCATGGAGCTTCTTCAGGAGCGCATCCGCCGCGAGGGCAGAGTCCTGCCCGGAAACATCGTCAAGGTGGACGGTTTCCTCAACCACCGCGTTGACACCCGTCTGCTCGAGGACATTGCGGACGAGTTCGCCAAGTATTTCGACACCAGCAAGATCACGGTCGTTCTGACGGCGGAGGCCAGCGGCATCGCGCTTGCGACCATCTGCGCGCAGAAGTACGGCGTTCCCATGCTCTTCGCCAAGAAGGCCAAGAGCGACAACATCGAAAGCGGCCTCTATCAGAGCGAGGTGTTCTCTTACACCTACAAGAAGAAGGTCACGCTGCTCGTCTCTCAGGAGTGGCTGAACGCGGACGACCACGTGCTCATCATCGACGACTTCATGGCCAACGGCTTCGCCGTGCAGGGCCTTGTCGATATCGTCAACGAGGCGGGCGCGAAGCTCGAAGGCATCGGCATCGCCGTGGAAAAGGGCTTCCAGGGCGGCGGTGACCGCTTCCGCGCGAGCGGTATCCCCTACAAGGCACTCGCCGTCATCGAAAAGGCGGACGAGAACGGATTTGTCTTCCGCGAGGAATAAGTTCTTCAAAAAAGAGAGGCTGGCCATTTGGCCAGCCTCTCTTTTTTGAGGGGGGATGGCAGCCCGCTGCGTGCATAATTCGCCCGCCATTGGCGGGCAAATTCCACACTTGCGGGCTGAGAAGTGTAAATTCCAACGCACATGTCGTTGGAATTTACGATTGAAATTTATTTGCCGCCGTGCGCGGCGCGGGGAGCCTGTTTTCTGCCCGTAGGGCAGAAAATGCGGCGGGTGCGAGACGGAAGTTGTTGCGTCGATTTTTAGTGCGGAGGGCCTGTTCACTGCCGGAGGCAGCGAATGCGGCACGGGAGGGATTTTGCCTGTTTGCCGCCGGAGGCGGCGGGGAAAATTACAGTTAGTTGGCGTTCATTGCTTCTGTGGGGACAAAGTAGTTTTCTGAGGCGATGATCGTGCCGTCGTTCAGGGTGACCATCATACGGTCCATGTCTTTGTCAATGTCGATGCTTTTCACATCGAGCTGCGAAAAGTCGCCGGCGTAGAAAAAGGTGAGGATCGGATACTCGTTGTCCCCCCAGTTGATCTTGGCTTCGACACCGTCTCTGCACGAGGGCTCGTAATTTTCCATGGCAAAGGTCCCGACGAAGTTGGTGGAAGACCACGTCTTTTTGAGCGTGCCGGAAATGGTGATGGAGGAGGGAGTATAAGTTGTGCTGTTGTCCTCGTAGACCCTTACGGGGACGGTCTTGTCGATGGTTTTTCGCGTCCCGCGGATGCCGAGCAGGACGATAGCGCAAAGGACGGCAACCAGAAGAATGAGGGCCGTTTTTCTCTTTTTGCGGTTCATCGTGTGCATCTCCTTGTCCTGTTAAGTTTTGATGTGAAATTGCCCCTCAGAAAAGCGTGCAAACCCACGCGAGGGCAGCGGAGAGGGGGATGTAAAGAAGAAAATGCACAAGGTGCGCTTTTTTGTTATAGCCAAACAGGTGCGGGCCGACGATGCCCTTGACCTCAGGGTAAAAGCGGGGGAAAAAGTTCGAGTGGCACAGCAGCACCCAGTCGAAAAAGAGAATGTCGTAGGCCTCCATGACATAGAGGATGACGAGGTAGCGCGCGAAAAACGCGCCGAAGGTGAAACCGTTCCGAACGCCGTCCCACGCGGCGAGGACTGCCGCACCGAGAAACAGCAGCATCGCCAAGATGCCGAGGCACCAGCCGAGGATATGCGCGCCGCGGAAGCGCTCGGCTTTTCTCTCAGGAACGGCGGCGAAGACCTCACGCGGCGCGGAGGAGAAGAATTTCTTCTCCTGAATGAGCCCGACGCCGGCGTACAGTAGGAGAAAATACGCCGCCATGACGAGAAACGATGCAAGCAGGGTGATCTTCATTTCTGTTGATGCCTCTTTTGCTGTCGTTTTTTGATGCCTTACAGCCGGTAGAGCGCGGGCCGCCGGTCGTGGAAAACGGGGACGCGGGCGCGGAGGGGCGCGATGGAGGAAAGGTCCAAGTCGGCGGTGACGATCTCCTCTTCCCCGCCGCCTTGGACTAAGACCGCGCCCAGCGGGTCGATGATGCGCGAAAAACCGCCATACAGCGTGCCGTCGCGCTCGCCGCAGGCGTTGCACGAGACGACAAAGAGCTGGTTTTCGATCGCGCGGGCGGCGGTGAGCGTCTCCCAGTGGTATTGGCGCGCCGCCGTCCACTGGGCGGGCAGGAACATGACCTGCGCTCCGCGCAGCGCCAGCGTGCGCCACAGCTCGGGAAAGCGAACCTCGTAGCAGATGAGAAGGCCGCAGCGCACGCCGTCGAGCGTGAAGGTGACGAGGTGGTCGCCGGGGGTGTAGACCTCGTGCTCGCCCATCGGCGTGAAGGGATGGGTCTTGTCGTATTCGGCAATGCACGCGCCCGCGCGGTCAAAGACGCAGGCGGTGTTGTAGATCTTGCCATTGCGGAGATTCGACACGCTTCCCGCGACGATGTTGACGTTCAGCTCGCGCGCGAGCGGGGAAAAACGAGCGCGCACGGCTTTCGCGTTTTCATCGCACGCCGCGGCAAGGTCGCCCGCGGGCATGAAGCCCGTGTTCCACGTCTCGGGCAGGACGACAACGTCGGGGCCGTTTTCCCCGACAGCGCGGCGCACGAGTGCCTCCGCGCGGTCAAAGTTCGCTTTGCTCTCCAGCGAGCGCATATTCATCTGGATCACGCTGACCTTCATGGTGGTGTCCTCCAAAATCGTTTTGATACGGTCATTATACGAAAAGAAAGCCTGCATTGCAATGCACAACAAAAAGAGGACGGCAAATGCCGTCCTCTCGTTTGTAAAAGCGTCGCAGACTTTTACCCGCAAGGGGTATGCGGCATCCGTAAAGCAGCAGAGCTGCTAACGGCTGCCCAAGCGCCGCGCACGGCGCAAATAAATTGAAATCGTTTTTTGGAACGACATGTGCGTGCCAAAAAACACTTTGCACGGAGCGAACGTGCGCGCCTTTGGCGCGTGTGCTGAGCGCAGTGAAATTCTGCTCAAAAAACTGACTTTGTCAGTTTTTTGAAGTGCGCAGCGCTCTGATTGCATTGAGAACCGCTAAGACCATCACGCCGACGTCGGCGAAGATGCCCATCCACATGTTGGCGATACCGATGGCGACGAGCAGCAGGCACGTCAGCTTCACGCCGAGCGAGAAGACGATGTTCTCGTACACGATGCGGATGCACTTGCGCGAGATCTGGATGCCCTTGGCGATCTTCATCGGATCGTCGTCCATCAGCACGACGTCCGCTGCCTCAATGGCGGCGTCGGAGCCCATCGCGCCCATCGCGATGCCGATATCCGCGCGGGAGAGCACGGGCGCGTCGTTGATGCCGTCGCCGACGAAGGCGAGGCAGTCATCCTTGCCCTTTTCACCCAGCAGGCGCTCGAGGCGCGCGACCTTGTCGCCCGGGAGCAGCTCGGCGTGCACTTCGTCGACGCCGAGCTCCTGCGCCACGTGATCGGCGACCTTCTTGATGTCGCCCGTGAGCATGACGGTCTTCTGCACGCCCGCGCGCTTGAGGGCCGCGATGGCATCGCGCGCGTCGCTCTTTACCACGTCGGAGATCACGATATGGCCGGCGTACTCGCCGTCGACCGCCATGTGGACGATCGTGCCGACGCTGCGGCACTCCTGCCACTTGACGCCGAGCTCATCCATGAGCTTGCCGTTGCCCGCGGCCACGCTGTGGCCGTCCACGGCCGCGACCACGCCGCGGCCGCTGCGCTCTTCGATGTCCGTCACGCGGGAGCGGTCAAGCTCCACGCCGCAGGCCTTTTGCAAGCTCCTGCTGATGGGGTGCGAGGATGCGCACTCGGCGAGTGCCGCGTATTCAAGCAGCTTGCGGTCCTCCATCGGGCTGTGGTGCACGCCCGTGACCTCGAACACGCCCTGCGTGAGCGTGCCGGTCTTGTCGAAGACGACGATCTTGGTTTTCGACAGAGCCTCCAAGTAATTCGAGCCCTTGATGAGAATGCCCTCGTGTCCTGCGCCGCCGAGGCCCGCGAAGAAGCTGAGCGGGATGCTGATGACCAGCGCGCAGGGACACGAAATGACAAGGAACGTGAGCGCGCGGTAGACCCACACGCCCCACGAGGCGGCGTTGCCCATCAAAAGATTGATGACCGGGGGCAAAATGGCCAGCGCCAGCGCGCTGTAGCACACGGCGGGAGTATAGACGCGGGCAAACCGGGAGATGAACGCTTCGGAGCGGGATTTGTGCGAGCTGGAGTTTTCCATCAGCTCCAAAATCTTGGACACCGTAGACTCGCCGAAGGCCTTCGTGGTCTTGACCTTCAAAACGCCCGTCATGTTGATGCAGCCGCTGATGACCTCGTCGCCGGTCATCACGTCGCGCGGGAGGCTCTCGCCCGTCAGCGCCGCGGTGTTGAGCGTGGACGCGCCCTCGACGATCTCGCCGTCGATAGGAATTTTCTCGCCCGGCTGGACGGTGATGACCGTGCCGACGGCCACGTCGTCGGGGTCGACCTGCTCGAGCTTGCCGTCGCGCTCGATGTTGGCGTAGTCGGGACGGATGTCCATCAGCGCCGTGATGTTGCGGCGGGACTTGCCGACGGCGTAGCTCTGGAACAGCTCACCGATCTGGTAGAAGAGCATGACCGCCACGGCCTCGGCATAGTCGCCGCTCTTTTCATAGATGGCGAGCGCGATGGCGCCGATCGTGGCGACCGCCATCAGGAAGTTTTCGTCGAACACCTGATGGTTGCAGATGCCCTTCCATGCCTTGCGCAGAATGTCGTAGCCGATGGTGACATAGGCGGCGAAGTAGAGCGCGGTGGAGACGAGCATCGGCATGGGAATGAATTTCGCGGCGAGGAACAGCACCGCCGCGATCAGGATGCGGTAAAGCATCTTTTTTTGCTTTTTCGTCATAAAGATGACCTCCTTGAAGGGGGAGAATTTGAATTTTGCCTAAGAAAGCGCCCCGGTGCGTTCGTCCGGGGCGTGAGAGGGAGAAGCTCTCTTACAGATAGATCTCGCAGTCGTCCTCGACCTTCTTGCAATTCTTGAGGACGGCCTTCATCACGGCCTTGGGGTCCTGACCCTCGGCGAACTCGACGGTCATCTTCTGGGTCATGAAGTTCACGACAGCGTCGGCAACGCCCTCGGTCTTCTTGGTGGCTTCTTCCATAAGGTTGGCGCAGTTGGCGCAGTCGACTTCGATCTGATAGGTCTTTTTCATGGTATGTTTCTCCTTTTCGGCACAAAATATTTAACGATTAAGTGCTTGTTTAATCTTGATGACCGTACTATAATGTCCGCAAAGGCAAAAGTCAAGGGCTGCACGCATGTCTCTTCCGTTCGGGCGAAACAAACTTCCAAACGGGATACGGACGCGCCCGCAGGACCCAAAAAGAAAGGTGGAACAACGATGAGCGAAGTGCATTTACCCCACCAGCACAGCGACGAGGGCACGATGCGGGAGCTGCAGGAATCGGTGGAGACGATTGGCAGCTTCCAGACCGTGGCGGACGTGTTCAAGCAGCTCTCCGACAGCAGCCGCGTGCGCATTTTCTGGCTGCTGTGCCACTGCGAGGAGTGCGTCATCGACCTCTCCGCGATGGTCGGTATGAGCTCGCCCGCGGTGTCGCACCATTTGAGGCAGCTGCGTGAGAGCGGACTTCTCGTCTCGCGCCGCGTGGGGAAGGAGGTCTACTACCGCGCGTCGGACAGCGAGCAGGCGCAGCTATTGCACCGCATGATCGAGCGCACGATGGAGATTTCCTGTCCCGAGGAGGAGAGCAAGGCCGCCACCGGCGCGCCGCACCTGCCCCCGCTCGACGCCGAGGTGTACGAGGGCGGCGGCACGAGTGAGCAGATCGAGACCATCCGTGCCGTGCACGACTATCTGACGCAGCACCTTTCAAGCCGCGTGACGATCGACGAGCTGTCGCGCCGCTTTTTGATGAACCCCTCGACGATGAAGGCGCTCTTCAAGTCCGTCTACGGCAGCTCGCTCGCCTCGCACATTCGCGAGCACCGCATGCAGCACGCGGCAAAGCTGCTGCTCGAGGGCGACGAGAACGTCGCACAGGTCGCGCGCGCCGTCGGCTACGAGAGCCAGAGCAAGTTTTCCACCGAATTCCACAAGGCATACGGCGCACTGCCGACGGAATACCGAAAAGCGCAGAAAAAGTAAGTCAGATGAGGGCGAACGTTTCCGCTTCCCACGGCGTTTCGCGGAAGCCGACGCGCCAGTCGATGTGGTCGACTATCTCAAAGTGCAGCGACGAGCACGCGGTGTGGAGCTTCCCCTGCGCCGCTTCGCCCACGACGATGGCGACCGGCCCGTCCGCGCCGCCGATGATGCCGAAGCAGAAGTCGTTCTGCGCCTCGGGCGCAAAGGAAGCGGTCTCACGTCTGACCTGGCGCGGGCGGTCGCTCTCGGCGCAGTCCTCGACGAAGATCGAGTGTTCCGGCGGCTCGGGCATGAGCGTGTAACTGATGGCCGTAAAATGCGTCGGATAGTCGAACCGCGGGTCGAGATTCATCCGCTCGCGCGGCAGTTCCTGCGGCTCGACCTCCTGCGCCGTGAGAAGATACTTCGTGCCACGGTAGGAGAAGGCGAACGTATCGCCAGCCTTGTCCGCGCGGAAGCGCGGGCCGGGGACGAGCACCTCGTCCGCCATCATCGTGACGGCGAGTGATTTGAGCTTCGGCGCGCGCTTCGTGACGAACGAGAATGCCGCGCGGCGGAGGCTCCAGCCATACGCGCGGTCAAGGCCGTAGTGCGCCATGGCGGGCTCTGCGTCGGCGCAGAAGCCGGGCTGCTCCGGCAGGAAAATGACGCCGCAGCCGTGGCTCGTGCGGAGCTTCGCACCGTTCAAGGTGAGGCTGGGGGTAAAACCGAGGCTGAGCGGGTGCTCGCGCTCCATCTGTTCGCGTTCGTCGCGCGTGAAGTTGATGGATTCGTCGCTTTCGGGATCGATCCCCCACTTTTCCATAAAGCCGCGCAGCGCGGAAGCCTCCGTGCGCATACAAAAATCAACGACAATGCCCTTTGCACAAACGTAGACCGACGGCACGAACCAGTCGCGCCCCGCCCACGAAAACCACTTTTGTACAGGCACTTCCCTGCCCGCGCGCTCGCGCCCGTGGTGGCCCCAAAAGCTGCCGTCAAAGTAGACCTTCCAGTCCGCTTTCTGTTCGGGCGCGTCGGGATTCATTTCGGGGTCGTAGAAGTCCTCGGTGAATTTGAGCTTGCTGAGATCGAACTCCGCTTGCAGCTCGCGCAGGTATTGCCACGGCCGCTCCATCGGCGTGAGGGAAAAGACTGTGGTGATCTGCGAGAGCACCGCCTTCTGCTCGTCCGTCGGCGGATTCTCGGAAAGGAAGGCGTCGAATTGCGCCTCGTCCCACTGCCACGCCTGCTCGAGCGCCGCGCTGTCGCCGGTCGCGAGCAGCAGGCGCAGAAAATCGCTGAAATCGCGCGCGATGA
>ENA-UOJR01001375-UOJR01001375.1-human-gut-metagenome-genome-assembly--contig:-C115P-NODE-1375-length-21934-cov-45.609306_pt1 | contig 21934 bp, 20 predicted proteins | sample MGYA00242354_ERZ723901 | MGnify/ENA metagenome assembly ERZ723901
TTAATCAGCGAGTCAGCTTGGGAAGAAATGACCTGCTTATTCGCACCTTCCCTAATGTGTTGGTGCTGCCGGGGGGATCATTTTCATGCTGTTTTCCTGGATGCGGATAATATGTTAGTGGAGGCGTCGGTTGTTTTAATATCTGTGCTTGTAGAACAGCCAATGCATTATTGATTCCCTGATACCAGAGGCCAGCATGTAAATAAGCCAGTGTGTGATTTTCTATCAGAAGGCCGAGATGTTTATCGTCCAGACCGCTTTCAACCTGGCCGTTGGTGATCATAATTAACCGTGGTTCGCGGGTAGTAAATAGTAACAGAACACTTCCTTTTACATCACTCAATGAAGATGACGCATGCGCCAGCATCGCTTTACCATTTTGTCTGAGACTGGCTTCATTATTAATGTCGGGTAAAACCACAATAAACGGTGCAATTCCCGTTTGTTGGCGAAAAAGCTCGGCTTTATGCGCGATCTCTTCAGCATCTGGTACAGTACCGGTAACGTCCGTAAAAAGTGTCTTCATTATTGGAATTAATGGCTTGCTGGCTGCTGTCAGAGGCAGGAGTATCAGTAAACTGAGCAGTATAATGAATTTTTTCATGGGCGGGACTTCCGTTTCCTGCGTGATTTTTTAGAGGAGGGCATACTTATTAATAAACCGACGGCGATAAAAATAACGCCCATAATGCCGATAAACCCCCATTTAAAAAAATTAACCCACGGGTTATTTATCTCAGCCTTTTCAGGATGCCCGGGAGAATAATAAACATTAACTTTATCGCCTTCGCTGTCTTCATAAAAATCGCTGCCGATACTCGAATTGAAAATTAGCGTGTAATCTGGCGTCGGTCGAAAGGCAACGACGGGATACCACGAACCATCTTTACCCGTGCGATGAGAATGACTGGAGTGCCAGACGGTATCAACAATGACGCCTTCGGTATGAATCGCGTCTTTGCTATAGGTGAACTGGTTATAAAAGACAACAACAGAAATGAGGATCAGTACCAGACCGATACCGAGGAATATACGAAAGAAAACTTTACTGTCCTGACTCATTAGCCACATCCTTGCTAACTAAAAAACGGGCGGTAATACCACCGCCCGCTTGCTGAATTAACGTCCTGCTTTCAGCTTCTGATAATACTCTTCATAAATGCTGCTGGCTGCGCCAACGTCATTCTGCCATTCGCCATTTTTAATGGTTTCAGCATCCGGGTAGAGCGTTTTATCGTTCGCCACTTCCGGGCTTAACAGCTTACGCGCCGCAAGGTTTGGCGTTGGATAACCGATAGTTTCGGCAACCTGTTTTGCCACATCCGGGCGCAGCAGGAAGTTGATCAATTTCAGCGCGCCTTCTTTGTTTTTGGCATTTGCCGGGATCGCCAGGCTGTCCATCCAGAAAATGCCGCCTTCTTTCGGCCATACCACGTCAATTGGCGTACCCGCCTGGCGTGCAACGAAAGCAGAACCGTTCCAGATCATGCCGAGGTTAACTTCGCCTTCCATGTACGGGTTAGCCGGGTTATCGGAGTTAAAGGCTGCCACGTTTGGCATCAGTTTTTTCAGCTCGTTATATGCAGCTTCAATCTCTTTCGGATCGGTGGTGTTACCGGAGTAGCCCAGCTTACGCAGCGCCATCTGGAACACTTCACGGGCATCGTCGGTCAACAGCAGGCTGCCTTTGTACTCAGGCTTCCACAGATCGGCCCAGCTGGTGACAGATTTCGGATCCACCGCATCACCGTTAACACCAATCGCCGTCGCACCCCAGATATACGGAATGGAGTAATCGTTATTCGGGTCAAACGGCTTATTGAGCATGTCTGGATCGAGATTGCTGAAGTTCGTTAACTTCGACTTGTCGATCTTCTGGATCATCCCTTCTTTACGCATTTTATCGACGTAATAGGTTGAAGGAACCACCAGGTCATAGGCACCGTCTTTGTACGTTTTCAGCTTGGCGTACATGGTTTCGTTCGACTCGTAAGTCGAATAGATAACCTTAATACCGGTTTCTTTGGTGAATTGTTCAAGCAGTCCTGGCGGCACGTACTCGGTCCAGTTGTAGAAATACAGCGTGTTGTTGTCATCGGCGTGAGCGGCGCTCATGCCCAGTGCCAGAGCACCCGCCGCGAGCAGGTGGCGTGACCATTTTTTCATTTAACGTCCCCTGTGTTACCTTTCGTTTTATCACGAGCAATAAGCTGGCTGGCAATAACCATCACCAGCGACAGCACCAGTAATATGGTTGCCAGCGCGTTAACTTCCGGCGATACGCCGACTTTGACCATCGAATAAATTTTTAACGGCAGAATTTCATAGCTTGGTCCGGTGACGAACGAAGAAACTACTACATCGTCCATCGACAGGGTAAAGCTTAACACCCAGCCCGCCGCCACCGCTGGCATTGCCAGTGGCAGAATGATTTTTCGCAGAATGGTAAATTCGCTGGCACCGAGATCTTTCGCCGCTTCCAGCATTCGCACGTCAAAACCTTTCAGGCGCGAATACACTGTCACCACCACAAATGGCAGGCAGAAGGTGATATGCGAGAACAGCAGCGACCAGAAGCCAAGCTGAATACCCAGCAGCATAAACAGCACCAGCAGCGAAATCGCCATCACGATATCTGGTGACATCATCACCACAAACAGCATTCCACTAACGAACGGCTTACCACGAAAGCGATAACGGTACAGCGCAACTGCCGTCAGTGAACCGATAAGCGTAGCAAATGTCGCCGAAAACACCGCCATTGTTAGTGAATGCTGCGCTGCCTGTAACAGGCTGTCGTTGTTCATCAGCAGGCTATACCATTTGGTGGTAAAACCCTGCCAGTTGATGCCAAAGCGCGAGCTGTTAAAGGAGTTCACAATCAAAATAATGATTGGGATATACAGGTACGCGTAGATAGCGGTCATAAAACCGCCGCGAAGCAGTCGACCGATCATTCGAGTTCCACCTTTTTATTCAGCAGACGAGAAGCGCGCCAGTAAACCAGCAACATCAGGCCCATTACGATAGTCAGCGTAATGCTGGTGGCTGCACCAAATGGCCAGTCACGAATATTGAGGAACTGTACCTTGATGACGTTACCGATCAGCAGGTTTTTCGCACCGCCCATCAGGTCGGACACATAGAACAGGCCCATCGCTGGCAGCATCACCAGCAAACATCCGGCAATAATTCCCGGCATCGTCAGTGGAATAATGATACGGATAAAAGTCTGTAACTTGCTGGCACCGAGATCGCGCGCCGCCTCAAGCAACGGCTTATCCAGTTTTTCGATACTGGAGTACAGCGGCATCACCATAAACGGTAGCAGAATGTAAACCAGACCGATAATCACCGCACTGGGCGTGAACATGATACGAATTGGTGTGTCGATAACGCCCAGCCAGAGCAAAAACTCGTTGAGATAGCCTTTGGTGCTGAGGAAAATTTTCAGCCCGTAGATGCGAATCAGTGAGTTGGTCCAGAAGGGAACAATCAGCAGAAACAGCAGCAGCGGACGCACCTTGTGTGGCAGCTTCGCCAGAAACCAGGCAAACGGGTAGCCCAGCACCAGGCAGGCGAGGGTGGCGATCAGCGCCATATTCAGCGAGTGCAATAGCACTTCAAAATAGAGCGGATCGAGCAGACGCGTGTAGTTATCCAGCGTAAAGACCATTTTGACGAAACTGGCGTCGTCGCGGGTCAAAAAGCTGGTGCCAATGATCATCAGGTTGGGCAGAAAGACAAACAACACAAGCCAACCGACAATAGTGACAATCACTACATTCTGGAACTTACTTGTGTTCTTCATCAGCCAGTACGACCTCCCAGCTTTCTACCCAATTAATGGCCATTTTTTGGTCGAGAGAGTGGTCAAAGTCAGGGTCGTCTTCATTGAAGAATTCGCTGACCATCACCATCTTGCCATTTTCCAGTTCAACAACCGACTCCAGCGTCATGCCTTTGTAGTTACGCTCACGAACGTAACCAATCAGCCCTTCAGCGTGGTTGTCGTCGTTAATCTCTTCAACACGTAAGTCTTCCGGGCGCAGCAGAACATGCAGTTTTTGCCCCGGTTCAACGGCGAAGTTAACGTAGATATTACATTCGCGGCCTTCAACGTTGGCGCGTACGCGCTGCTCGTCTAGACGTTCGATGACAGTGGCGTTAAACATATTGATTTCGCCAATGAAGCCGGCAACAAACAGGTTTTTCGGCTCTTCGTAAATTTCGCGCGGTGTACCATCTTGCTCAATACGACCCTCTCGCATCACCACAATCCTGTCTGACATGGTGAGCGCTTCTTCCTGATCGTGAGTGACAAAGACGAAGGTAATACCAAGCTTACGCTGTAACGCTTTCAGCTCGTTCTGCATTTGCTTACGCAGTTTGTAATCCAGCGCTGAGAGCGACTCATCCAGCAACAACAGACGAGGCTTGTTAACCACCGCGCGAGCAATGGCGACGCGTTGCTGTTGACCACCAGAGAGCTGATGCGGTTTACGTTGAGCGAAGGTTTCCAGTTGCACCATCCGCAGGGCTTCCATCACGCGGGGCGTAATTTCAGCAGCGGGGGTTTTTTGCATGCGCAACCCAAAGGCCACATTTTCGAACACGGTCATGTGGGGGAAAAGTGCGTAGCTTTGGAAAACAGTGTTCACATAGCGGTTTTCCGCCGGAACGTGGGTGATGTCCTCGTTATCCAGCATGATGCGTCCGGAATCAACAGTTTCCAGACCTGCAATCAGGCGAAGAACGGTTGTTTTACCGCAGCCAGAAGGGCCAAGCAGCGTGAGGAACTCGCCATTGTTGATAGTCAGATCCAGCTGGGGAATGACCTCTTTACCATCAAAGCATTTGCGAATTCCCGCCAATTGCACCAGCGGTGAAAGCGAACTCGGTTGTTTATTCAATTTTTTACTCTGTCCCATGTAAACGCAACGGATGGCTTACCGATGCGGGGTTTGTGGTTAACCACCTTGGTGACTCTTAATGAGGGCGGTAATTCTACGGCAAACCGCTTGAATCGCCAATCTTTGTTGTGAATTACTGGCTTAGCTTTATATTCATTAAGGTAATGCTGATAAATATTCCCGCTTGCAGGGGTAAAAGTGACCTGACGCAATATTTGTCTTTTCTTGCTTCTTAATAATGTTGTCACAAAAAGTGAGGGTGACTACATGGATAAACTACTTGAGCGATTTTTGAACTACGTGTCTCTGGATACCCAATCAAAAGCAGGGGTGAGACAGGTTCCCAGCACGGAAGGCCAATGGAAGTTATTGCATCTGCTGAAAGAGCAGCTCGAAGAAATGGGGCTTATCAATGTGACCTTAAGTGAGAAGGGCACTTTGATGGCGACGTTACCGGCTAACGTCCCTGGCGATATCCCGGCGATTGGCTTTATTTCTCATGTGGATACCTCACCGGATTGCAGCGGCAAAAATGTTAATCCGCAAATTGTTGAAAACTATCGCGGTGGCGATATTGCGCTGGGTATCGGCGATGAAGTTTTATCACCGGTTATGTTCCCGGTGCTGCATCAGCTACTGGGTCAGACGTTGATTACCACCGATGGTAAAACCTTGTTAGGTGCCGATGACAAAGCCGGTATTGCAGAAATCATGACCGCGCTGGCGGTATTGCAACAGAAAAACATTCCGCATGGTGATATTCGCGTCGCCTTTACCCCGGATGAAGAAGTGGGCAAAGGGGCGAAACATTTTGATGTTGATGCCTTCGATGCCCGCTGGGCTTACACTGTTGACGGTGGTGGCGTAGGCGAACTGGAGTTTGAAAACTTCAACGCCGCATCGGTCAATATCAAAATTGTCGGTAACAATGTTCATCCGGGCACGGCGAAAGGAGTGATGGTAAATGCGCTGTCGCTGGCGGCACGTATTCATGCGGAAGTTCCGGCGGATGAAAGCCCGGAAATGACAGAAGGCTATGAAGGTTTCTATCACCTGGCGAGCATGAAAGGCACCGTTGACCGAGCCGATATGCACTACATCATCCGTGATTTCGACCGTAAACAGTTTGAAGCGCGTAAACGTAAAATGATGGAGATCGCCAAAAAAGTGGGCAAAGGGTTACATCCTGATTGCTACATTGAACTGGTGATTGAAGACAGTTACTACAATATGCGCGAGAAAGTGGTTGAGCATCCGCATATTCTCGATATCGCCCAGCAGGCGATGCGTGACTGCGATATTGAACCGGAACTGAAACCGATCCGCGGCGGTACCGACGGCGCGCAGTTGTCGTTTATGGGATTACCGTGCCCGAACCTGTTCACTGGCGGTTACAACTATCATGGTAAGCATGAGTTTGTGACTCTGGAAGGTATGGAAAAAGCGGTGCAGGTGATCGTCCGTATTGCCGAGTTAACGGCGCAACGGAAGTAAGCGAAAAGGGATGCGGCATGTGATGCCGCATCCGGCTTAAATCCAAACTTACCCTTCGAAGAACCAATACCCGCTATTGACCAGCGCCGCGAGCATCGCGAGGAATGACGGATCTTCCAGCGCATCGCCAAAATTCTCCGCAGTCAGCGCAATGTTGCTGGCGAGTGCATCCAGTGCCGGACGGTGCGGGGAATCGATCTTCTCACCATTGGCATACACGTCGTCGCCAATGCGCAATACGCGCAGACCACCAAGGCGCACCAGCACATCACCTTGTTTCAGCGCATCGTAGATTTCATCCGGCTGATAAGGCGGCTCTGGCGGCGCGATATCCAGTTCATGACGTGACTGGGATATAAACTCGCCAAACCATTGCTTAAAGTGTTCCGGCTGGTTGATCAATTCGAGCATCATCTCACGCAGTTTATCCATCTCTTGCGGCAGAACGTCCGCAGGATGAGCGCGAGGTGGAACATCAGGATCGCTGTAGTAGTTGCCGCCCAGTTCACGTTGCAGCACATAATCGGCAAATCCGCTAATTAATTCCCGCGTATTTGGCGCGCGAAAACCCACGGAATAGTTCATCGCATTTTCCAGCGCGTAGCCTTCATGCGGGAATCCTGGCGGAATATAAAGAATATCGCCAGGCTCCAGCTCTTCATCGATGATGGCTTCGAACGGATCGACCTGTAACAGATCCGGGTGTGGGCAGTGCTGTTTCATTTGCAGCTTTTCGCCCACTCGCCAGCGACGACGTCCGGTACCCTGAATGATAAACACGTCGTACTGATCGAGATGCGGGCCGACGCCGCCGCCAGGTACAGAAAAAGAGATCATCAGATCATCAATACGCCAGTCCGGTAGTTCACGGAACGGTCGCATCAGCGCGGCGGTCGGCTCATGCCAGTGATTTACTGCTTGCACTAACAATGACCAGTTAGTTTCACCGAGATGATCGTAGCTTTCGAACGGACCGTGGCTGACCTGCCATTTGCCATCCTGGTGACTGACCAGTCGACTGTCGACTTCGCTTTCCATCGCCAGACCCGCCAACTCGTCTGGAGAGATCGGGTCAATAAAATTATTAAAGCCGCGTTTTAACACCACCGGGCGTTTCTGCCAGTGACGTTCAAGAAAATCGGGCCAGTTAAGAGTGAGTTGGTATTCCATGTTAAGCATCCACAGGCTGGTATCTGCAACCGATTATAACGGATGCTTAACGTAATGCGTGAAGTATGGACATATTTATTCATCTTTCGGCGCAGAATGCTGGCGACCAAAAATCACCTCCATCCGCGCACCGCCCAGCATGCTCTCTCCGGCGACGATTTTACCCTCATATTGCTCGGTGATTTCGCGGGCTACCGCCAGCCCTACACCTTGCCCAGGGCGTAAAGTATCAACCCGTTGACCACGGTCGAAAATGACCTCTCGCTTGCTTAATGGAATACCGGGTCCATCATCCTCGACCACAATATAGAGATGCTCGTCGGTTTGCCTTGCAGAAATTTCGACAAACTCGAGGCAATATTTACAGGCATTATCCAGCAGATTGCCCATCACCTCGACAAAATCGTTCTGCTCACCGACAAAGCTGATCTCTGGCGAAATATCGAGAGAGATATTGACCCCTTTGCGTTGATACACTTTGTTCAGCGCCGAGGTGAGATTGTCCAGCAGTGGGGCGACCGGATGCAGCTCGCGGCTAAGCAATGTCCCGCCGCGCATACTGGCACGATGCAGGTAGTAGCCAATTTGCTGTGAAATGCGGCTGATTTGCTCCAGCATTACCGGTTCAGCATCACTGACGCTCATCTTTTCACTACGCAGAGAACGCAGCGTACTTTGCAGCACCGCCAGTGGCGTTTTCAGACTATGGGTCAGGTCGGTGAGCGTCGTACGGTATTTGTCGTAACGTTCGCGTTCACTTTTTAACAATCGGTTCAGGTTTCGTACCAGACTGGTCAGTTCTCGCGTTGTGGCTGGATTGAGCAATTCGCGGTTATGTTCTTCCAGTTCGCGGACTTCTTTTGCCAGGGCTTCGATGGGGCGTAAACTCCACCAGGCGGCGACCCACAGCAGCGGGATCACTAACAGCAGATTGGCTGAGAGCACATAGATAAACCAGCTCCAGACCATATAGGAACTTTTTAGCTCCACCGGAATGGTATCCACCACCACAATGGTTAATTTTGGCATCCGCGATGTTGCCGGGTAGACGTTTACTGCCACCGAGTGGGTCATCTCCGCGTCGTCGTCATCTTCCCGCACTTCCTGCAACTGTTGCTGTATCGAATGATCTCCACTCAGCAAGAGGCTGGTATCGTTAACATCCGCTTCAATTTCATGAAAACCATTCGATTTCAGCCAGTCAGGCTGGATCATCTTCATCAGCCAGGGCACGTCACGTTGCGCCCATAAAAGCTGCCCGTTCTCATCATAAATTAGCGTCATGGTGGGGCTTTGCTTGTCGATATTTTCTGGTAACTCGACATGCAACTTATTGTTTTCCCACTTCGCAAGGGTATAGAACAGATTGCTTTCGCCACGTAACAGCCGAAACGTAGTTTTATCGAAACTGACGCTATAACCGATCAGCGCGACCATTCCGTAGGCAAGCGAAAGCACCAGTACTACCGCTGCCGTTGCCAACAGAAAACGTACCCGCAGCGAGAGCGGGAAAAAAAGACGCAGTAATTTTTTCATCAGCGCAATTCGAACAGATAGCCCTGGCCGCGAACGGTGGTAATCACTTCTTGCGGATATTGTGCCTGAATTTTTTTGCGCAGACGTCCCATCAGTACATCAATGGTATGGCTTTCCCGCAGCTCCGCATCCGGATAGAGTTGTAGCATTAACGAATCTTTGCTCACCACTTTGCCATTATTGCGTATCAACGTTTCCATAATGGTGTATTCGAACGCGGTCAGTTTGATCACTTCGTCATTAATAGATAATTCACGGCGAGAGAGATCAACCTGAAACGGGGGGAGCGAAATGACCTGTGAAGCCAGACCGCTATTACGCCGCATTAATGCCTGCATTCGCGCCATCACCTCTTCAATATGAAACGGTTTAGTCACATAATCATCAGCACCGGCACTTAATACTTCGACTTTGTCCTGCCAGCTTTCACGGGCGGTTAATACCAGAATCGGCAGTGAAACATCGTTGCTACGCCAGCGGCGAATCAGTGACAGACCGTCCTCGTCTGGCAATCCGAGATCGACAATCGCAATATCCGGTATATGTTCATTGAGATAATAATCGGCTTCTTTGGCATCTTCTGCGTCATCGACCTGATGACCAGCATCCTGAATCTGAACTTTAAGGTGGTGACGTAACAACGCATTGTCTTCAACAACCAGTACGCGCATTTTTATTTCTCCCTGTCTTAATTATTAAAATAGTGTAACGCGATTATGTGGTTATGGGGGTAAACATTAAATAAACCAGCGGGGAGGGGAGGTAAAGTGAAAAAATAAAAAGCGGATAATCTTAATAAGCAGGCCGGACAGCATCGCCATCCGGCACTGATACGAGGTTTATTTCAGCTCATCAACCATCGTGATAGCTCGACCAATATAGTTAGCCGGCGTCATCGCTTTCAGGCGGGCTTTCTCTTCTTCTGGCAACGCCAGACCATCGATAAACTGCTTCATGCCTTCGGCGTCAACGCGCTTACCGCGAGTCAGCTCTTTCAGCTTCTCGTACGGTTTTTCGATGCCATAGCGACGCATAACTGTCTGGATTGGTTCAGCCAGCACTTCCCAGTTGTGATCCAGTTCATCCAGCAGATGGTCACGGTTCACTTCCAGTTTGCTCACGCCTTTCAGGGTGGATTGATATGCAATCAAGGCATAACCGATACCCACGCCGAGGTTACGCAGCACGGTAGAGTCGGTCAGGTCACGCTGCCAGCGGGAAACCGGCAGTTTGCTTGCCAGATGCTGCAATACCGCGTTGGAAAGGCCCAGATTCCCTTCGGAGTTTTCGAAGTCGATCGGGTTAACTTTATGCGGCATGGTGGAAGAACCAATCTCACCAGCAATGGTTTTCTGTTTGAAGTGGTTAAGGGCGATATAACCCCAGACGTCACGGTCAAAGTCGATCAGAATAGTGTTGAAGCGCGCAACGCAATCAAACAGTTCGGCAATGTAGTCGTGCGGTTCGATCTGGGTGGTGTACGGGTTCCACTGAATACCCAGCGAGGTGACGAACTCTTCGCTGAACTGATGCCAGTCAACTTCCGGGTAAGCGGCGATGTGGGCGTTATAGTTACCGACCGCGCCGTTGATTTTGCCGAGGATCTCCACCTGGTTAAGCTGGCGGTACTGGCGCTCCATACGGTAGGCGACGTTTGCCATCTCTTTACCGATGGTTGACGGCGTGGCTGGCTGACCGTGGGTACGAGACAGCAGCGGGATATCGCGATACTGAACGGCGAGATCTTTAATGCCATCAATCAGTTGACGCCAGTATGGCAGGATCACTTCATCACGCGCGGTTTTCAGCATTAATGCGTGGGAGAGGTTATTGATATCTTCCGAAGTACAGGCAAAGTGGATGAATTCAGAAACCGCGTGCAGTTCCGGGATCTCCGCCACTTTTTCTTTCAGGAAATACTCAACCGCTTTAACGTCGTGGTTAGTGGTACGCTCGATAGTTTTGATGCGCGCCGCATCTTCTTCGCTGAAACTGGCGACGATTGCATCAAGGTAACCGATTGCGTCGGCAGCAAAAGCAGGAACTTCCTTGATCGCTGCGTGCGCGGCCAGTTTTTGCAGCCAACGTACTTCAACTTGTACACGGAATTTCAGCAAACCATATTCGCTGAAAATCCCGCGCAGCGCGCTGACTTTATCGCCGTAGCGTCCATCGACAGGGGAAACGGCGGTCAGTGAGGATAATTCCATAGATCACAACTCCGGGGTTAAATGAGCAAGAATTTGTTTTGCCTGAGTGGTCAGGCGATTACGAGAAAACATCAGTTGCAGACGTCCGCCGCCGACCTGGTGCCAGAGCACGGCGGCGCGAATGCCTGCCAGCAGGGTTGCGCGAACTTTCGCCTGCACTTGTGGGCTTTGCAGTACAGCAGGGGAACCGGTGACCTGAATGCGCGGGCCAAGCGGGCTAATCACATCAACATAGATAGCAGCCATCGCGCTCATCAGCGTTTCGGACTGTAAATCGAAGTGTTCGAGCTGGCGTTGCAGGCCGTTGATCCGGTTGCCCAGAGTGTCGAGCGCGCCTTTCGCTGAGGAGAGTTTGCGCTCAAGCACCATCAAGCTGAGTGTGTAGCGGGTTAATTCGGCGTTTAAGCCCTGGCGACTGCTGGCATTGAGCACGCCGAGCAGGGTTTCCAGCCCGACGCGCAGGTTGGCTTCGCTACCGCCAAAAACCGCCAGCGTCGAGCTGGGGTTCATATCAATAATACTGTTGAGTGAGACGTGTAGCGCATCGGCATCACAATGCCCCTGGTGAGCGAGTTGTTGCACCAGGCGTGCCGACTGACAAATACCGGCCAGGGCGAGGGTGATGTCATAGTAATTCTTTGCCACGTTCACTGCTTCCTTGTTTTAAGTAAAGATAATAATCAGACCGGCAGCGGCAGACGCTGCTCAATAATACCGCCACCGAGGCACACTTCACCGTTATAGAAGACGGCAGACTGGCCCGGCGTCACGGCGGCAACCGGTTCATCGAAAATCACTTCAATGCGATCATCGTCCAGCGCCTTGACGGTGCAAGGGATATCGGTCTGGCGATAGCGGGTTTTTACCGTGCAACGCATAGTGCCGGTGAATGGTTCGCGATCGACCCAGTGCAACTGCTGGGCAATCAACCCGACAGACATCAGCCGCGGGTGTTCATGGCCCTGAGCGACAACCAGAATGTTGTTTTCGACGTCTTTGTCCACCACATACCACGGTTCTTCGGTACCTTCTTTGGTGCCACCGATACCCAGACCTTTACGCTGACCGAGAGTGTGATACATCAGCCCCTGGTGCTCACCAATTTCATCGCCATCGACGGTAATGATTTTGCCCGGTTGCGCCGGGAGATAACGGCCCAGGAACTCGCGGAATTTACGTTCGCCAATGAAGCAAATGCCGGTAGAGTCTTTTTTCTTCGCGGTGACCAGACCAAGATCTTCAGCAATCTTACGCACCTGCGGTTTTTCCAGTTCGCCGACCGGGAACAGGCTTTGCGCAATCTGCTCATGGCTGAGCGTATAAAGGAAGTAGCTCTGGTCTTTATTGCTGTCCAGACCACGCAGCAGGCGGCTCTTGCCATCGACATCGGCCCGACGTACGTAATGACCGGTAGCGATATAATCGGCACCTAAATCTTCGGCGGCAAATTCGAGGAAGGCTTTAAATTTGATCTCTTTGTTGCACAGAATATCCGGATTCGGCGTGCGACCGGCTTTATATTCGGCAAGGAACAGTTCGAAGACGTTGTCCCAGTACTCGGCAGCAAAGTTAACGGTGTGCAGTTCAATGCCGAGCTTGTCGCAGACAGCCTGGGCATCAGCCAGATCCGCTGCCGCTGTGCAATATTCCTCACCGTCGTCTTCTTCCCAGTTCTTCATAAACAGGCCTTCAACCTGATATCCCTGTTGTTGCAACAGCCAGGCAGAAACGGAGGAATCGACACCGCCGGACATGCCGACGATTACTTTTTTTGCGGTTTCAGACATTGGATCACTCACGACATTGAACTTCAAGGCGGCGTATTCTATCACGCAGCCTTTTAGATGACACCCTTTGTAAAAGGCCAGTTAAAATCGCCAATCATCTCCAGCGGATAACGTTGCCCGCTTTGATAACAACGAATACTTTCCGCCACCAGCGGCGAACGAAGATTTGACGCCTGTAAAATTTCTTCGGCGCTGACCCAACGGCAGCAGTCGATATCGCTGTCATGAGGCTGGGTCGGGCATATTTGCTCAAGCTCAATGGCAAAGAGGAAACGCAAAAACGGCGTTTTATCTGGCGCAATCCACTGATGCATACGAATAAAGTGTTGCGGCTGCGCGCTGATGCCGGTTTCTTCCCACAGTTCACGGGCGGCGGCTTCCACTAAGGTTTCATCGGCTTCCAGATGCCCGGCAGGTTGGTTCCATAACGCTTTACCATTAATCGTCTCTTCAACGACTAAAAATTTGCCTTCTGCGTGCACCACGCAAGCAACGGTAACGTGCGGTTTAAACATTTTGCATCCTTAATCTGTCACTTCTCGCCATTCGCCATTGGCAAGATTATCCAAAGAGTAATCTCCCATCGCATAGCGAATCAGTCGCAGCGTGGGGAAACCAACATGGGCGGTCATGCGGCGCACCTGGCGATTACGTCCTTCATATAAGGTGATCTTCAGCCAGCTGGTGGGAATACTTTTGCGTTCACGAATTGGTGGATTCCGCGGCCATAACCACGCGGGTTCGTCAACCAGCTCCGCGCCTGCGGGCAGGGTAGGGCCATCATTTAAGGTTACGCCATTGCGCAAGGCTTCAAGTGCGTCTTGTGTGGGAATACCTTCCACCTGCACATAATAGATTTTTCCGGTGCGTTTACCCGGCTGGGTTAAACGCGCCTGCAACGCGCCGTTATTGGTCAGCACCAGCAACCCTTCGCTATCGCGGTCAAGGCGACCTGCTGCATAAACGCCCTGAACCGGGATGAATTCTTTTAATGTTTTGCGTCCGGCTTCATCGGTGAACTGCGGAAGAACATCGTAGGGTTTATTGAACAGGATCACACGCGTGGGCTGGTTTTCAGGTTTACGCCTGGTAGAACGTTGCGAGCTGAATCGCTTAACCTGGTGATTTCTAAAAGAAGTTTTTTGCATGGTATTTTCAGAGATTATGAATTGCCGCATTATAGCCTAATAACGCGCATCTTTCATGACGGCAAACAATAGGGTAGTATTGACAAGCCAATTACAAATCATTAACAAAAAATTGCTCTAAAGCATCCGTATCGCAGGACGCAAACGCATATGCAACGTGGTGGCAGACGAGCAAACCAGTAGCGCTCGAAGGAGAGGTGAATGGAAAGTAAAGTAGTTGTTCCGGCACAAGGCAAGAAGATCACCCTGCAAAACGGCAAACTCAACGTTCCTGAAAATCCGATTATCCCTTACATTGAAGGTGATGGAATCGGTGTAGATGTAACCCCAGCCATGCTGAAAGTGGTCGACGCTGCAGTCGAGAAAGCCTATAAAGGCGAGCGTAAAATCTCCTGGATGGAAATTTACACCGGTGAAAAATCCACACAGGTTTATGGTCAGGATGTCTGGCTGCCTGCTGAAACCCTTGATCTGATTCGTGAATATCGCGTTGCCATTAAAGGTCCGCTGACCACTCCGGTTGGTGGCGGTATTCGCTCTCTGAACGTTGCCCTGCGCCAGGAACTGGATCTCTACATCTGCCTGCGTCCGGTACGTTACTATCAGGGCACTCCAAGCCCGGTTAAACACCCTGAACTGACCGATATGGTTATCTTCCGTGAAAACTCGGAAGACATTTATGCGGGTATCGAATGGAAAGCTGACTCTGCCGACGCCGAGAAAGTGATTAAATTCCTGCGTGAAGAGATGGGCGTGAAGAAAATTCGCTTCCCGGAACATTGCGGTATCGGTATCAAGCCGTGTTCTGAAGAAGGCACCAAACGTCTGGTCCGTGCCGCGATTGAATACGCAATTGCCAACGACCGTGACTCTGTGACCCTGGTGCACAAAGGTAACATCATGAAGTTCACCGAAGGCGCGTTTAAAGACTGGGGCTACCAGCTGGCGCGTGAAGAGTTTGGCGGTGAACTGATCGACGGTGGCCCGTGGCTGAAAGTTAAAAACCCGAACACTGGCAAAGAGATCGTCATTAAAGACGTGATCGCTGATGCATTCCTGCAACAGATCCTGCTGCGTCCGGCTGAATATGATGTTATCGCCTGTATGAACCTGAACGGTGACTACATTTCTGACGCCCTGGCAGCGCAGGTTGGCGGTATCGGTATCGCCCCTGGTGCAAACATCGGTGACGAATGCGCCCTGTTTGAAGCCACCCACGGTACTGCGCCGAAATATGCCGGTCAGGACAAAGTTAACCCAGGCTCTATTATTCTCTCCGCAGAGATGATGTTACGCCATATGGGCTGGACTGAAGCGGCTGACCTGATTGTTAAAGGTATGGAAGGCGCAATCAATGCCAAGACCGTAACTTATGACTTCGAACGTCTGATGGAAGGCGCTAAGCTGCTGAAATGTTCAGAGTTTGGTGAAGCGATCATCGAAAACATGTAATCTCTCCATGTGTTAAATATTGAAACGGGCGTATAACACGCCCGTTGTTTTATTTATGTGGATATTATTAATAGCATATCGAGCATATTTATATGAAGCCCATTACTTGAGCCCATATGGGCATATTTTTATAATGCAACTATTATGTAAACATTTATTTGTTATTTTGCTTTCTCCTGGAGGACACTCTTGACTGCTTTTGAGTAAACTCCATAAATCCTTGTTGAATGGTGCGATGTGATAAATAGTAATAGGATATTCTTTATCCTTAAGGATAATACCAGACTTAACCGGTGTAAATATACTGCCAGGAGGGAGAAATATAGTAGATTGATACCAGATGATCATTTTCATATTACCCCATATGGCTGAAAAAGATATACCACATGTAGGTTGAATTACCGTGTCAATTACTATCCACTTCATTTGTTATGTCTTATCCCACGGTATTTAATATGGTTCATTAGGATGTTTATTTCTTGATTTTGCATATGAGTATATTACCCCCCCCCTCAAAAAAATAAATTAATTAAAATGATGGCTTATATAAAATAAAATTTAAAGCAAGGAATCTCAATGGATGTTAAACAAAATGAGATTTTGTGAAAGCAATAAATTATTGACTTCGTTTTAGATTTGTTTAGCTATAATGTTATACATTCAAATGACTGAACATCCTGTAATTAAAACATAGCCTTTATGCTACTTTGTGCCAATTTGCTAAATATTATGGTTGCCTTTTTATATAACGATAATAATGAATATAAGCATGACATGAGAATAAGGTTTCAATTTTTGAGTTATATAGGAATGATTTAACCTGTTCCTGGCTAAAATACATATAACCGGATGATGACTAAACCAAAATACATGTGCGTTAAGTATTTAAACGGACGTGTGGCACGGCCGTTGTTTTTATAAATATGTTAACCGTTATAAAATAACGTATCAAAAGTCAAGTGATCACATTTCAAATATCAAGTTGATAGTATTAGTCTGGTGATTATTTATGGGTGACAATAAAAAGACAGTATTAATCATCCATAGAGATAGTCTCTGCACTTTTATTTCCATTATGCTAATGCCTTACTGAATTATGAAGCATTTCTTAAGTATCCAACTTTAGCTAGATTAATGGTTTATTATTTTCTACATCTTCAATATATAAAAGCGTATTATCAATGGCGTAGTAACTGCGTTTGTTATGATTAACATCAGTAACCCACCGGAAAACGCCCGCGCCTGCCAGTGTTGAACAGTATTCCCGAAATGTAGATTTTCCGCAAATATGAAGCAATGCGGCCTCTTTTATTTTAGCAGGGTTCTTGGTCGTACTAACTTTTAACAGGTTCCTGGTTCCTCTTAATAACAAAACCGTATCATCGTGAGTAATAATTCTGATGTTATCCGTAGCCAGATAATAAATGTAATGTGCAATACGGTGATGTTTTAATTCTGAATAAAACCAGGAGAAGTTTTGCTCTTTTCTCACTTGCTCAAACATCTTTTGAAAAACAACGACCTGATCCATCAGGATAATAACCTCTTGTTAGTTGTGAGACTGCGTAGTGTGCACGATCGGTTTTACCACTTCAATCTGGTCTGTCCTTTGGCTGTGATATGTACAGAGTGTGATAGAGGGAATATCTGAATTCTCCCGGTGAGCATTTTGCAACGGACCAGCTCCGGTACAAACGCTGTTGTGGGTTCAGATTATAACATTCTGTCTAAGGGGCGGGATAAAGGTGAAATTAGGGGGCATGAAAGATGACTTTATAACCTTGCTCACCCCAGTGTTGTAAAAGTTCGTTTTGCCTTCTCGTTGGTGCCATGCCTGTCCAGACAATCAATGTTTGCGTCGGGAACAGTTCCGGGCGCGGCGATTCAATGGGATCAGCAAGAACAGAAATGTGCCATCCTGACAATGATAAACGCCATGCTTCCAGCCACAATCGTGCTCTCTCTTCAACATTCCACGCCATCAGAATGGCTTCTTTACCGGGCTTACGGCGCATTTCGAAAAGCGAGGTTGCTGCGTATTCAATTAATGCGCCGTCAAACATACTGCTCATAATGCGGGAGGTGTTGTGATCAAGCACGAGACGCTGGCGAACAGGAAGGTAAACATGATTAATCAATTGATCTACTGGGTACTCTCGACCCAGTGAAATAATTCTCGCGCGTAGTTTGGCAGGATTAGCCATGCGAAGAATTGACATCATCTCTTCTTGCAGGCGGCTCCAGTCATCTTCCGTATCCTGGCTGGTGGTTTCCAGTAATGCTTTAACTTTGCCTACAGGGACGCCATTACTTATCCAACGCTTGATCTCTTCGATGCGTTGTATGTCTTCTTCATCAAAGAGTCGGTGTCCGCCTTCACTGCGCTGTGGTTTTAACAAACCGTAGCGGCGTTGCCAGGCCCGGAGAGTGACAGGATTAATCCCGCAACGTTCAGCAACATCACCAATGCTGTAATAAGCCACAATTCCTCCTTGCGGTCACAAATCTCCGTCGCCTGTACACGACCCAATAATACTTTGTACAATATACGCTAAAATTGTACAAAGTATAAATAAGATTTCAGCTAAATTGGATGAAACATTATTTTTAATGTGGATTAAATTTAAACGTAACGTATTCATTTTCACGATGATTTACTGAAATCATGTGAAAGAATGTGCTGAAAATTATTTTTTCTCTGGCCACGCTATGGAAGGGATACCATTCAATTTAGCTTTAGCAAACAGATCTCCCTGAAACATCTCAATTCCTGCGGATTCAAGCCACATCCACTCTTCTGGTGTTGCCACGCCCATAGCACTGACTTGAATTTCAAGTGATGTACAGCATTTTATGATCGCCTGAATAATTGCCTGCCGTGGCCCACTTTTATGAACATTGGTAATCAATTCCTGACTGATTTTAATTCTGTCAGGCTGGAAGCGTGACAGGAGTAACAAACCAGCAAAACCTGCGCCAAAATGATCAATTGCTACACTGATACCAGCAGCCTTTAGCGATTTAATCGCTTCGGCAAACTCATCAAACCGAGATATGACTTCACTTTCAGTAAATTCAACGATGATTTGTTCAGGCACCAGAGCATTGGCCTTTATTTCATTAAGTAAAAAAGAGACTGCGTCAGGTTCGTTAACCAGGGTCATAGGTAATAGATTGATTGAAATCATTTTATCACCGAGCTCAAGTGCGTGTGCCATCGTGAATGCAAGCGCCTTACTTTTGAGATCCGCTGTGTAGATTTCCCCGTCTTTACGCTGCCCAACCGCTATGGCTGATGGGCTATCTTCATTTTTTTGCACAATGGCTTCAAAGCGATTATCCGCCGCGATAAGGGATCGACAATAGGATGAAAGGCAAAGTGGTCGTTTATAGTTGGTGAAAGGGCACAGGAATCAAGTTCTTTATCAGATCCGTCAGCGATAAAAAGCCAGGAGTCTTCGGCAGGGATCTCGAAATAGGTTGATTGTTCGGTTGCAAGGACAAAAGTACGAAAAAATTGTAGCGCTCTGTCATCATAAGTTAGCTGAAATTTTGATGTGCCTTTGTCGAATACGGCCTGTAAAACGTCATCTCGCTCGTGCAGGCGCAAATCAAATAATTCCATTCCCGCTTTGCCAAAACGGCGAGCAGGCGCGTAATCGCACAGCAGCTCAACAATATTATAGTGCCGTGGATCCTGGCATATAGCCCGATATATCATTTTAACCTGTTCTTCCGGACCTTCCAGAAGCTGGAAAAAATGAGAACCATTAAACAGTAAGATCCCTGTTACGTCAGACTGCATGTTCCTGCGATTTGCTATCGAAACCATTTCTTCGATTTTTTTGACAGGTTCGTCGTCACGTATATGGCTACGATAAATAAGGGTGGTAAGCATTAACAATCCAGGGTAATGGGTGAGGCGAGAGTAAGACGGTAACAGACATATCTTCTTGTGTCTTTCTTTTAATACCAAAACATAACCGTTTCTTTACATTGATAAAAAATGGAAAAAGTTGAACACTAGTTGGCGAAAAATCTTGTATAGATTGTCAGTTAAATGATGCAATATGTTTTATCATAACACATTGTTTTATATGCATTAGCACTAATTGCAAAAAATTAATTTATCATTCTGTACACATATTTCGTACAAGTTTGCTATTGTTACCTCACTTAACATTGATTAACATTTTTAACAGAGGCGTAGCATGCATCAAAATTCAGTGACTTTAGATTCTGCGGGAGCAATCACTCGTTACTTTGCAAAAGCTAACTTGCCTACTCAGCAGGAAACTCTCGGGGAAATTGTGACTGAGATTTTGAAAGATGGACGTAATCTGAGTCGAAAGTCGCTTTGTGCCAAACTTCTTTGCCGACTGGAACACGCGACTGGGGAAGAGGAACAGAAACATTATAATGCACTAATTGGGTTGCTTTTTGAATAATGCAACAGCCTGATTATTTAACAGGTTAGCTATGAAGTCGTTATGAAGACATCTGATAATGAACGTATAAAATATGAAATTACTGGCCAGGCGGTGCTCCAGATACTGCGCATGAAGATAAATTTTTCATTGCAGACTCTTATTAAGCAATTACTCGTAATGAAATCGGCTGAGGAAGATGCTTTCCGACGCGATTTAATTGACAGCATAATTCGTGATTTTAGCAATAGTGATTCAGGAGGGCCAAACCGAAGAACAGCGACAGCTGACAATAAAAGTATGTTCAATGGTAAGAAAATAAACAGAATACATTAAAATTTCATAAGTAAGATGAGAGGTTACCATGCTTGAAGATACTACAATTCATAATGCAATAACTGATAAAGCGTTAGCAAGTTACTTTCGCAGTTCGGGTAATTTGTTAGAAGAAGAGTCAGCAGTGTTAGGGCAGGCTGTCACCAATTTAATGCTTTCAGGCGATAATGTTAATAATAAAAATATTATCTTAAGTCTGATACACTCCCTGGAAACAACAAGTGATATTCTCAAAGCTGATGTGATTAGAAAAACACTGGAAATCGTGTTGCGATACACAGCTGATGATATGTAACTTCTAATTATTAAGTATAAGTTTATAGAAAACTCATTCATCTTATTTTTGTCTGTCGCTTTAGACTATACACAGCATAATTTTATTGGGTTAATATTTCTACGAGGCTGACATGAATAATTCAATCCCAGAGAGATTTATTTTTCAATGTGCTTTGTTTAAAAATCTCGAGAGGGAGGTGTTCATGACGCATGGGTATGTTGATAGTCATATTATTGATCAGGCTTTACGCTTGCGTTTAAAAGATGAAACCAGTGTGATTCTTTCTGATCTCTATCTGCAAATATTGCAGTACATTGAAATGCATAAGACTACACTAACGGATATCATTATTAATGACAGGGAATCCGTGCTCTCTTAGAACTTGAGTAAGGTTTTAGAATAAACATCAGCTGTATCACCATGCTGATGCAAAGTGAGCATTTCAGGCGTTATGCTTTCTTATTATGTCCGCAATATCAGGTGTCAAGAATGGAGAGTTCTCGCTCTCCATTCTTGACGCCTGATATCCCGCCTAACTTATTTTGTACTGCCTACATTATGCTCAATAATTAATGGGTTAGATCAAGATGGAGAAAATTTTATCTTCGGCGTGGATATTTCTTATGCTCTCTACCATGCTCTCTGTAGATGCCAGCGCGAGCGAATGAATGGCATTTTCATGTATTAAACCCTTTGGCCGGGACAAGCAAATGCGCAATACACTCATACCCATCCTCGTTGCGATATGCTTGTTTATTACCGGTGTCGCTATTTTGAACATCCAGCTCTGGTATTCCGCAAAAGCAGAGTACCTGGCGGGAGCGAGATATGCCGCCAACAATATCAATCATATACTTGAAGAAGCGTCACAAGCGACTCAAACAGCGGTTAACATTGCCGGGAAGGAATGCAACCTCGAGGAGCAATATCAGCTTGGCACTGAAGCAGCTCTGAAACCTCACCTGCGCACAATCATCATTCTCAAACAGGGAATAGTCTGGTGTACATCCCTGCCTGGGAATCGGGTCCTGTTGTCTCGTATTCCTGTTTTCCCGGACAGTAATTTACTGTTGGCTCCAGCAATCGACACCGTTAATAGATTACCTATCCTGCTCTATCAGAACCAATTTGGGTAATGACTCCAACTTATTGATAGTGTTTTATGTTCAGATAATGCCCGATGA
>ENA-UOJR01001387-UOJR01001387.1-human-gut-metagenome-genome-assembly--contig:-C115P-NODE-1387-length-21753-cov-22.487787_pt1 | contig 21753 bp, 10 predicted proteins | sample MGYA00242354_ERZ723901 | MGnify/ENA metagenome assembly ERZ723901
GCATCCACTGCACCCGTCTGGCAGGCCAGAAGGCCGACAACTGGCAGCTGCGCCATATGCCGAAGGTGCTGGAGCTGCCCTTCCGTGACGATGTGGCAAAGCCCAACCGCGACAACGCCATTGATGTTTACATCGGCGACACCCCCGAGGACGTCATCGGTGACGACGTCTGGGCCGAGACCTTCACCCGTCAGCCCGAGCCGCTGACCGCTGAGGAAAAGAAAGAGTACCTGAGCCATGTCACCGGCGTCTGCCTCGGTTCGGATGCATTCTTCCCCTTCGGCGACAACATCGAGCGCGCACGCCGTTCCGGCGTGACGGCCATCGTCCAGCCCGGCGGCTCCATCCGCGACCAGCAGGTCATCGACACCTGCAACAAGTACGGTATCGCAATGGCATTCTGCGGCATCCGGCTGTTCCATCACTAAAAAGAAAACCTCTCAGTCTCGCTTTGCTCGACAGCTCCCCTAGCGAGGGGAGCCTCTGGCGAAGAGATAAAGCTTTCCGAAATGCCAAAGCCTCCCCTCGGTAGGGGAGGTGGCACGGCGTCAGCCGTGACGGAGAGGTTGAGTTATGAGGTGCGTGAAAATGAGCAAGAAAATCTTAGTCGTTGGCGGCGGCGGACGCGAGCACGCCATCATCAAGGCATTGAAGAAGAGCCCCGACTGCGGCGAAGTCTGGTGTGCGCCCGGCAACGGCGGCATCGGCTATGACGCCCACTGCGTCAACATCAAGGCCACCGATGTGGAAACGATGGTCGGCTTTGCGGAGACGGAAAAGTTCGACTACGTCGTGGTGGCTCAGGACGACCCGCTGGCACTGGGCATGGTGGATGCGCTGGCGGCAGTCGGCATCCCGGCTTTCGGCCCGGACAAGGCCGCTGCCCGCATCGAGGCATCCAAGGTCTTTTCGAAAGACCTCATGAAGAAGTACGGCATCCCCACCGCAAAGTATGAGACCTTCGACGATCCCGCCAAGGTCATGGAGTATATCAAGGCTGAGGGCAAATACCCGGTGGTCATCAAGGCAGACGGCCTTGCGCTGGGCAAGGGCGTGCTCATCTGCGAGAACGAAGAGCAGGCCGCCGAGGGCGTCAAGGAGATCATGCTGGACAAAAAGTTCGGCGCTTCCGGCAACCATGTCGTGGTGGAAGAGTTCCTCACCGGCCCCGAGGTCAGTGTGCTGAGCTTCACCGACGGCAAGGTGGTCAAGCCCATGGTGTCCTCCATGGACCACAAGCGCGCCAACGACCACGACACCGGCCTGAACACCGGCGGCATGGGCACCATTGCCCCCAACCCCTACTACACCCCGGAAGTGGCTGCCGAATGCATGGAGAAAATTTTCCTGCCCACCATCAAGGCCATGAACGCCGAGGGCTGCCCCTTCAAGGGCTGCCTCTACTTCGGCCTGATGCTCACCCCGGACGGCCCGAAGGTCATCGAGTACAACTGCCGCTTCGGCGACCCTGAGACTCAGGTGGTGCTGCCCCTGCTGGAAAGCGACCTGCTCAAGGTCATGACCGCCTGCACCGAGGGGACGCTGGCCGACACCGAGGTCAAGTTCTCGGACGGCGCTGCTGCCTGCGTCATCCTCGCTTCCGGCGGCTACCCGGTGGCCTACGAGAAGGGCAAGCCCATCACCGGTCTGGTGGACGGCCAGCTGCCCGATGAGCCGAATGTCACGGTCTACCACTCCGGCACGGCCATCACCGAGGACGGCCAGCTCGTCACCAACGGTGGCCGTGTGCTGGGTGTGACGGCCACTGCGCCCGGCCTGCCCCGCGCCATCTCCATCGCCTACGAGGCGGCGGAGCACATCCACTTCGACAAGCTGCACAAGCGCACCGACATCGGGATGCGGGCGCTGAAAGCACTGGCAGAGAAAGAATAAACCTCTCAGTCTGCTTCGCAGACAGCTCCCCTACCGAGGGGAGCCTCTGGCGAAGAGATTAAGTTTTCCGGTATGCCAAGGCCGCCCCTCGTTAGGAGCAACAACGACGACCGCCGCCGGTGGCGGAAGCAGGGAGGAGTTGTTGGGGCCGCGGTCAGCAATACGCAAGCAAAGCGAAGCGGATGCTGGGTACCGCAACCCGGACAATGGCACGGCGTTAGCCGTGACGGAGAGGTTTAGCCCGGAAGAAGAAATCGATACAGGAGGGAAATACCCAATGGTATATCGTATCTATGTTGAAAAGAAACCCGGCTTCGACGGCGAGGCCCAGAGCCTGCGCAATGAGCTCGTCTCCCTGCTGGGCATCAAGGAGCTGAACGGTCTGCGTCTGCTCAACCGCTACGACGTGGAGGGCATCGACGAGGCTCTGTTCGAGCAGTGCGTCCCCACCGTGTTCAGTGAGCCGCCGGTGGATAACACCTACGCAGAGCTGCCCGTCTCCGACGGCGTGTCTTTCGCCGTGGAGTATCTGCCCGGCCAGTTCGACCAGCGCGCCGACTCTGCCGCCGAGTGCATCCAGCTCATCAGCCAGGGCGACCGCCCGCTGGTGCGCTCTGCCCGCGTCTACCTGCTGGAAGGCACCCTGACCGATGAACAGGTGGCTGAGATCAAGAAATACGTCATCAACCCGGTGGAGGCCCGCGAGGCTTCGCTGGACACCAAGGCTACCCTGAAAATGAAGTATCCCGTCCCCACCGAAGTGGAGGTGCTGGACGGCTTCAACGAGCTGGATGAGGCAGGCCTGAAAAAGTTCATCGACGAGAAGGGCCTCGCCATGGACCTGGGCGACATCAAGTTCTGCCAGGAGTATTTCCGCTCGGAGAAGCGCGACCCGACCATCACTGAGATCAAGATGATCGACACCTACTGGTCGGACCACTGCCGCCACACCACCTTCGGAACCATTCTGGATGACGTTCAGATCGACGATGCCGTGGTGCAGGAGGCCTTCGACCGCTACATGGCCATGCGCGCCGACCTTGGCCGCGAGAACAAGCCCCGCTGCATGATGGACCTGGCCACCATCGGTGCCAAGGAACTGAAAAAGCAGGGCATCCTGAAGAACCTCGACGAGTCTGAGGAAATCAACGCCTGCACCGTGAAGATCAAGTGCGACGTCAACGGCAAGGATGAGGACTGGCTGTTCCTCTTCAAAAACGAGACCCACAACCACCCGACGGAGATCGAGCCTTTCGGCGGCGCTGCCACCTGCATCGGCGGCGCGATCCGCGACCCGCTGTCCGGCCGCAGCTACGTCTATCAGGCCATGCGCGTCACCGGCGCAGGCGACCCCCTCAAGCCCGTCAGTGAGACCCTGCCCGGCAAGCTGCCCCAGCGCAAACTGGTGACCACCGCTGCTGCTGGTTATTCCTCCTACGGCAACCAGATCGGCCTTGCTACCGGTCAGGTGGATGAGATCTATCACCCCGGCTATGTGGCAAAGCGCATGGAGATCGGCGCTGTTGTGGGCGCAACGCCCGCTTCCCACGTCCGCCGCGAATGCCCCGCTCCCGGCGACGTCATCGTCCTGCTGGGCGGCCGCACCGGCCGCGACGGCGTCGGCGGTGCCACCGGTTCCTCCAAGGCCCACAAGCTGGACAGTCTCGAGCACTGCGGTGCTGAGGTCCAGAAGGGCAACGCCCCCATCGAGCGCAAGCTGCAGCGCCTGTTCCGCCGCGAGGACGCCTGCAAGATGATCAAGCGCTGCAACGACTTTGGCGCCGGCGGTGTCTCTGTCGCCATCGGCGAGCTGGCCGACGGCCTGTATATCGACCTGAACAAGGTCACCAAGAAGTATGACGGCCTCGACGGCACCGAGCTGGCCATCAGCGAGAGCCAGGAGCGTATGGCTGTGGCTCTGGCCCCTGAGGACGTGGACAAGTTCATCGCCATTGCCACCGAGGAGAACCTTGAGGCCACCCCCGTGGCAAAGGTCACCGAGGAAAAGCGCCTGAACATGGTGTGGAACGGCAAGTCCATCGTCAACATCAGCCGCGAGTTCCTGAACTCCAACGGAGCTGAGAAGCATCAGAACGTCCACATCGAGAAGGGGACTGTCTGGCAGCCCCAGTGGGCTGGCGTGACCTTCGAGCAGAAGATGAAGAACATGGTGGGCGATTTGAACGTCTGCAGCAAGAAGGGCCTTTCTGAGCGATTCGACTCCACCATCGGCGCGGCCACCGTGCTGATGCCCTTCGGCGGCGCATGCCAGCTGACCCCCCAGAACGCCATGGTCGCAAAGCTGCCCGTGGACGGCGAGACCAACACCTGCTCCGGCATGGCATGGGGCTACAACCCCTACCTCATGAGCGCCAACCAGTATGTGGGCGCACGGATGGCCGTCGTCGAGAGTGTGACCAAGCTGGTGGCCTCCGGCTTCCGCTATGAGGACGCCTACCTGACCTTCCAGGAGTACTTCGAGCGCCTTGGCACTTCCCCGGAGCGCTGGGGCAAGCCGCTGGCCGCTCTGCTGGGCGCACTGGACGCGCAGATTGGCCTCGGCATCGCCTCCATCGGCGGTAAGGACAGCATGTCCGGCTCCTTCGAGCAGCTGGATGTGCCTCCCACGCTGGTGTCCTTCGCAACCGCCATCGGCAAGGCCGGCCGTGTCGTCTCCACCGAGTTCAAGAAGCCTGAGAGCACCGTCGTCCTCATCCGGCCCATCCTGGACCCCGTCACCGGCTGCCCCAACTTCTTCTCCCTGAAGGCCAACTATAAGAAAGTTGAGCAGATGATGGAAGATGGCATGGTGGCCGCTGCTTCCTCTGTGGGCTATGGCGGTCTGGCCGAGGCTCTCTTCAAGATGGGTCTGGGCAACCGCATCGGCTTCAAGATGATGAACAACATGACCACCCACGATATGTTTAAGCCCATGTACGGCTCCATCGTGCTGGAGATGGTCTCTGACGCCCCGGCTGGTGAGCTGCTGGGCGAGACCACCGCAGACTACACCTTCGAGTGCTGCGGCGACAAGCTGGATATGGCCCAGCTGCAGGAGATCTGGGAGAGCAAGCTCGAGCCCGTCTATCCCTACCGCAAGGCCGGCCCTGTCGTCGAGAAAATCGACGGCAGCCTGACCGCCCCCGCTGCGCCCAAGATCGGCGTGGCAAAGCCGAAGGTCATCATCCCGGTCTTCCCGGGCACCAACTGCGAGTACGACACCGCCCATGCCTTTGCCCGCGCCGGTGCGGACCCCGAGGTGCTGGTCATCCGCAACCTGACCCCCGCTGACGTCACCGCCAGCTGCGAGGCACTGGTCAAGGCCATCAACGAGAGCCAGATCGTCATGCTGCCCGGCGGCTTCTCCGGCGGCGACGAGCCGGACGGCAGCGCAAAGTTCATCGCCTCCTTCTTCCGCAATCCTGCGGTCACTGAGGCGGTCCGCGACCTGCTGCAGCACCGTGATGGTCTGATGCTGGGCATCTGCAACGGCTTCCAGGCCCTCATCAAGCTGGGTCTGGCCGCTTACGGTGACATCCGCTCCATCACGGCCTGCGACCCGACCCTGACCTTCAACACCATCGGCCGCCACCAGAGTATGCTGGTGCGCACCCGCATCGCCTCCACCGGCAGCCCCTGGCTGTCCAAGTGCAGCGTGGGCGACCAGCACACCGTGGCCATCAGCCATGGTGAGGGCCGCTTCGTGGCACCTCAGAGCGTGCTGGACACCCTCATCGCCAACGGCCAGATCGCGACCCAGTACGTCGATCAGGACGGCAGCCCCAGCATGGACATGAAGTACAACCCCAACGGCTCCGTCCTCGCCATCGAGGGCATCACCAGCCCGGATGGCCGTGTCTTCGGCAAGATGGGCCATTCGGAGCGCAGCGGCGAGTACCTGTACAAGAACGTCACCGGCGACAAGTACCAGCCTATTTTCGAGGGCGGCGTGGACTATTTCAAGATTTGATGGTAAAATAGGAGAAAACCTCTCCGTCATTGCTTCGCAATGCCACTGCCCGGGTTGCGGCACCCAGCAGCCGCAGCGCTTTGCTTGCGTCTTGCTGGCCGCGGCCCCAACAGCGACTCCCTGTTTCCGCCACTGGCGGCGGTCGTCGTTGTTGCTCCTAACGAGGGGAGGCTTTGGCATTTCGTAAAGCTTTATCTCTTCGCCAGAGGCTCCCCTCGGTAGGGGAGCTGTCGAGCGGAGCGAGACTGAGAGGTTGAGGTTTCGTAAAACTTACCCAAGGAGGACATCCTAATGTCTCAGCATGACCGTTATATCAGCCCTTTTTCCACCCGTTATGCCTCCGATGAGATGCAGTACATCTTCTCGGACGACAACAAGTTCCGCACCTGGCGCCGCCTGTGGGTGGCCCTGGCCCGGGCCGAGATGAAGCAGGGCCTGACCAATATCACCCCCGAGATGGTGGCCGAGCTGGAAACTCATGTGGACGACATCAACTATGAAGTCGCCATCGAGCGGGAAAAGCTGGTGCGCCACGACGTCATGAGCCATGTCTACGCCTACGGCCAGCAGTGTCCCAAGGCGGCAGGCATCATCCATCTGGGTGCCACCAGCTGCTATGTCGGCGACAACACCGACATCATCGTGATGCGTCAGGGCCTCGAGCTGGTGCGCAAGAAGCTCATCGGCGTGCTGGCAAAGCTGGCAAAGTTCGCCGAGGAGTATAAGGATATGCCCTGCATGGCCTACACCCACTGCCAGCCCGCCCAGCCCACCACCGTGGGCAAGCGCGCTACCCTGTGGGCCAACGAACTGGTGATGGACCTCAACGAGATCGACCACCGTCTGGCTACCCTGCAGCTGCGCGGCGTCAAGGGTACCACCGGCACCCAGGCTTCCTTTATGGAGCTGTTTAAGGGCGACGCCGACAAGATCCGCGCCGTGGATGCTTCCATCGCTGAGGAGATGGGCTTCGACTGCGAGGCCGTCATCCCGGTGTCCGGCCAGACCTACAGCCGCAAGGTGGACGCCTTCATCCTCAACGCACTGGCCGGCATCGGCCAGAGCTGCATGAAGTTCGCCACCGATCTGCGCCTGCTGGCCAACTTCAAGGAGATGGAAGAGCCGTTTGAGAAGAACCAGATCGGTTCCTCCGCCATGCCCTACAAGCGCAACCCCATGCGCTGCGAGCGCATCTGCGCTTTGAGCCGCTACCTGATGGTGGATGTGCTCAACCCCAGCTTCACCACCGGTACGCAGTGGTTCGAGCGCACGCTGGACGACAGCGCCAACAAGCGTGTTGCCATGGCTGAGGGCTTCCTTGCCACCGACGCCATCCTGAACATCATGCTCAACGTCACCGACGGCCTCGTGGTCTACCCGAAGGTCGTGCGCAGCCGCCTGATGGCCGAGCTGCCCTTCATGGCCAGCGAGAACATCATGATGCAGGCCGTGGAGAAGGGCGGCAACCGTCAGGAGCTCCACGAGCGTCTGCGCCAGCACGCCATCGCCGCCGGCAAGCAGGTCAAGGAAGAAGGTCTGCCCAACGACATGGTGGACCGCATCGCCGCCGACCCGGCCTTTGGTCTGACCAAGGAAGAGATCACGGCGGGCCTTGTGCCGGAGAACTTTGTGGGCCGCGCTCCCCAGCAGGTGGAGGAGTTCATTGCTCACATCCTCAAGCCCATCTTTGACGCCAACCCGGATGCTGTGGAACAGCACGCAAACCTGAGCGTCTAAACGTGATTTTACAGGAAAAGAGGCTGTTGCCGCAGGCAACGGCCTCTTTTCTGCACACAGAAGGAGTTTTCATGAGACTCGATAAATATTTAGCCGAGACGGCCCAATGCACCCGGAGCGAGGCGAAGGCACTGCTGGCGAAAGGCCGCGTTACGGTCAACGGCGCGGTCTGCAAGAAAGGGGACACCCAGCTGAAAGAGGCTGACGCCGTGGCGGTGGACGGCAAGGCGCTGGCCTACCGGCAGTTCGTCTACCTTATGCTCAACAAGCCCGAGGGCGTCGTCAGCGCCTCCACCGACAAGCGGGACACGACGGTCGTGGATCTGGTGGGGGATGCCTATCCCCGGCGGGAGCTGTTCCCGGCCGGGCGGCTGGACAAGACCAGCACCGGTTTCGTCCTGCTGACGGACGACGGCGGCTTTGCCCACGACATCCTCGCGCCCAGGCGCCACGTCTCCAAGACCTACACCGTCGTCATCGACACCCCGCTGACAGAAGAGATGAAGGCCGGCTTTGCCGCAGGCGTCACCCTTGCCGACGGCACGGCCCTTTCGCCGGCGGAAGTGTCCGCCCTCACCCCCGACGGGCTGACGGTCCGCGTCCTGCTCAGGCAGGGCGTGTATCATCAAATCAAGCGGATGTTCGGCGTCTACGGTGCGGGCGTCAACGCCCTGCACCGGGACGCCATCGGCGGGCTTGCGCTGGACGAGAGCCTTGCCCCGGGCCAGTGGAGGGAGCTGACAGCTGACGAGGTGGCGAAAATTACCACGGGATAAAGGACTGCTTTTCACCCGTTTTTCAAAAAAGTATCACATTTTACCGGTAAAATAGCTCTCAGAACCACGCAGAAAGGCCCTTTTTGGCCCGAAAATGACCCCGAAAGATAATTTCAACAAGAAAGAAGAATTTTTTTTGGTGAAATATGTTGCAAAAGTAAATTCTTTTGTGTAAAATATAAAATGTAATGCGGCGAAATTGTTAAAAATCACAATCCCGCCCACCTGCGGTTTGCACAAGAGAGGAAAAGGGGTATCCATTTATGGCCAATAGAGTATTTCAGAGCGTGATCTACCAGATGAAGGACGCGATCGACCGCGTGGTCGGCGTGGTGGATGAGACCGGCGCTGTCATCTCCTGCTCGGAGCTGAATCTGATCGGCGAGGTGCGCGAGGGCTTTATGGCAGAGCGTCTGACGGCCGGTGACCGCTTCGTGCGGGATGGCTACACCTACCAGCAGTTCTCCAGCGCAAAGCATAACGATTATGCCGTTTTTGTGGAAGGTGCGGACGAGACTGCGGGCCAGTTTGCCGCTGTGCTGTCCATCAGCCTGCAGAGCATCAAGCAGTATCACGACGAGAAGTTCGACAAAGCCAACTTTATCAAGAACGTGGTGCTGGACAACATCCTGCCCGGCGACATCTACGCCAAGGCCCGTGAGCTCCACTTTGCCACCGACGTCTCCCGCGTGGTGTTCATCGTCCGCGTCACCAGCGGCGGCGACATTTCCGCTTACGACGTGGTGAGCAGCCTGTTCCCCGACAAGCAGAAGGACTTCGTCTTCAACATCAGCGAGACGGACACCGTCCTGGTCAAGGAGATCCGCAAGGGCATCGACCGCACCGATATGGAGAAGCTGGCCGCCAGCATCGTGGACACCCTGTCCGGCGAGCATTACATCAAGGCTGTCGTGGGCATCGGCACCCCCATCGCCAACGTGAAGGACCTGGCTACTTCCTTTAAGGAAGCACAGATCGCCATGGAGGTCAGCAAGGTGTTCGACACCGAGAAGCAGATCATCCGCTACGACAATCTTGGCATCGCACGTCTTATTTACCAGCTGCCTACCACGGTCTGCGAGATGTTCCTGCGCGAAGTGTTCAAGCAGGGCAGCATCGAGAGCCTGGACCAGGAGACCCTGTTCACCATCCAGCGCTTCTTCGAGAACAACCTGAACGTCTCCGAGACCAGCCGCGGCCTGTTCGTCCACCGCAATACGCTGGTGTATCGTCTGGAAAAGATCAAAAAACTGACCGGTCTGGATCTGCGTGAGTTCGACGACGCTATCGTGTTCAAGGTAGCGCTCATGGTCAAGAAGTACCTGTCCAACAACCCGGCCAAATATTGATATTTCGTCTCAGCCGCTCCGGCTGCGGACGCCGAAACCGGCCGCTCGACCCCGATGCTGGCCGGTTTCTTTTGTAATGGTCTGGAACTTCTGTGCCAAATAAACTTTTCAGGAGCAAGATACTCATGATAGATTTTGAACATGTCACCAAGATATACAAACGGAGTGATACTCCCGCTCTGGAGGACATCGATTTCCATGTAGACGACGGCGAGTTCGTCTTTCTGGTGGGCCACTCCGGCGCCGGCAAGTCCACTCTGCTCAAGCTCATCCTCCGCGAAGAGCTGCCCACCGAGGGCCGCGTCATGGTGGACGGCAAGGACGTCGCCCGGCTGCGCCGGGGCAAAGTGCCTTTCCTTCGCCGCCAGATGGGCATCATCTTCCAGGATTTCCGCCTCATCCCCACCATGACGGTCTACGAGAATGTGGCGTTTGCCATGCATGTCACCAACATCGGCAAAAAAGACATCAAAGAGCGCGTCAACTACATGCTGGAGCTGGTGCATCTGGAAGATAAGGCAAAGGTCTACCCCGAGTTCCTCTCCGGCGGTGAGCAGCAGCGCGTGGCCGTGGCCCGCGCTCTGGCCCACAGCCCCCGCCTCGTCATTGCGGACGAGCCCACCGGCAACATCGACCCCGAGATGAGCCTTGAGATGATGGAACTGCTGGAACGCGTCAGCGAGATGGGCATCACGGTGCTTGTCGTCACCCACGAGCATGAACTGGTGCGCCGCTTCAACCGCCGCACCATCACCCTGAAGCAGGGCCGCATCATCTCCGATGTTCCGGCCAGCTTCGGCGAGGAGGTGCACGTATGAAAATCTCTACGTTTGGGTTCCTTACCCGGCGCGGCGTGCGCAACCTCGGCAAGCACTGGGCCATGACCATCGCCTGCATCGCCTCCCTCAGCGTCTGCATGACCCTGAACATCTTCGCCAGCCTCATTGAAGTCAATGTAGACAGCATGGTGAGTTATCTGGGCAGCCAGAACGAGATGGTGGTCTACGTGGACCCCGAGGCCGATGACGCCACCATCCAGTCTGTGGGCAATGCCCTCAGCGGCACCGCAGGTGTGAGCCGGGTGCAGTATATGTCCAAAGAAGACGTCCTCAACCAGTACAAGGGGTATATGTCCGACTATGCCGCCCTGCTGAACGAGTTCGAGAACGACAACCCCTTTAAGGCCAATTACCGCGTCTCCCTGTCTGATCTGAGCCAGATGGAGACCATCAGCAAGCAGTTCGAGAACATCAGCGGCGTCTACAGCGTCACGGCTCCCATCGAGATGACCAAGACCTTTGTGGAGGTCCAGCAGGCTGTCACCAAGGTTGGGCGCGGTCTGGTGCTGGTGCTGATGGCTGTCAGCATCATCACGGTGGGTACCACCATCCGGCTGAGCGTCTTTGCCCGCCGCCGTGAAATCGAGATCATGAAGTATGTCGGCGCTACCAACGCCCTCGTCACCCTGCCTTTCGTCATCGAGGGCCTGACGATGGGCCTGCTCTCCGGCATCCTGACGGCAGCTGCCACCATCGGCGGCTATGCCTACATCGTTCAGCTGTCGCCCACGCTGGGCGGCCTGTGGCAGATGCTCATGGGTACGGCTCTGGTGCCGCTGGAAAATGTCTGGCCCACCATCCTGACCTACAGCCTCGCGGGCGGCGCTCTGGTGGGCGGTCTGGGCAGTATGTTCTCCATCCGAAAGCACCTGAACGTGTAAGGAGGGCCTACTGTGTACCACGACAAGCATTCCGCAGGCTTTGTCCTGCACCATCCGCCCCGCCACGCAAAGCCGTCGGGCCATTCGGCCATGATGCGCGCCGCTTGCGCCTTTCTGGCCGCCGCCTGCCTCGTGCTGAGCGTGACGGTCTATCCGGCCAGTGCGGCCACCAGCATGAGCTCGCTGCAGAACAAGCTGGACAAGATCTCTGCGTCCATCAAGCAGCATAAGACGGAGCTGAGCGACGCCAAAAAGAAGGAAGCTGCTGCCAAGGCCCTCGAGTCTGAGCTGAAGGAAAAAGTCTCGGTGCTCCAGAGCCAGATCAGCGTCCTCAAGAGCCAGATCTCCGAGGTGCAGAACAGCATCGGCGTCAAAGAGCAGGAAATCACCGCCAAGCAGAATGAGATCGCCCGGAAAGAGCAGGAGATCGCCGACCAGTGGGACGATTTCAAGAGCCATATGGCCGCGATGCAGGAGCTGCGGGACGGCGGCAGCGTCGCCATGCTCCGGTCTGTGAACGATCTGTACGAGCTTCTGACCTTCAATGAGGTCATGCAGGACATTTCGGTGAAGGATACCGAGATACTCGACAACATGAAGGCTGCGAAGGAAGCCCTCGTGGCCGACCGCACCCAGCTCGTGGAGGAGCGCACCCAGCTGCAGAACAAAAAGGCTGAGCTGGACGCCCAGAACAAGCAGATGCAGTCCAAGCAGAACGAGCTCAACAACAGCGTCAAGGAGGCCCGTCTGAGCGCCGCTGAGGCCCAGCAGGCCCAGAAGAACGCCCAGGCGGCCATCGAGTCGGACGAGATGAACTACGAGGCCGTCAAGAAGGAGATCCAGAAGCTCATCGCAGCGGCAGCGGCCAGCAAGCCCCAGCTGAGCTTCAGCGGCTTTATCTGCCCGCTCAAGAGCTATACCCGCATCTCCAGCGAGTACGGCTGGCGCAAAAACCCGGTCTCCGGCGTCAACAAACTCCACGCCGGCACCGACTTTGCCGCCCCCGCAGGCACGCCCATCTACGCAGCCGCCAGCGGCTATGTGCAGGTGGCCGGCTGGTCCAGTGGCGGCTACGGCAACTATGTCATCATCTATCACGGCAAAATGACAGACGGCAACGCCTACTCCACCCTCTACGGCCATATGCGCTCGGTGGCAACGTCGGCGGGCAAGTATGTCAACCAGGGCGACCTCATCGGCTATGTGGGCTCCACCGGCAACTCTACCGGCAACCACCTCCATCTCGAGGTGTGGAAGGGCGGCTCCAAGGCCAATGCGGTCAATCCCCGCGGTTATATTCCGATAAGATAACACAACTGTAATTGAAGTCGAGGGGTCAAAGGAGGCCACAAGGCGAAATGAACGAGCAAAAACGCAAGCGTATCCTTCGGGTGGGCTGTCTGATTCTGGCAGGAGTGTTCCTGCTGTCGGTGCTGGGCAGCGTCATCCTGATGTTTTTGGTCTGAACTGGGGAGGACACTGAATGAACCGCAAAATTTCCGTAGGGATGACCGTGACCATCGTCATTCTGGCAATGACGGTCACTTTTTCCATCACGATGCTGATGGCGATGCGGCTGTTTGACCACACCGTCACCAGCGTGAAGGAAAAGGAGAGCATGTACAACAAGGTGGCCGAGGTAGACCGCTATGTGCGCGCCAACGACTACTACGACATCGACGAGACCGTGCTGTACGACCGTCTGACTGCCGGTTATCTGCTGGGTACCGGCGACAAGTACGCCCGCTACTACACCGCCTCGGCCTACACCGACCTGCTCAACGCCCAGAGCGGCAAGCTGATGGGCATCGGCGTGGAGCTGGCCATCGACCAGTCCGGCTACGCCAAGGTCATCAAAGTGTATGACGAGTCTCCTGCCAAGGAGGCCGGCCTCCAGCGGGGCGATTACATCACCACCATCGACGGCGCAGACATCAAAAGTCTGGGCAGCGTGGAGGCTGTCCAGAACAAACTCCGGGGCGAGAGCGGCACGAGCGTCAATGTAGGCTGGCTGGACAGCGAGAACGCCCAGCACACCGCCGATCTGACCCACTCCGGCTTTACGGCCAACAGCGTCGATTCCGCGCTGGTGCAGGGCAATGTGGGCTATATCAAGATCTGGCAGTTCGACAACTCCACCCCCAGTGAGCTGGACTTTGCGCTCCGCAGTCTGACCGCCAGCGGCGCCCAGAGCTTCATCTTCGACCTGCGCGACAACGGCGGCGGCATCCTTGATGACGCCATCAGCTGCATCGAACTCGTCGCGCCGGAAGGCGTGCTGGCCTACGCTGAGGATAAGGCAGGCAACCGCACCCTGCTGGGCAGCAGCACCGGCGACTCGGTCATCAGCCAGCCCACCGTCTGCCTCGTGAACGAGAACACCGCCAGTGCGGCAGAACTCTTTGCGTCCAGCCTGCGCACCCTGTGCGGCACCCGCCTCGTGGGCAGCACCACGATGGGCAAAGGCACCATCCAGAGCAGCCCCCAGCGCCTTTCGGACGGCAGCGCTGTCGTGGTCACGGTGGCAAAGCTCATCTGCGGCGACGGCTCCTGCTTCGACGGCACCGGCCTGACCGTGGACGTGGAGCGCCCGCTGACTGCCGACGAGCAGGCCAGCTACTATGACTACACTCTCGACACGGACCCGCAGATACAGCGCGCCGTCAGCACCGCACAGCAGCTCACCGGTGTCACCACCGTGGGCGGCGTGAACGACGCTGACATCGCCGCCGACTCCGCCGCAGCCTCTTCGGAGGCCGCAGCCGGGAGCACCGCTTCCAGCGAGGCCACAGGGGAGGCAGAGGCTTCCTCCGAGGCCGGTGCAGAAGGGGAGCAGGACGCTGCAAGTGCGCAGTAAACACTTCTTGAAAATAACTTTAGTCGTGTAAATAGCTCAACCTCTCAGTCTGCTTCGCAGACAGCTCCCCTACCGAGGGGAGCCTCTGGCGAAGAGGGCAGGCTTTACGAAATGCCAAGGCCTCTCCTCGATAGGAGCAACAACGACGACCGCCGCCAGTGGCGGAAACAGGGAGTCGCTGTTGGGGCCGCGGCCAGCAGGATGTGAGCGACAGCGAAGCAGACGCTGGGAGCCGCAACCCGGGCAGTGGCACGCCGAAGGCGTGACGGAGAGGTTTTGCTGTTTTAGCAAGAAACAGAAAGGAAAACCACTATGCCGGAGCTGACCGACCTCTCCGTTATCCGCACCCTGTGCGAAAAATACGATTTCGCGCTCTCCAAGGGCTTTGGACAGAACTTCATCATCAATCCCGGCCTGCCGCCCAAGATCGTGGACGCCAGCGGCGTCGATAAGAGCTGGGGCGTGCTGGAGATCGGCCCCGGCATCGGCGTGCTGACCAAAGAGCTGGCCCAGCGCGCTGCCAAGGTGGTGTCCATCGAGGTGGACGAGCGCCTGCCGCCCCTGCTGGCCGAGACCATGGCGGGCGTGGATAACTTCAAGCTGGTATTGCAGGATGTTCTGAAAGTAGACCTCCGCGCCCTCATCGAGGAGGAGTTCCCCGGGATGCCGGTGGCTGTCTGCGCCAACCTGCCCTACTACATCACCAGCCCCATCGTCATGAAGCTGCTGGGCGACCGCCTGCCCATCCAGAACCTCACCGTCATGGTGCAGAAGGAGGCCGCCGACCGTCTGGCCGCTGCCCCCGGCACCCGGGCGTCCAGCGCCATCAGCTGTGCCGTGAGCTACTACGCCACCTCAAAACTGATGTTCACCGCCGCGCCGGGCAGCTTCTACCCGGCCCCGAAGGTCACCAGCGCCGTTGTGCGGATGGACATCCGCCCCACTCCCGCCGTACAGGTGGAGGACGAGGACGGCTACTTCGCCCTCATCCGTGCCGCTTTCGGCCAGCGCCGTAAGACCGCCGCCAACGCCATCGCCAGCGGCCTCGGCCTGCCGAAAGATAAGGTCATCGCGGCCATCGAGGCGGCGGGCTTCGACGCCCGTATCCGCCCCGAGGCCCTGACCCTCGAGGACTTCGCTGCCGTACAGCGGGAGCTGAAGTAAGATTTTATCATAATAAAACGCCAAGGCCCTCGCAGTTTGGAACAGAACTGCGGGGGCCTTGGTCGTTATGTGGAAGGAATGGAGGATGGTAATCTGCTTACCTCAGCAGTGCGGTGTGGTCTGCGCCGCCCACGGTGAAGGTGGCGGTGGAGCCGCTGTGGCTGAGGATGAAAGGTGTGTTGCCCGCACCGAGGGCTGCAACATCGGAGAGGGAGAGGGTAGAAGTGCAGCTTTCGGTGGAGAAGACAACGGTCTCGATGTTCTCAGAGCGGAGGTCGGTCAAATCGGAAAGGACGCCATGCAGGGATGCCGTCTCCTGAGCGACATCAATGTGGAGAGTATTGTTGATCTGGCTCAGCTGGACCAGCTGGACGTTCTGGATGATATTGGTCTGAGCCGGGTCGAGGACACGCAGACCGGTGGAGATGCTGCTGTCGCTGTTGTGGGAGACATCGCGGTACTCCACCTCATTGCAGACCTCGCAGATGCGGTACTCGCGGCTGTTGTCGCCTTTGACAGGCGTCCAGTCGCTCCACTGATGGCCGAGGGCGGGCAGCTCCTCCGTCTCAGTGACGACACAGCCGCTGATGGTGCAGCTGCGCTGGCGCTCGCCCTTCTCGGTGCAGGTGGGCTCTTTGGTGATGACCCACTCGCCGAAGGTGTGGGTCTTGCTGACGGGGATGGCCTCGGTCTGGGTATCGTCGCCGCGGATGCAGTCACGGTGCTTGGAGCCTTCCTCGACACAGGTAGCGTCCCGGTCGATGACCCACTCGCCGTACTCGTGGCCGAGGGCCTTGATGGCCTCAGTCCGGGTATCGCCGCAGACGGAACAGGTGAAGGTCCGCACGCCGTCGGCAGTGCAGGTGGGCTCCTTCGTGACGACGCCTGCATCCCACTTGTGGGTGCTCTTATCCACCGGGATGCTCTCGGTCTTGGGAGCGCCGCAGACGACGCAGGTATAGGTCATGATGCCCGGCTCGGCGCAGGTCGCGGCCTTGGTCACGACGCCCGCGCCGTAGCTGTGCTGGCCGGTGGCGTTGAGCGTTTCGGTCTTCGTCTCGTTGCAGACCTTGCACTGGTAGGTGACGGTGCCGTCCTGGCCGCAGGTAGCCGCTGTCGTGGAGAGGACTTTCCACTGATGCTGGCCGGTGGCGGGGATGCTCTCGGTCTGGGTAGCGTCGCTGCGGATGCAATCACGGTGTTTGGAGCCTTCCTTGACACAGGTAGCGTCCCGGTCAATGACCCACTCGCCGTACTCGTGGCCGGGGGCCTCAATGTCCTCAGTCCGGGTATTGTGGCAGACGGTACAGGTGAAGGTGCGCACGCCCAGCTCAGTGCAGGTGGGCTCCTTCGTGACGACACCCTCGTTCCAGGTGTGCTGGCCGGTGGCGGGGAGAGTGTGACGGAACGTGGTGCCGCAGTGGTCCACCATGCAGGTGTATTCGATGTAGCCGTCCTTGCCGCAGTTCGGCTCCTGACGGTCGCTGACTTTCCAGTTGTGGACAGAAGCGATGTCGCCGTACTTGGCCTTTTCTGCCTCGCTCATCTCGGGCGTTACGCGGTCGGGGGAGTGAGAAGTGGAATGGCTGGCCGCGTAGACACCGTTGTGGAAGAGCCGCGAGAGGCTGTTGGTGCCGCTCTCTACGAGCTTCACGAGGCCCTTCTTGCCGTTTTCCATGAGGCTGATGACCTTGTCCAGCGTCTTGCCGTCGTTGCTTTGGATGGCATTGGCGGCGTCGGGGGCGGTTGCGGTGATGTCCAGCGGGGCGTCGGCATTGCTGATGGAGACGCTGCCGCCGCCGATGGCAGGGGCTTCGCCGGTGCCGTTGGCGATGATGGTGCCGCCGGTTATCGTGATACTGCTGGAGTTGTTGTTGTCGCTGCCGCCGATGCCGGCACCGGTGCCGTTGCCGGTGGCGTTGACCGTGCCGCTCTTGATGGTCACGCTGCTGCGGCTATTATGGCCCGAGCCGATGCCGGCAGCGGAATCGCCGCCCGTTGCGTTGATGGTGCCGCCGTCGATCACGACGTCCACCTTGCCGGAGTCATAGCCTGAGCCGATGCCGGCAGCGAGATTGCCACCCTTGACGTCTTTGAGTTCGGCGTTACCGGAGATGTTGACCGTGGAAGAGCGACCGTAATAGCCCGAACCGATGCCGGCGCCGCCGTCCTTGCCCTCGGCCTTTTCAATGGTGCCGTCGGTGATGTTGATGGTGACAGCGCCCTTCTTGCTGTCGTTTTTGGTGTCACCGCTGCCGCTGCCGATGCCTGCGCCGCCGTATTTGCCGCCCGTGGCGCTGACGATATGGGCGTTGTCCTTGATGTTGATGGTGGTGGTGCCGGCATTCAGGCCTGCGCCGATGCCCGCGCCGCTATACCAGCGCTTAGAGCTGGGCACATACTCGCCGCCGCCCGTGGCCTTTTCAATGGTGCCGTCGGTGATGTTGATGGTGACAGCGCCCTTCTTGTTGTCGGGTGTGCTGCCACTGTAGCTGCCGCTGCCGATGCCAGCGCCGCCGTATTTGCCGCCCGAAGCGCTCTTGATGGTGCTGTCGCCGGAGATATTGATCTCGGTCTCGCCGGAGACGTTGGAGCCGGAGCCGATGCCTGCGCCGCTGAGCCACTTGTCGGAGTGATTGCGAGAGTCAAGGCTGACGCCGCCCGTGGCCGTGATTTCGCCGCCCTTGATGTTGATGGTGGTCTTATTAAGGGCGTTGCCGCCGGAGCCGATGCCGGCACCGGAAGCCTGGCAGGACCCGTTCTCTTTGCCGCCGCCCTCAGCCGTGATAGTGCCGCCCTCGATGTTGATGATGGTGCTGCCGTTGCTGCCGTTGCCGCTGCCGATGCCCGCAGCGGTGGAGCCGCCCTTGGCAGTAACTTTTGTTGCACCCTTGATGAGGATGTCGGTGTTGCCCTTGGCTCTATTGCCGCTGCCGATGCCTGCGCCACCGCCGCCGCCATGGCTGGAATTACCGCCGCCTTTGGCCTCAACAACGGTCACGCCGTCGTGGAGAGTGATGTGGGTGTAGCCGGTGGAGTGACTGCCTGAACCGATGCCCGCGCTGCCGTCGTAGCCGTCGCCGCCGCCCATGGCCGTAACAGTGCCGCCGGAAATATCAATGGTGGTCTCTCCGGAAGAACTGGTACCGGAACCAATGCCTGTGCCGATGTCTGCCGTGGCTGTGACATTGCTGCCGGTGATGTAGATGCCGGTCTTGCCCTTGGCGCTATCGCCGCTGCCGATGGCAGAACCAGAATAATTCGAAGCCTCGATTTTGCCGCCGTTGATGTGGATCTCCGTGGCGTTGGTAGAATAGCTGCCGCTGCCGATGGCTGCACTGGGGCCGCTGGAGGCTGTGACGTTGCTGTCAGTGATACGGATAATGGTCTTGAAGGTGTTCGGATCACCTGTAGGAGGACTGAAGACGTCTCCTTCACTGCCGCTGCCGATGGCTGCGCCGCTGCCGCCGACGGCATTTACTGTACTGTTGCGTTCTATCGTGATGTCGGCGTTGCTCTGAGAGCCGTAGCCGGTGCCGATGCCTGCGCCCGAGGTATTAGTGGAAGCAGCGGGGGTCTCCAGAGTGCTCACAGACGCATTGCCGATGGTGACGTAAGTTTTGCCCTTGGCGTAACGACCGCTGCCGATGCCGGCACCGCCGTAGGCAAAAGCACTTTTGACACCCTTTTCGGGATTCGTATCGTGGATGTTGATGGTCGTCTCGCCGGTGGAGAATTCGCCCGAACCGATGGATGCGCCGCCGCTGCTACCTGCGGACACGAGCGCATCTCCGGTGATCTCGATGTTGGTCGCGCCGGAAGACTTTTTGCCGCTGCCGATGCCGGCACCGCCATTGCCGTAGCCGGTGGAAGCGTTGACCTTGCCGCCAGTGATGTTGACGTTGGTCTCGCCGGAAGAGTTTTTGCCACCGCCGATAGCTGCGCCGCCATTGCCGTAGCCGGTGGAAGCGTGGATCTCGCCGCTGGAGATGTTGACGTTGGTCGCGCCGGAAGAGTTTTTGCCGCCGCCGATGCCTGCGCCGCCGTCCTGGCCCTCGGCGTTATGGATGAGGACATTCGAGATGGTGACGGTGGTGTCGTCGGAGGCTCCCGCGCCGCCGCCGATGGCTGCGCCGCCGCTGCTGAACGCGCCATCATTCTTAATGGCAGTTTGGGTGACACTGTCCCACGAGCCGATGGTGCCGTTGGAGATGGTGACGGTGGCACCGGCTCCGCGGCCACCGCCAATGCCGGCACCGCCGTCCGTACCCTCGGCCTTTTCAATGGTGCCGCCCGAGATGGTGACGGTGGCACCGGCTCCGCGGCCACCGCCGATGCCCGCGCCGCCATCCGTACCCGTGGCATTTTTAATGGTGCCGCCGATGATGTTGATGGTGGTAGCCGTGGAGGAGTTCGAGCCGCTGCCGATGCCTGCGCCGCCGGTGCCGCCGGTGGCCTCGGTGATGGTGCCGCCGGAGATGTTGATCTCGGTAGCGAAGGCGGGTTTTGCGCCCGTGCCGATGCCCGCGCCGCCGCTGTTGCCGCTGCCGCCCTTGGCAGACCCGATGGCGCCGCCCGAAATTTTCACAACTTGATCGCCGCGGATGCCGGTGCCGCCTTTGCCACTGATGCCGGTGCTGTCGCCGCCGGTAGCCTGCTGTATCTCGCCGCCGGAGATGGTGAGAGTACCGTCGCTGTGGATGCCGCTACCGCCGGTGCAGGTGTTCCCGTTGGCATTGCCGCCGATGGCTTTTTGGATGATACCGCCAAGGATCTCCATGGTCTTGCTATAGATGCCGTCGCCGCCGGTGCCGCTACGGCTGCTGTTGCCGTTGCCGCCCTGCGCGGTTCCGATGGTGCCGCCGGAGATGGTGAGCTTGCCGACGCTGTAGATGCCGCTGCCGCCGGTAGATTGGTTGTCGCCGCCGGTGGCGTTCTTGATTTGGGCGCTCTGAGAGATGGAGAGGTCGCCTCTGCTGTAGATGCCGCTGCCGGCGGTAGTTGTGCCGGTGCCGCCGGTGGCTTTCTGGATGGAGGCCTGACCGAAGATGTTCAGGGTGCTGTTGCTGCGGATGCCGTCGCCACCGTACTTGCCGCTGCCGCCCGTGGCGTTCTGGATGGAGGCCTGACCGGAGATGTTCAGGGTGCTGTCGCTGTGGATGCCGTTGCCGCCGTAACCGTTGCCGCCGTTGCCGCCCTGCGCTTTTTTGATGGTGCCGCCCTGAATCGTGACGGTAATATTCCTGCTACTGTTGCCGCCGCCGATGCCGTCGCCGGTGCTGCCACCCACGGCCTCCTCGATGGTGCCGCCGCTGATGGTGATATTGGTGTTGCCAGCAGCCATTGAACCACTGCCGATGCCGGCACCGTTGTCGCCGCCCTGGGCTTTTACGGTGCCGCCGCTGATGGTGATATTGGTGTTGGTGTTGCCAGTAGCCCTTGAACCACTGCCGATGCCTGCGCCGCCGTCGCTGCCGTTGCCGCCGTTGGCGGTGATGTTGCCGCCTGCTATTTCAATGATGCCGGCACCATTGTTCCTGGCACCGCCGATGCCAGCAGCGCCACTGCCGCCTGTGGCAGTCAGGATGCCGGAATCTTTTTCGGATGTGATGGTCAGTTTGCCGGTGTCAACAGAATCATCGTTGTCATCCTTGCTCTTTTCGTTGTGCTCGAGGCCGGCGTGTCCGTCGCCGCCGGTGAGGGTATTGCTGCCGCTGAGCGTGATTTTCGTGTTGCCCGCGCCCTCGACGCTGAGGGCGGCGTCGTTGTTGGCCTTAATGTTGACATCCTCCAGCGTCACGTTGAGGGTGCTGTCTTTGACCTTGTTGATGATTTTGATGACGTAGTTGGTGACGTTTTCGGCTGTGTTCCTGAAGTTTTCCGCCGCGGTCTTCAAGGCCGTGGTCGATTCGTCCCGGGTCTCTTCGTCGTCATTGGCGTCGGCGACATTGAGGGATGGGCCGATGTACGTGATCTGGCTTCCCAGCACGGGGCTGTCGCTGGTCTGGGTCTTTTTCGTGAAATCAGTCTCGTTTTCCTCGCCGCCGGTGGTGTCGCCGGACTGGTTCTTGTTTTCCTCGCCGCCGGTGGTGCCGCTGGGCTGGTTCTTGTTTTCCTCGCCGCCGGTGGTGTCGTCGGGCTGGTCCTTGTTTTCCTCGCTGCCGGTGGTGCCGCCGGTCTGGTCCTTGTTTTCCTCGCTGCCGGTGGTGCCGCCGGTCTGGTTCTCGTTTTCCTCGCCGCCGGTGGTGCCGCTGGGCTGGTTCTTGTTTTCCTCGCCGCCGGTGGTG
>ENA-UOJR01001391-UOJR01001391.1-human-gut-metagenome-genome-assembly--contig:-C115P-NODE-1391-length-21725-cov-70.380803_pt1 | contig 21725 bp, 19 predicted proteins | sample MGYA00242354_ERZ723901 | MGnify/ENA metagenome assembly ERZ723901
AAATAATCGGACTAATAGTAGTATTTGGGGAAACATTGTCAGGTGCAGATAAAATTTACAGGATTCATCTTGCTCGCATCTGACAATGTTTTTATTATACTGCCGGCAGACTGTTGCCTTTGATTTTCCGGTAGAGGTCGAGCGCATATACGTCTGTCATGCCCGATATGTAATCCAGCACGGCTTGAATTTTTCCATATAAAGTAGGTGCGTTGACATTGTACTGTCCGGATATGCGGTTGATAAGTAGTTGTGAATACGCTTTTTCCGGAGAGCGCACTGCATTAATCATCAGGTCAATCAAGGTACTGATAACCCTGAATCCTGCCAATTCTATGTCCAGCACATCGCTGGAACGATATATTCTTTGAAAGGCAATTGCAGAACAATTGTCATAGGCCTCTTTCAATGGACTGCAAATGTGCATTATCAGGGTGCCTTCAAATTCCCCGGTCAATATCTTTTCTTCATTTTCAGTAAATACTCGTGTGCATTCCTTTATCAGTGCGCCTATGACCGAAGAACGTAAATAAGCTATCTGTTCATTGACGTCTGTTACAATCCGGCAAACTTCTTCAATGCGTTTTCTTCTTTTCTCATCAAAGAACTGCATATACAGTCCTTTGGTTTCATCATGTGTCAGCAGTTTTAATTTATGTGCGTCTTCTATGTCCATCATCTGATAACAAATATCATCTGCGGCTTCTACCAGGTAGACCAACGGATGGCGTGCGTAGCGTAAAGGCTCATCCGGTTTGCTGAGCCGGATAATCCCTAATTCTCCGGCTATTTTCTGATAATCAGCCTCTTCGCTTAAGAAGAAGCCGAATTTTGATTTCTTTCCTGCCAATTGTGAGGAAAAAGGGTATTTTACGATGGATGCCAGTGTGGAGTAGGTCATCACGAACCCTCCTTTCCGTCTTCCTTCAAACTGGTGGGTGAGGATGCGGAATGCATTGGCATTTCCTTCGAAGTGGGTTAAATCATCCCATTCCATCGGTGAAAGTTCTTTTTTCAATGCCATTCCTTGTCCTTCCGAGAAGTAAGTTGAAATGGCTTTTTCTCCCGAATGACCGAAAGGAGGATTTCCCAGATCGTGTGCCAGACATGCGGCTGAAACGATGGAACCTATTTCCGAGATATGGGAGTCGGCCAAGGCTGGGTGCTTCTTCAGAAGCTGGCTGGCGACATCGTTTCCTAAAGAACGCCCCACACAAGAGACCTCAAGGCTGTGAGTCAACCGGTTGTGTACAAATACGCTACCCGGTAAAGGAAATACTTGAGTTTTGTTTTGCAAACGACGGAAAGGTGCTGAGAAGATGAGACGGTCATAATCGCGTTGGAATTCGGTACGGTCATCTTTACGGGCCTCGTGTAGTTCTTCCATGCCGAAGCGTTTATTTGATATTAATTGTTTCCAGTTCATAATTCAGGCTTTATCTGTTTGCAAAAGTAAGAAACTTCCGTTTAAAAAACTGTAAACGCTTAGATAAATCCATCTAAATGTGTAAATTCGCACCTTATTAATCATGTGGCAATGTGTTGATTCGTCAATATGCCAATGGGCTGTATCATGTCTGGACTGTGTTTGTTGTCTGCAAATTATTAGCACATTGCCATATAAGCATATTGATAAATTATTAAAATTATGAAAATACAGGTAATCAATAAATCAAAACATGCTTTACCCGAGTATGCTACCGGGCAATCGGCAGGGATGGATATCCGTGCTAATCTTGACGGACCGATTGTGCTGAAACCCTTGCAACGTTGTTTGGTTCCTACGGGACTTTATATCGCATTGCCTGAAGGTTTTGAAGCGCAAATCCGTCCACGTAGCGGGCTGGCTATTAAGAAAGGCATCGGAGTCCTGAATTCTCCGGGCACAATTGATGCCGATTATCGTGGTGAAATTTGTATTATCCTGGTCAATTTGTCATCTGAGGATTTTATGATAGAAGATGGGGAGCGCATTGCGCAAATGGTTGTAGCCCGTCACGAACATGCCGAATGGCAGGAAGTGGAGGTGCTGGACGAAACGGAACGTGGTGCAGGTGGCTTTGGACATACCGGAAAAAAGTAAAAGGAAACAATGAATAGAAGATTGAAATATGTGCCCATGCTATGTGTATGTCTGATAGGCATGCTTGTTTCATGCGGTACGGTGAAGAGAGCTTCCGGCTTGTCCGGAAATAAAGCTGTTGTGGAGGAAAAGGATCCGCTTACTCCGGAGCAGCGCCGTAAATACGACTATTTCTTTTTGGAAGCGCTTCGGATGAAGGAAAAAGGTGACTTGGATGCGGCTTTCGAAATGTATAGTCACTGTTTGGACATTTATCCGCAAGGAGCCGCTACTTTGTTCGAAATTTCCCGCTTCCATATGTTTCTCAATCAGCCGGAAAAAGGGGAGGAAGCTTTGAAGAAGGCAGTGGATGCCGATCCTAAGAGTTTTTGGTATAAGCAAACTTTGGCAGCCTATTATCAAGGTAAGGGAAATTACCCGAAAGCCATTTATGTTTATGAGGATATGGCGAGCCAGTTCCCCTCACGTCTGGAACCGTTGATGGCTTTGATTGATCTCTATACCCGTACCAAGGACTATCAGCAGGTAGTTAATACATTGAACCGCCTTGAAGCCTTGGATGGGAAGTCTGAACAAATCAGCATGGAAAAATTCCGTATGTATCTGGCCATGAACAATGACCAGCAGGCATTTACGGAGATTGAGAATTTGGCAAAAGAATATCCATATGACATGCGTTATCTTACCATTTTGGGAGATGTCTATCTGAACAACGGTAAGGAAGAAGAAGCATACGAAACTTATCAGAAAGTATTGAAGGAAGAACCGGGCTATGCGCCGGCGTTGCTTTCCATGGCTTCTTATTACGAGAAAAAAGGGCAGGATAGTTTGTATCAGGTACAGTTGGATACTATTTTGCTGAATGATAATGTGGATAGCGATACAAAGATGAACATTATGCGCCAGCTTATTCTGCGTTCCGAGCAAACGAACAAGGACAGTACGAAAATAGCAGGCCTGTTTACTTCTATATTGAAGGAAAAACAAGAGAATGCAGATATTGCTATGTTGGCGGCCCAATATCTTCTGACGAAAAAGATGGATAAAGAGGCAACCCCTGTTTTGCACCAAGTGCTTGAAATTGATCCGGAAAATACGCCGGCACGCTTGCAGCTATTGAGTTTTGCCATTCGTGAGCAGAATATGGATGAAGTAATCAAATTGTGTGCTCCAGCTTTAGAATATACTCCGGATGTATTGGAATTCTATTATTATATGGGATTGGCCTATCATCAGAAAGAGAAAACAGACGAGGCATTGGAGGTTTTTAAAAAAGGAGTGAATCAAGTAACAGATAAAAGCAATAAGGATATCGTTTCTGATTTCTATGCCATTATGGGGGATCTTTATCATATAAAGAAGATGAATGTGGAGGCATATGCCGCATACGATTCCGCTTTGGTTTATAAGGAAAACAATATAGGGGCCTTGAATAATTATGCCTATTACCTGTCTGTAGAGCGTAAAAACCTGGATAAAGCGGAAGAAATGAGTTACCGTACCGTAAAGGCCGAACCTACCAATGGTACGTATCTGGATACCTATGCCTGGATACTTTTTGAGAAAGGTAAATATGTAGAAGCAAAAATTTACATTGACCAGGCTATGCAGAATGATGGAAGTAAAAGTTCCGTTGTTGTAGAGCATTGTGGAGATATTTACTATATGAATGGAGATCGTGAAAAGGCTTTGGAATATTGGCAACAAGCGGAAAAATTATCCAAGGAGCCTCCTCAAGAAGGTAGTGAAGAACGTAGTGAGAAGGAATTGAACTTATTGAGAAAGAAAATTGTACAAAAGAAATACTTTGCAGAATGATGAAACGTGTCTGTTTTTATTTGTTTAGCGCTTTGCTGATTATATTTATTTCTTCATGTTCATCTACCCGGAGTATGAAGAAAGGGGTATCTATTGGCAATTTATCCGAGTCGGAATATATGGAAGAGCTGATTAGCCGTTCTCCGGGATGGGATGCAATTACTGCGAAAATGTCATTGGCCGTTGACTTGAACGGTAAAGGACCGACTAAAGTAAATGGTACGTTGCGCATGAAACGTGATGAAGTAATCCAGCTTTCTATCGCTCCATTTTTGGGTATTGAAGTGGCACGTGCTGAAATATCTCCGGACGGAGTTTTAGTGATGGATCGCATGAACAAACGTTATGTACAAGTTCCTTTTGATGAATTGAAGAATCTGGCAAAGGCTGATTTGGATTTTCATACTTTGCAGGCCTTGTTTATGAATGAAATTTTTCTTCCGGGAAAAAAGGTGCTGACTGTCCGTGATATTTCGTCCTTTGCTGTGCGTCCTGAAAACGAAAATGCATTAATAGAAGTTAAGAACGGCAAACATTTCGCCTACCGTTTTCGTACCAATACAAATGATGGGCTGCTGAAAGAAAGTCATATCGGCTTGTCCGGTACCCGGTACGGGATAAATTGGCGTTATGATAAGTTTCGTCCGTTGGAGCAGAAACAGTTTCCGGGAACTATGACGGTTTCTTTTGAAGGGGCTGCCAAACCGGTTACGGCTGTATTTGAACTTTCCCGCCTTTCTACCAATAAGGATTGGGAAGCCCATACCGAAGTGCCCGGAAAATACGAAAGAATAGAATTGCAAGATTTGCTAAAACAGCTTATTAAATAATGAAACGTATCTTCTTACTACTCATAGCCTGCTGCTTTTTAAGTACTATTTCAGCGCAAAGTACTCGGAAAATAAGGGAGCTTGAAGCCAAACGGAAGGAACTTCACCAGCAGATTGCCGAGTCTGAAACTTTGTTGCAATCTACCAAAAAGGATGTGAAAAGCCAGTTGGACAACCTTGCTTTGCTGACAGGTCAGATTGAGGAGAGAAGAAAATATATCAGTACCATAGAGAGTGATGTTCATACATTGACAAGTGAGATCGCTTCTTTACAGAAACAACTGAATAAACTTCAGCGTGATTTGAAAGACAAGAAGCGGAAGTATGAAACTTCGGTGCAATACATGTATCGTAACAAGTCTGTTCAAGAGAAATTAATGTTTATTTTTTCTGCCGAGAATTTGAGTCAGACTTACCGTCGTATGCGTTATGTGCAGGAATATGCAAACTTCCAGCGCCTTCAAGGAATGGAGATAGAACGTAAGCAGAAGCAAATTGCCGCTAAAAAAAGAGAAGTGGAACAAACTAAGCATGCCAAACAGAATCTTTTAAAACAGGGTGAGGTCGAAAAGGCCAAACTGGAGATTCAGGAAAAGGAGCGCCAGACTCTTTTGGCGAATTTGCAAAAGAAGCAGAAAGGTATACAAAGCGAGATAAGGAAGAAAAAACGTTCGGCTGAGCAATTGAATGCCCAGATTGACCGTTTGATTGAAATTGAAATAGAGAAAGCTAGAAAGCGTGCAGAGGAGGAAGCTCGTAGGAAAGCCGCTGCTGAGGCTGCCGCAAAGGCGGCAGCAGCTAAGAAAGCGGAGCGTGAAACTACGGGAGGGGCGTCCCGTTCTAAATCTACGGAAAAAAATGAGTCTACAAAGAAGGTCGCTCCGGTGGAGAAGTTCAGTCTGAATAATGAGGACCGCCAGCTGTCGGGCAGTTTTGAACGTAACCGGGGTATTTTGCCGGTTCCCATTACCGGTCCATACGTGATTGTCAGCCATTACGGACAGTATGCCGTAGATGGTTTGCGTAATGTGAAACTGGATAATAAAGGGATTGATATTAAGGGCAAACCGGGAGCGCAGGCACGTGCCGTTTTCAATGGAGAAGTTTCGGCTATTTTCCAGTATAATGGTTTGAACAATATACTGGTGCGTCATGGTAATTACATCTCTGTCTATTGCAACCTTTCTTCCGTATCGGTTTCTAAAGGCAGCAAAGTCAATACACGTACCGTTCTTGGTACTATCCATACAGATAGTTCGGGTAATACGGTCTTGCATTTTCAACTTCGTAAGGAAACGGCTAAACTTAATCCGGAATTATGGTTGGGAAGATGAAAAAGATAAGTTCTCTTTCTGTATTTTATTACTTTGCGGTTTCTCGCAGCTTGTTTGGAAACTGAAGAATTTTCTGTAGTTCCTGTTTCTGAAATTTCTTCCATAATAATTCCTTCTACGGAAAGTATCTGGCCTGTTGCTATAAAGAATGCTGATCTGGCTGGAGATTGGTTATCTTTTTGATATGTAGTACAGGATAACTTTCTGTATAATAGCTTTTAAAGTATAAATATGTATTTGAGAAACAGTTATTTCCGTTCTAAAACTTGTCTGTTCTTTCAAAGAGAACGAAAAAACATTTATTATTAAAAATAAATCTCCAATTAGTTTTGAGTTCAAGTCTAATTGCGTACATTTGTCCCCTGCATTAAGTATCCTCATAGAAGTACATTAATACTTTTCCAACTTATTCTTTAGTGATGATGGTAGAATCGTTTGTCTCTCTGTAAGATTCCTAATAGCAAAACGCACTTATTTTTTTATTAAAACATTTATTTTAAAATGAACATTTTTATTGCAGGGCTTAACTATAATATGAGTGAAGCCGAACTTGGAGAATTATTTGCAGAGTATGGTGAAGTTGTTTCTGTTAAGATTATAATGGACAGAGAGACCGGTCGTTCTAAGGGATATGGTTTTGTTGAAATGGCTGATGATGAAGCTGGAGATAAAGCGATTGCAGCTCTTAATGAAGTTGATATGGATGGAAAAACTCTTTCTGTGTCAGTAGCTCGTCCTAGAGAAGAACGTCCGCGTCGTAGCTATGGCAACAATGGCGGTGGTGGTTATCGTGGCGGTAACAACAGTCGTGGTGGTGGCTATGGTGGTAGTCGCGGAGATAATGGCTATGGCGGTGGCAGAAACAGATATTGATCTGTATCTCTATAAAATATAAGGGAACCTGTCTTGGACATTTGAAATGCTGAGGCAGGTTTTTAAGTGCCTGTTCAGGATATCTTCAAAAGACTTTGGCTGTCGGTTATTTCTTTTATTTATGGCAAACAGAAGATGTTCCATTGAGGGTAAAAACGGTTAATTTATTAAGCATGGTCAATAATTTCTACATAAATTCCAGGTACTTCTCTCTTTTATAGAAAGGCTATAAGTATTATGCGTGTTATATTCAACTTCATTCTGGATTATTCCAACAAGAAAGAAGATGATTTAGTATGGAGAGATGCTTGTTTTCTAGAAAATAGATTCCTGTGTCTGTGTTGTCAATAGTTCCAGCGCCTTGATTCCCATAACGGAATTTCCTTTTGGATTCAATCTCGGGCTCCACACTGCAACTGAATATCGTAGTGGGTAAACTGCGGCTATACCGCCTCCCACACCACTTTTCCCCGGAAGACCTACCAAATAAGAAAATTCTCCTGCTTCGTCATAGAATCCACATGTTTGCATGATGGCATTGATACGTTTCACTTGAGAGGCGGTCAGCGTGATTCCTTCGAATGTAAAAGCCTGTTTATGGTTGGCAAACGGCAAAAAGGCTTTGGATAAATCATAACAACTCATTTCTATGGAGCATTGCAGGAAATAGAAATGAAGTACACGTTCTATGTCATTGTCGATGTTATGATAATATTTCAACAGGTTGGTGATTGCCGCATTCAGATAACCGTTTTCACGTTCGGACAGGGCAACTTCTTCATTATAATGAATTTGGTTATTTCCGCTGATTGAGCGGACGAAACGAAGATATTCTTCTTCGGGGTGTTTCAGATGGTTCAGCAGGATATCTGTCATTACAATGGCTCCGGCGTTAATAAAGGGATTCCGAGGAATTCCTTTTTCTACCTCCAGTTGTACTAGTGAGTTGAAAGCTGTTCCCGAAGGTTCTTTACCTACTCTTTTCCATAGATTATCTCCTTCAAGACTCAAACACATGGCAAGTGAAAAAACTTTCGAAATACTTTGGATGGAGAAGCCGGTGGTGGCTTCTCCATGCATGAAAGTTTTGTTTTGTATCGTATGGATACACATTCCGAATTGATCTGGGTTGATTTTGGCAAGTGCCGGAATGTAATCAGCCTGTTTGCCAATAGAGGCGTAGGGCTGGATTTCTTGATAGATGTCTTTTAGAATCTGTTGATAATCCATAATTTGGACGTTTTTATTTTTCTGTATAGTCACCATTGGCTTTGATGAGCTCGATCAACTTCTCAACAGCCTGATCTTCGGGAATGTTTTTTTCTATGCATTCTTTCTTTTTATAGAGGCTGATTTTTCCACGACCGGCACCTACATAGCCATAGTCGGCATCCGCCATTTCGCCGGGACCATTGACAATACAGCCCATAATGCCGATCTTCAGACCTTTCAAGTGCGAGGTAGCTGTTTTGATACGGGCGATGGTAGACTCCAAATCATATAAGGTACGACCACATCCCGGACATGAAATGTATTCCGTTTTGCTGGTTCGGATTCTGCCGGCTTGCAGGATACCAAATGCAGTGGTATCTACCACTATATGACTCAAGGGGCCTTGGTTGTACAAGAAGATTCCGTCACAGAGTCCGTCAAAAATTAGTGCACCCATATCAGCTGCCGCTTTGATTTGCAGGTCTTCAGCTTTCGTTTCCTGATAGTATTGGAAGAATACGACCGGATTCTCTAACCCTTCATTCATCAGTTCGTGTGTCATGGCACGATATTCGCCGAGGCGGTTGGGATGATTGCTTTGGGCGATGATTACCACTTCGGGATGTAGTTTAAGGGCTGCGATTACTTCGTCATTCATAGCCATATAGGGCAGAAACAGGAATTTCAGATCGGAAACCGTGTGATGTAATTCTATCATCTGCTGGTAGTTAAATGCCGGATAGACATTTTTTTCTTCTGGATTCCATGCATTGGCATCTACTAGATAGGCTATATTGTTATCTCGTGATTGGGGCACACTTCCACCGCAATAAATATAGTCAGGTTTGAACTGAGGATTAGTTTCGAAAGACCCTTTCAGACGTTCGGCTATTACTACGGGAAGATTATCTCCTCCAATGTTTCGGACAGCCTTAGTCTTCCGGCGCCCCGGAGATAGGTAGTTGAACTGCGGAGCTTCTTTTCCAGGAATAAAAGGATGTCCTTCCCGAGTTAGTATATAATCAACCAGTTTGCGGGCTACCGGAATTTCGTTTTCAGGAGCCTCGCTCAATGAAACACGAATGGTATCTCCCAAGCCATCTGCAAGGAGTGCGCCTATTCCTAATGCGGATTTTATTCTTCCGTCCTCGCCGTCCCCTGCTTCGGTAACCCCCAAATGAAGCGGGAAAGCCATGCCTTCCTTTTCCATTTCCTTTACCAGCAGACGGACCGTCCTGACCATTACTACGGTATTGGATGCTTTGATGGAAATAACCACATCGTTGAAATGTTCCGCAACACAGATACGCAGAAATTCCATGCACGATTCCACCATACCTTCAGGGGTGTCACCATAATGAGACATGATGCGGTCTGACAGAGAACCGTGGTTTACCCCGATGCGGATGGCGGTGTGGTTTTCCTTGCAGATATTTAGAAAAGGAATGAAGCGGGCACGTATCTTTTCTATTTCTTGCGCATATTCTTCGTCAGTGTATTCCAGTTTCCGGAAAGTACGTCCCGGGTCTACGTAATTTCCCGGATTGATGCGTACCTTTTCTGCATATTGTGCCGCTACATCGGCTACTTTGGGGTTAAAATGTACATCGGCCACCAATGGAGTATCATATCCTTGAGAGCGTAATCCGATATTGATATTCTTCAAGTTTTCGGCTTCACGGACACCTTGTGTGGTGAGGCGAACGTATTCACCGCCGGCATCTATAATGCGTTTGGCTTGTTCCACACAGGCTTCGGTATCCATAGTGACGGTATTTGTCATGCTCTGAATACGGATGGGGTTGTTGCCACCCAAGGGAGTGGCTCCGATATTCACTTCGGAAGATTCGCGGCGGGAGTAATTGAATAAATCCATAGTTAGTGATTAGTGGTGAGTGGTTAGTGATTAGTGGGCTGCGCTGAAATATTAACCACTTACCACTAATCACTAACCACTAGTTAATTTGTTTTATATTCAAACTTGACTTCTTTCAGTTCTTCGTTGGCTTTCACGATTTTCTTTTTCAAGCCGGTCTTGTAGTCTGCAAACTTGGTGGCTAGTTCTGTATCACTCAATGCTAGCATTTGTACGGCCAGAATAGCTGCATTCATGGCTCCATTGATTGCTACAGTAGCTACAGGAATTCCGGGAGGCATTTGGATGATAGAATAAAGTGCGTCTACGCCATCAAGAACTGAACCTTTAACGGGAACACCGATAACAGGCAATGTGGTATTTGCAGCAATGACACCGGGAAGTGCGGCAGCCATGCCGGCAGCGGCAATGATGACTTTAATTCCACGGCCTGCAGCATTTTTCGCAAATTCCTCCACAGCTTCGGGAGTGCGGTGTGCCGAAAGGGCGTTCATTTCGAAAGGTACGTGCATCTCGTCCAGTAATTTGGCAGCTTTTTCCATTACGGGAAGATCGGAAGTGCTACCCATGATAATGCTTACGATAGGTTTCATTGTTTTTTGTTATTGTTTGGTTTATATATTTACTTCAAGCACGGGTTATACGGATGAACGCGGATAGAAAAATCCGTGAGGTCCGCGTAATCCGCGCTTGAACAATTCCTAATGGGAATCTATATTATTCGTTGACTAATGCTTTATATCCTTCAGCATCCAGCAAATCGTTAACGTCATTAGAGTCATTGGGCTTGATCTTAATCAGCCACCCTTTACCATACGGGTCTTGGTTTACTAATTCGGGATTGTCGGCCAATGCTTCATTCTGTTCCAAAACTTCTCCTGAAACGGGAAGGAACAAGTCCGAAATCGTTTTTACTACTTCAATAGTACCGAAAACTTCATCTTTTTCTAAAGTTTCTCCTTCAGTTGTGATATCTACGAATACGATGTCACCCAGTTGCTCTTGTGCATAATCAGTGATGCCTACATAAGCTATATCACCTTCTACTCGTATCCATTCGTGTTCTTTGGTATACTTTACATTGCTTGGAAATTCCATAATGCTTTCAATTTATAAGGTTAATACTAATTTTTTTCAAATAAACAAAATTCCAATGACACCACAAAACAATCCGACAATAAATCCGGCTAAAACTTCTAATAAGGTATGCTGTTTTACAATGATACGGGCTGTGCCAAGCATTCCGGATAGCAAAATGAAAAAACAGAGCCACCATACAGGATTGAAATTGAATATAAAGCTGTAGGATAATAATCCGCCTACCATCATGCCGCTGCTTGCCACGTGTGTGCTGATTTTCCACTTGAAATTGATCAGCGTGCAAAGGATCATGCAGATGAGGGCAGCTACGATAATACCTGACATATAGCGGGGCAGGTGTATCTTATACATGGTGATGAGACAAGTGACATAGCTGATGATAGTCAATGCATATGGTACGAAACGTTTTTCGCGGTGTCCCAATTCATGAATACCCCAACCGTTTATTTTTTGGAACAGGTAGATGGCGAGCATCGGCATCAGAATGGTGAAACAGTAGACTATGCCCAATACTATCAGTTTGTACTGGATGGGCATGATACGAAGATAAGTGAAGAAAAAAAGCAGGAAAAATGCCACAAAAGGAATCATAAAAGGCGTGAATATGCCTGATATGATACGTGAACTGACTTCAAGCGGACTGTTTTTCTTGCCTACTGCTATTGTTTCGGTTGTTTCGTTAGCTTCCATATAATTTATATTACCTTCTTAATCGTGCGACGGGTATGTTAAGCTGTTGGCGGTATTTGGCTACAGTACGGCGGGCTATGGGGTAGCCTTTCGTCTTTAGTGTTTCGGCCAGTTCATCATCAGTGTACGGTTTTTCCTTGTCTTCGGTGTCTACACATTCTTTCAGAATACGCTTGATTTCGCGGACAGAGAGTTCTTCACCGTCTTCGGTAGTGTAACCGTCGCTGAAAAAGAATTTCAACGAATAGATACCATAGTTTGTTTGTACATATTTGCTGTTGCTTACCCGTGATATGGTGGAAATATCCAATCCCGAGCGTTCGGCTACATCTTTTAGGATCATGGGCTTTAGCAGGGATTCGTCTCCTTCCAAAAAGAAGGGGCGCTGAATATCTATAATGGCTTGCATGGTGGTGAGCAACGTATGTTGTCGCTGTTTTACGGCGTTGATAAAACCTTGTGCGGCATCTACTTTTTGTTTTAGGAACATCAGTGCGTCCTTTGAGGCTTTGCTCTGATTGTCTTTGTTGCGGGTGTGTTCATCCAGTAGTTCGGTGAACTGGCGGCTCAGACGCAACTCAGGAACATTACGATTGTTTAAACTTAGAGTAATGGTGTCATCCTCATACGTTTCTACAATGAAGTCGGGAATGATCTGCTGCATATTTTTACCCATTGCTTCACCCAGTGAACTGCCCGGACGAGGATTCAGTTTGGTGAGATCGCTCACCGCTTCATTATATTGTTCTTCGGTAATACCTAGTTTTTGGATAATCCTTTCTTTGTTTTTGCGGGTAAACTCATCACAGCATTTACCGATGATGTCCAGTTCTATTTGTTTTAACGGTGAATCGGCTTTTCTTTGTATTTGTAGCAGAAGACATTCTTGTAAACTGCGGGCACCGATACCTGCCGGATCAAAGTCTTGGATTATTTCCAAGATTTTATTTAATTCCTCCTCAGTGGTATAGATTCCTCGATAGATGGCAAGTTCATCCATGATAGACTCCATATTTTTGCGTAACAGGCCGTCATCGTCCAATGAACCGATCAAGTATTCTGCTATATCTCGTTGTTCTGGGGTAAGTTCCTGCATCTGCAACTGGTCTTTCAATATTTCATAAAAAGATACGGCATCCGAGAAAGGGATTTCTTCGGCTACTCCTTCTTTGGAGCGATTATGTTCCTGTAGTTTATAATCGGGAATATCATCTTCGTTGCTGTAATCGCCTAATGAAAAATCTTCGTTCGAGTCTGTATTTCCGTCTTCGTTCTCAACGTATTCTGTGTTGTCATCTTCATTTTCGGGCATTTCTTTCCCTTCCTCCAGGGCCGGATTATCCAGTATTTCGGAATGGATACGTTCTTCCAGCTCCACAGTGGGCAGTTCCAGCAATTTCACTACCAGTATCTGTTGTGGAGATAAGGTTTGTATTTGTTGCTGGGCTTGTGTTTGTACTTGACGTGAGCCTTGTGCCATAATATTTTTATTTCCTTGTTTATTGCGACAAAAATAGGAAATTGTATTGTAATAATCTTCCTTTTTAGAGGGATTATTTTAAGGGGATGGCTATCTTTACCTGTCATCTATACAAAAAACATAAGATTATGTTTGCAAAAGAAACTTATACAACCCATCGTAACAGTTTGAAAAAACGTGGGGATAGGTTTCTTGCTATTTTGGATAACGAAGAGAGTGGCGACTATGCGGATAATACTTATCATTTTCGCCAAGGTTCTACTTTTCTTTATTTTTAGGACTTGCCCTATGCCGGATTGGCGATATGGATATCATATTGTATGGATGGGATCCAGCCTGCCTTGTGTGAGAAAGCGTAGAGGGTGGAAGTGACAGAAACTGGTTCTGCCGCGGATTTGAAGAAGTGTTTGGAAAAAGCAGTTGCTAAAAGACAGGTGATTCATTAGAAAAGTATTTAGGTCAGCCGTAAATTATTAAGGCTGGCCGGATCTTTGGAACCGGAATTTGAACTTACTATAGAACCGGGTATCTATATTAATAGATTGTTGGAAAGCGGAAAATGCTTTAAGGATTTTATCGATTATGATAAGTTGGAGAGTTATCGTGAGTTTACAGAGTTGCGTAATGAGGAAGATTATTTGATAACGGAGGACGGGGCACGTTTTTGGGGTACGAAGGTCCTTTTACTACAGAACGATGATATATAATTATCCACCTATGGTTGCTTTTAAACCGTAATCAGTCAAGATTTGTATGCACTGCTGTTGTACTTCCTCGGATGGCGTTTGCATTTTATATCCTTTAGGGTTATAGATACTGCCTAGCTTTGCATGCTTTCCCTTTCCTATATCATGGTAAGGTAATAGGTTAATTATCTCAGGATGCCGTGGAAGACTGGCCAAAAATTCGGCAGACAGCTTTATGTTCTTTTCATCTGCATTCACTCCTTCAATCAATGGAATACGGATATAATAAGGGAAGTCAGCTTCTGCTACTCTGCGGATGTTCTCCAAAATTAATTCATTGGGAACATCACAAAATGTCTGGTGTACGGTACTGTCCATTGATTTTAAGTCGATAAGCAATAGTTCACAATTCCGCATCACTTCATCCACTGTTTCTTTGCGGGCAAGCAGGGTGGTATCTACCGCCCGATGAATTCCCTGTTGTCCGCAACGTTTCAGTATATCAATCAAGAATTCGGGATGAAGCAACGGCTCTCCACCACAAAAAGTGACCCCGCCGCCCGACTGGTCCATAAATGGAATTTCCTTTTCAATTTCATGCATCAGGTATTCGGGAGTATATTCCGTTCCTGATATCTCGATAGCCATTGCCGGACATTCTTCAGCACAACGTCCGCACAGCACACATTTCTGTTTGTCGGTGACAATACCTTCGGAAGTCAGTGCCAAAGCCCCGTTGGGACACACTTGCAGACAAGTTCCACAGCCAAGGCATTTCTTGGCTGTGTAGAGTTTGTCTTTGCCGTTACGAATGCCTTCGGGATTATGGCACCACACGCACGAGAGTGGGCATCCTTTCATGAAAAGCGTGATGCGGATGCCCGGTCCGTCATTGATAGCATAGCGTTTGATGTCGAAAATAAGACTCATCTTGTCAGAAGGTTTCTTGTGCCGTGCGGGCTATTACGTCATATTGTAAATCTGCATTCATATCATTGAAATAATCACTGTATCCGGCTACACGTACCAACAGGTCCCGGTATTCTTCAGGATGTTTCTGAGCGGCATGCAGGGTAGCGGTATCTACTATATTGAACTGAATGTGATGACCACCTAAAGCAAAATAGCTGCGGATGAGGCTTGCCAGTTTGGCTATGTCTTCATCGTGTTTCAGCAGTGAAGGCAGGAAGCGCTGGTTCAGCAGAGTGCCTCCACTCTTCACCTGGTCCAGTTTCCCTAATGATTTCACCACGGCAGACGGTCCGTGGGTATCTGCTCCGTGTGAGGGTGAGGTACCGTCACTGATGGCACGTCCGGCCAGACGGCCGTTGGGGGTAGCATTCATCATTTTGCCGAAGTAAACGTGACAGGTGGTAGACAACATGTTCAGATGGAAACATTCGCCTTTGGTGTTCGGCTTTCCCTCGATGGCATCGTAAAGATCGTTAAAGATCTGGATGGCGATGCGGTCTGCATATTCGTCATCGTTACCGAAGAAAGGGGTACGGTTCAGTATGAACTGTCTCATGGCTTCCTGTCCTTCGAAGTTGGTATCGGTAGCATGGATGATTTGCTCCATATTGAATTTACGTTCTTCGAATACATGTTTTTTCAGAACGGAGAGGCTGTCGGTAATAGTACCCAAACCGGTGCATTGAATATAGCTTGTGTTATAACGCGGTCCGCAGTTATAATAATCTTTTCCTTTGGCGATACAGTCATCAATGAACAAAGACAGGAAAGTGGCGGGAGCGTATTTGGCGAACATACGGTCAATGTAGTTGCTGACGCGTACTTTCATATCTACAAAATAATGGATTTGTTTAAGAAATGCGTCATAAAGTTCTTCATAACTCCGGAAGGTGCAGGGATCTCCTGTTACCAAGCCTACTTTCTTGCCTGATACAGGATCTGTTCCGTTGTGCAAGGTGACTTCCAATATCTTGGGTACGTTAAGGTAACCGGTCAGTATGTAAGCTTCTTTTCCGAAAGCGCCTACTTCTATGCATCCGCTACATCCGCCTTCACGAGCGTCCTCCGGTGTTTTTCCCTGTCGCATCAGTTCCATGACATATGTGTCGGGATTGAATACAGATGGGTAGCCATAGCCCTTACGGATTACTTTGCAGCCTTCGCGCAGGAAACGCTCCGGGGTGCATACACTGATGTGCAGGGCGCTTCCGGGTTGTAACAGGTGAAGATCATCTACTGTTTCGAGCATGATATAGGATACTTCGCTGACTCCGTTGCTACCATCACGTTTGATGCCACCGATATTCAGATTGGTAAAGTCATTGTAGGTACCGCTTTCTTTGGCGGTGATGCCAACTTTGGGTGGGGCTGTCTGATTATTTACTTTGATAAAGAAACATGACATCAGTTCTTTGGCCTCTGCACGGGTCAGTATTCCTTCTTCCAGGTCTTTTTCATAGAAAGGAGCGAGGTGCTGGTCAAAATGTCCTGGATTCATGGCGTCCCATCCGTTCAGCTCTGTAATGGTGCCGAGATGGACAAACCAGTACATTTGTATGGCCTCCCAATAAGTACGGGGGGCATGTGCAGGAACCCATCGGCAGATTTCCGCTATTTTTTTCAGTTCCTCTTTGCGTTTCGGATCGGTTTCTTGTCCAGCCATCTTTTCGGCCAGTTCGGCATGGCGTTCGGCAAAAATGATAGCGGCATCACAGGAGATGGACATGGCGGTCAGTTCTTCTTGTTTGTCGGTTGCTTCTGGATCATTCATAAAATCCAGATTTTTCAACTCATGTGCAATACGTTCTTTCAAATCCAGCATGCCATGTTGATAAACCTTTCCGTCCAGAGAAGTATGGCCGGGGGCTCGTTGTTCCATGAATTCAGTGAACATTCCTACTTCGTAAGCTTCTTTCCATTCTTTGGGAACGTGATTGAAGATGCGTTCGCGTTGGGTGCGCCCTTTCCAATAAGGAATTACCTCGCGCTCATAGGTGTCTATATCTTCCTGGCTGATGGTGTAACGCTGCAATTCGCGGGTGTTCAATACATGAAGGTCTTCCACGCTGTGACAGGTCAGTTCAGGGAAAGTCGATACGGCTTTGGGGCGTGGTCCACGTTCACCTACAATCAGTTCGTCTTCACCTATGTATATAGTTTTCCGTTTACAGATTTCAAGGAAGTTCAGTGCTCTTAGAATAGGAATTGGATACTTTCCTTCGTTTTCTTTGTAAAATTCGGTTTCTATCAGAGCACGTTCTATGGACAAAGAAGGTTGTGTATCAAAAGATTCTTGACGTAGGCGTCGGATACGGTCTGTCATACCGTTGATTGTTGTTTTCATAAGAGTTATAATAAGGTCTACTGGTTCATAAATAGAAATTTCCATAAGGGCGGATTAATGGATCCGACCAATTGATGTGCAAGAGAATAAGATATCAAATAGAAAGAAACGTATGCCAAAAGTAAGATACGCTGTCATTTAATCCATCTTTATGGTGGTGTAATGTACAGTCTGCTGGCTTTTGGCATACCCTCCTGAAGAAGAAATGTTCTTAGTAGTAGAACATCAGGCAGTTGAACAATTTTCTATAGCCTTTGGAGTGCATTCACTTATACTTGTTTAATAATGGCCGAAATTACAGTTTGTTTTGCACATAAACAAAACTTATATACTGTTTAATAACAGGTTAATACCGGAAACTGCTTCCTCCTAAAAACTCTCTCAGTAAAGAAGTGGGAGGCAATTCTTTATCTTGTACCGAAGCGAAATATTCCAAGAATTTGCGTAAACGGTATGCTTCTGAATATTCCGGTTTGTTATTGGGAACATTCCTTAGAATAGGAATGGCATAATCCTTCATAATGGCCAGTTCAAACAACAGGGCAGAATTGAACATGGCATCTGCATTTTCCTGATATGGGAAGATCCATTTTTCTTCTCCGGCGCGTACGCTGGGCCATCTTCTGATTGTTTCCTCTGCGGAATAGCCACGGTATTTGTAATCGCGGATAATACGGCGCAACAAACGGTTGTCGGTAGTCGGAATATAATTATGATTGTCCAGCAGAATAGTGGTTAATGCCGATACATATATTTTATATTTATTCTCGGCGGGAATATGAGGGGTTAATTCGGGGTTAAGTGCATGAATCCCTTCGAGAATCAATATCATGTTATCGTCAATCTTAAGTTTGTCACCTTTAAATTCCCTTCTTCCTGTGGTGAAGTTGAAACGTGGTAACTCTACTTCCTTTCCATGAAGCAGATCTTGTAATTGCTTGTTGAAGAACTCCAAATCCAATGCATACAATGATTCGTAATCATAATCACCTTTTTCATCTTTTGGTGTCTTTTCTCGGTCAACAAAGTAATTGTCCAGGGAGATGGGGTAAGGTTTCAGCCCGTTTGCCATCAACTGGATACTGAGTCGTTTGCTGAAAGTCGTTTTACCAGAAGAGGATGGACCGGAGATAAGAACCAGTTTTACTCTTTGACCGTTTTTTCCTCTGTGGTATATCTCATCAGCAATATTGGAAATTTTTTTTTCCTGCAAGGCTTCAGACACATTAATCAGATCGGTGGCATAACCTTCATTACAGGCCACATTGAAATCTCCTACAGTACCCACACCTAAAATCTGATTCCAGCGTCGGTGCTCTTTGAATACTTCCAGCATTTTTTCTTGTTTTACTACTTCCTCCAATATTTCCGGATTCTGACGGTTGGGGACTCGCAGCAACAAGCCGTCATAGTATTTAACAATGTCGAATTTGCGGATATATCCGGTGCTGGGCAACAGACTGCCATAGTAGTAGTCAATGGTATCTTCTAAAGTATAATAATAGGAGTAAAGTTCCCCTGAAGTTTCAAGCAGTCTAACTTTGTCCATCATTCCTTTCCGGCGGAATAGTTCTACTACTTCAGTTGTGTGACATTCAAAACGGTGGAAAGGGATGTTGGCTTCCACAATCTCTTTCATTCGCTGCTTAATACGGGAAACATCATCCAACCCGGTTTCGCGTCCTATCTGCAAGGCGCAATAATATCCTTTGGATACGGGATGTTCAAGCATGATTTTTCCATCAGGGTATAAGTCCTCCACCGCTTTGCACAAGATGAAGCAGAGCGAACGGACATAGGTACGCATTCCTGAAGGATTCAGTATGTTCAGGAACTCTACATCCTTATTATTATAGGCCCGGTAATTGAGTCCTTCTACTTTGTTATTGACTTTGGCACTGACCGGCCCGTATGGGATATCTAGATTAAAACCATTATAAATATCCAAAAGTGAGCTTCCGATTGGGAAGTTCTTTGAAATATTGTTATTTTTGCAACAGATTTGTAACATAATCGTAATAATTATTACTAACGTAGTGAAACGGCTTGAAATTTACTGAATAAAAGGGAGATTAGCCAATTCCTACCAAATTAATTAAAGATGGAGTATTCTTTTTATGATTTCTTAAAGCTGCTAGGTTCACTGGCGCTATTCCTTTATGGAATGAAAATCATGAGTGAGGGGCTGCAAAAGTTTGCTGGTGACAGACTGCGTAAAATCCTCACAGCGATGACCACCAACCGGGTAACCGGAGTGCTAACCGGTGTTCTTATCACTGCGTTAATTCAATCCTCTTCTGCTACTACTGTTATGGTAGTAAGTTTCGTTAATGCCGGACTCCTTACACTTTCACAATCAATTGGAGTCATTATGGGAGCAAATATCGGTACCACTGTCACTGCATGGATTATATCTGCGCTAGGGTTTAAAGTAGATATTGCTGCTATGGCACTTCCGTTATTGGCTGTTGGCGTACCCTTATTATTTTCAGGAAAGAGTAACCGTAAATCCATTGGAGAATTTATATTCGGTTTCTCTTTTTTGTTTATGGGCCTCTCTCTCTTGAAGACGAATGCTCCTGACTTAAGTAGAAACCCCGAAATGTTGTCTTTTGTTCAGAACTATACTGATATGGGATTTGGTTCTGTTATCTTATTTGTTGTCATCGGTACAGTTCTTACCATGATTGTACAGGCATCGGCTGCAACGATGGCTATTACTTTGATTATGTGTGCCAATGGTTGGATTAGTTTTGAGCTGGGGGCTGCGTTGGTACTTGGCGAGAATATTGGTACCACTATAACCGCTAACCTTGCCGCACTGACTGCCAATACGCAGGCCAGGAGGGCTGCGCTGGCTCATTTGGTGTTCAATGTTTTTGGGGTTATTTGGGTGTTATGCCTTTTCAAGCCTGTAACTATGGGGGTTTCATGGTTTGTAGAAGATATAATGAGAACAGCAGATCCGGCTGTTGCCGTATCTTTTAAACTGTCTGCTTTTCATACTACTTTTAATATATGCAATGTGTTGATTCTTATTTGGTTTGTCAAGTTGATAGAGAAAACTGTCTGTAAAATCATTCCTCAGAGAGAGCAGGATGAGGAATATCGTTTGCGCTTTATTACAGGTGGTATGCTTTCTACGGCAGAGCTTTCTATATTGCAGGCACGCAAGGAAATCAATCTCTTTGCAGAGCGTACTCATCGTATGTTTGGCATGGTGCGGGATCTGCTTCACACCACTAATGACAATGACTTTAACAAATTGTTCAGTCGTATTGAGAAATATGAGAATATAAGCGATAACATGGAGGTGGAGATCGCTAATTATCTGAATCAGGTATCCGACGGGCGTTTGAGTTCTGAAAGTAAGTTGCAAATTCGTGCTATGCTTCGTGAAGTGACTGAAATAGAAAGTATCGGGGACAGCTGTTATAATTTGGCACGTACTATCAATCGTAAACATCGCAGTGATATGGATTTTACTCCGAAACAGTATGATCATATTCATCAGATGTTCCAGTTGACTGATGATGCTTTGTCTCAGATGATTTCGTTGGTGGAAGATGAGCATCATGTGGTAGATGTGAATAAATCGTTTAATATAGAGAATGAAATAAATAACTATCGTAATCAGCTAAAGAACCAAAATGTGCTGGATGTGAATAATAAGGAGTATGATTATCAGATGGGGGTGCACTATATGGATATTATTGGAGAATGTGAAAAACTGGGCGATTATGTAGTAAATGTGGTGGAAGCCAGTAGCAATGTGAAGGAAAAGAAATCCTGACCTGAAAGGGCTATGGTGAACAGAATAGGTGCAGAGGTGCAAGGTTTAACCTATGATGGGTTAAATACTTTGTGCCTCTGTGTTTTTTAATAAAGTGTAAGAAAGAAGAGAGTCTAAATAAAAGAGAATCTACATGTCAATATTTGTTTTTTTTGAAACTGATAGGCTCACTGGTACTTCTGATATATGGTATGAAAACCGTGAGTGAGGCTTTGCAAAAACTGACAGGTGGGCATTTGCGCCATATTTTGGGTGCTATGACCACGAATCGCTTCACCGGATTGTTGACAGGTGCATTGTACAGCCTTCCACTGCAACAAATAGTATCTTTGGAAGAAGACGAATATCATTTGGTTGATCCTAACAAATCATTTAATATAGAGAATGAGAGAAACAATTACCGCAACCAGTTGAAGGATCAGAATGTATTGGATGTGAATAATAAGGAATATAATTATCAGACGGGGGATCATTATATGGATATTATCAGCGAATGCGAAAAATTAGGCGATTATGTAGTAAATGTTGTTGAGGCACATACAGATATAAAGGAAAAGAAAATTTGATTTGTAGAAGGACAAGTTAAAAGAAAAGCGTGAGACACGAATGTTCCACGCTTTTTTGTAAATCGTA
>ENA-UOJR01001393-UOJR01001393.1-human-gut-metagenome-genome-assembly--contig:-C115P-NODE-1393-length-21709-cov-4.925880_pt1 | contig 21709 bp, 18 predicted proteins | sample MGYA00242354_ERZ723901 | MGnify/ENA metagenome assembly ERZ723901
AAAGTCAATTCTCAAAGACATCAAAACCAGCGGTGATATCCAGATCGATGTCATTGGATTCCAACGTATAAGGCAGATAATTCTTTGCCCCGGTAGAATCGTTTGTCAGGATGACATAACCGTTGCAAATGGTATATTTTCCGGTTGTTTCCAAACCGTGACAGGAAAGAGAATGCGTATTTTTGGAGAATTCAATTCGATAGGAAAGGTTATTGACATAAAAATCCCAGTAATAGCCATTTACGTATTTGCGAATCTTATTTTTTGTCGAAGAATCGGCTTCTTTCAGCGCATAGACCTGTTTGGCATAGCCGTCGGGATCGACAAGCTTGGCGATGGTAAGATTTCAACTGGGAAAGAGAAAAACATACACACACAATATATGCTGATTTGAATACGAAAACAGCAATGCAGCTTAAAGAATGGATGTACGATTTCCTGATGAATGAAAAAAAGCGCCAATCTTTTGATTGACAGCTTCTTTTATGCCTGGGTTGTTTTTTGCAATAAAGCGACCATTTCCGCATCGGCAGGGCACAGCGCATAACCATCCAGCTGCGCTTCTGTGATCCAGCGGATATCGTGATGCTCAAGCTTTTGCGGTTCGTCGTCCGTCTCAGCCCGAAAGAGCGTCAAGTGAATGGTAATATCCGGATAAACGTGCGTGACATCGATCAACGGTTCATGAACGATGAGCGAAATGCCCAGTTCTTCCCGGCATTCGCGGCGGAGGGCCTGCTCCCGTGTTTCACCCGGTTCGACTTTGCCGCCGACAAATTCCCACATCAGCGGGCGGGACTTTGTCGCGGCGCGCTGGCAGAGCAGAAATGTGTCGCCCCGGCAGATTTTCGCGGCGACGACTTCGAGGATGGTTTCGGATTGTGCGGTCATGGAGCGTTCCTTTCTGTCATTGCGCCGGCGTCTCTTTTTCATCCGCCATATGCAGGGTGAATGTGAAGCAGCTTCCCTTTCCCGGTTCGCTGGTGACGCTCATTTCTTCGCCGAGATGCTTCATGATTTCATAGGCGATGGCGAGGCCAAGCCCCGTGCCCTTGCTGTGATGCGATTTATCGACTTTATAGAAACGATCAAACACGTGAGGCAGATCCGCCGCGGGAATACCGACGCCCGTGTCGGTGACGCGGATGCGGACGACCTGATCCTCCGTGCAGGCGCTCAGCGTAACGGTTCCGCCTTCCGGCGTATACTTAAACGCGTTATCCAGCAGCGCAATGAGCACCTGCTGGGTGCGGTCCGGATTGCCGACGACATTCGGCAAATCCTTCGGCACGTCGTAGACGAAGGTCTGCTGATAATCCTCGGCATAGGCGGAATAGGTTTCGTGAATGAGGTCAAGCAGCGGAAGGGGCGCAAAAACGCTGCGGGAGAGCGAAGCCGTGCCGCTTTGCAGGCGGGAAAGCTCCAGCATATCGTTGACCAGCCGCGACAGGCGCATGGTTTCGCGGAGAACGACGTCGTAAATCTGCTGGCGCTGTTCTTCGGTCTCGACCAGACCGTCGCGCAGCGGCTCGATCAGCGCGCGCATGGCGGTCAGCGGCGTGCGCAGCTCATGCGAAACGTTGGCCACGTAATCGCGGCGGGTCTGTTCCAGCCGCTCGGCGCTGGTCACGTCGGAAACGATTCCGACGCAGCCGCTCACTTCGCCGCTTTGCGTGAGCAGCGGCGAGACGGAGATGTGCAGCGCGACATCGCCCTGCCAGATGGTCTTTTTAACGGCCTGAGCCGAGGAAAGCGCTTCGTCGAACATCGCAAAAACGTCCGGCGCGGCGGCGCGCACGTGATTGGCGTTTGAATCCAGATTCAGAAGGTTGTAAACCGCGGGGTTGATCAGCGTAGTCGCGCCTTTTTCATCCACGGCGATGATGCCTTCGGAAAGGCCGTTAATCAGGCTTTGCAGGCGGTTTCGCTCCATTTGCAGAGAAGAAATGGTGCGGCCCAGTTCGCTGGAAAGATAATTGAGCGCGCGGCCCAGCTCGCCATATTCGTCGTTGGAGGCGTCCTCCGCGCGGACGGTCAGATCGCCGCCCGCCATGGTCAGGGCGACGGTGCGCATGCGCGAGATCGGCCGCACCATGCGGGAGGCAAAAAACAGGACGATGGGAAGCATCAGCAGCGCGACCAGCAGCAGCGAAAGCGCCAGCGTGTTGGTGAGCGCCTGCATGCCGCCCATGATTTCCGTCATGGACTGCGCCATGAACACCGCGCCGATGACGTCGTCCATGAACGTGATGGGCACGGCGACGACGACGAGCTTGCCGCTCATGATTTCTTCGGTGGAGTCGGTTTCGGGCGCTTTGCCGCGGTTTTCGCTCAGGTCGTCCATGACGCCGCTGGACTGTGTGGATTTGTGTTGGCCTGAATTGGCGGAGACGCTCAGATCCTCCATGCTGCCCACGTGCGTGGCAACCTCGCCGGAGAGTACCTGCGGCAGCATGGAGCCGCTGAGCTTGGCGGGCAGACGGCCGACGCGCCGTCCCTCGATCTGCTGGGTGCGGATGAGCGTATCGCCGTTCGCATCGACGACCCAGACGGTTGCCTCCCATTGGGAGGTGCTGCGGCCGATGAGCGGCACGAGATACGTGGAGGAAAGCTCGCCGCGCAGCGTGCTTTCAATATAACCGGCGATGATTTGCCCCTTGGGAATCAGGTCGCTGATTTTATTGCTGGCGAAAATCTGCGGCGAAACGACGGTGTAAATGCCCGTAATCAGCAGGGCGAAGAGCACCACCGTGCCATAAACCAGCACCAGCACGCGGCGGAAAGAAGCGCTGTGGCGTTTGGGATTATGGGGAAGGACGGCGTGCTTTTGCACACGGGAATCGTCTGACTGCATGCGGATGGTTTTGGGTAGATTCATGCTTCGGCCTCGAATTTATAACCCACGCCGTAAACGGTGATGATATCCCATTTCTGGCCCATTTCATCGCACGAGAGTTTCTGGCGCAGGCGCTTGATATGGGTATCGACCGTGCGCGTATCGCCGAAGAAATCGTAGCCCCAGATACGGGAGAGGATTTGTTCGCGGTCAAACACGCGGCCCGGATGGCTGGCCAGCAGATAGAGCAGCTCGACCTCGCGCGGGGTGCAGGCGATGCTCTGCCCGGCAAGTTTGACGCTGTAACGTTCCGGCTGAATTTCCAGCGAACCAAAGGTCAGCGTGGTCAGCTTTTCTTCCTGCGCGGTGTCCGGCGCGGCACAGGTGCGGCGCAGAACGGCCTTGATGCGGGAGACGACCTCGCGCGGGCTGAACGGCTTGACGATGTAATCGTCCGCACCCATTTCAAGTCCCAAAATGCGGTCGATTTCCTCGCCGCGCGCGGTCAGCATGATAATGGGCAGCTGGCTGTCCTTGCGGACGGCCTGGCAGACCTCCATGCCGGTCATGCCGGGCATCATCTGATCCAGAAGCATCAGATCGTAATGCTCCTTTTTGATCATTTCCAGCGCCTGCTTGCCGTCGTAGGCGGAATCATGCAGAAAATCTTCATGATCCAGATAGAGAGAAAGCGACTGATGGACAATCGGGTCATCGTCGCAAATCAAAATACGCGTCGTTTTGCTCATGGCGATCACCTCATTATTTACGGGGGATTTTGTGGGGCTTTGCCCCACGCCCCGGCAGGGAGCCTGGTTTCCTGCACCCTTCCTTCGTATATCGCTTAGCGATACACGGACTTCATTCTCATTTTAGCGGATGCGAATGTCAAAATTGTGAAGCTAAGCGGAATAAAATACGAATTTAAAGCTGGAAGGCGCGTAAGCCACAGGTTCCCGCAGGGGGGCGGAACCTCAATATCTTTCTTTTACAGCACCGGCAGCACCGCCAGACGAATGACGGCCTCCGCATAGGGCACGAGTTCCGCGTCAAAGGCTTTGGCGACGTCCGCGTCGCTGAGCACAATCGGCGGCTGGTCGCAGCTGGCGGCGCGCATGCCCCAGCGCGGAAGCGGCGCGACGCGGGCGGCAAGCACGACGGAACCGTCCATGTGTTCCACCACGCGGATTTCCTCCCCGCCGACGAGCGCGACGGCAAAGCCGATTTCCGCGCTGAGCGTGTCTTCGTGTTCGACGGTTTTGGGCGCGTAGGCGAAGCGGAGCGGGCCGCGCGCGACGCTCACCGCCTGATGGAACGCGGGCAGTCTGCGAACGGCCATCGGCAGGGTCAACAGAATCTCGTCGCCATCCTGCCAGTCGCGGTTGAGGGTGACGAAACCGCCCGCCTGTGCGGGGAGAATCTCGCCATCCACGGCGACGGTCGCGCCGTTTGCCCATTCGGGAATGCGCAGATGAATCGGGAACGCCGCTTTCGTATCGGTATGAACCGTGATATGCACGCTGCCGCTGGCGGGATAATCGCTTTCCACATCGACCCGCATGGACGCGCCGGAAAGGCGGTAGCGCACCGAGCAGGGCGCATAGCCCATCGCGCACAGGCCGTCGTCGCGGGAGATCATCCACTGCGCCTGCACGAAGCGCGGCCACGCGCTCAGCAGCGAACAGAGCGCGTCGCCGTCTTCAAGGCTGAAAAGCCCGGCGTCCTCGCCGCACAGCGGGAAACGCGCCGCGCGGGAGAGCATCGCCTGATTGGCCTGCTGCATCGGCTGAACGCCGCGTCCATCCGGAGAGAATGCCGCGTCGATGGTGTTGTACATCAGGGTTTCCAGCTGATCTGCGCCGAATTCGCCGCCCGGACAGGCGAGCAGGGTTTCCAGCGACGCGGCCAGCTCGCACGCGCTGACCGCCGAAACGCCGCGGCTGGGATGCGTGCCGCCCAGCAGGGGATCGGCCGTCACGCCGCCGCCTGCCGCGCCGTGCGCCTTGTTGAGCCGCGCAAGGCCCGCTTCCGGCGCGGAAAGGTGCTTGCCCGAACCGGTCAGCACGCCGCAGAGCGCGCTGACGCGCAGACCTTCGCACAGGTTTGCGCCGGAGGCGCTGCGCAGCAGGTGATGGGTGTAGCCGGATTCATCCTCGTGCGCCAATGCGTCAAGCAGCTCCTGCGCGGTGAACGAGCGGGAAATCGGCGTGCGATAGGGGAACGCGTGGAACAGCGAGGTGTAATCCGCGCCCTGGCTGACGAGCATCATCAGCACGGAGAGGATCGCCTTCTGCCCGGTGATGTTGTAGAGCAGAATGCCCGCTTCCATCGTGTCGGCGGTGTGCATCGCGTCCTCGGCGGACAGGGAGCGCACGCGGAGGGTGTCGTGCAGATACTTCATATAGCGCAGCATGAAGGTCAGCAGCTGCTTGTCGCCGCTCATGGAATAGGCGGCGCAGAGCGCGCGCAGCATGCGCCCGCGGGCGGCGAAGGTCTCGCCCGGCGCGCCGAATGAACCGTCCTCGCGCTGGTGCTCGACCACAAGGCCACACAGGTGAAGCGCTTCGCGGCGGAGTTCTTCGTCGCCGAGCTGAGCGCCGGTCAGCAGCATGGCTTCCAGCAGTTCGGGGGCGTGCATGCCGCCGCCCAAAGCGCCGCCGAACCAGGCGCTTTGTTCTCCGGCTTCCGGAAAGAGGGACGCGCAGCGGGAGAGAAGGCCGCCGCGCAGAGCCAGCAGACGGTCGCGCATCGCGCCCTGCGCGGAAACCGCGCCGACGGGCAGCGGGGCGAAACGGCCCGGCGCAAGCGGCGCACGGGCAAAAAAGGTGCGAGTCAGCATAGAGATATCCTCCGATATTGAAGTTTTCAAAGAAGCCCGAAAACGGGCAAATTAACCTATATATAGTTTAACGCCGAGCGGGCGCGCCGTCAACCGAGCAAAACGGGATATTCGCGGTCTTTTCTGAAAAAATGCTCAGATTGATTGATATAAAAGTGTTGAAATTGATGGGAAAATGGGGTACAATCGAAGAAAAAAGAAAACCGGAGAGGAGCTTTTTTGATGAGCGATACCGCAAAGAAGCAAGTCCGCAAGCTTAAAATCATAGAGGATGACCCCAATCTTTCCGCCTTTGAAGGCGATTTGAACGAACGCGTCCGCCATTTCAAACAGCGCAAAAAGGAGCTGCTTGCCCCCGGCCAGACGCTGACGGAGTTTGCCAGCGGCCATCTGTATTACGGCTTCCACAAGGTCAAGGGCGGCTGGGTCTACCGCGAGTGGGCGCCCGTCGCGACGGCCATGCACCTGATTGGCGATTTCAACAACTGGAACCGCACCAGCCATCCGATGAAGGCGGTGGGCAACGGAAATTGGGAAATCGAGATCCCCGGCGTGCGCACGCTCAAGCACCGCAGCAAGGTGAAGGTAGCCGTCACCAGCCCGCGCGGCACGGAAGACCGCATTCCGCTCTACGCGACCTATGTTGTGCAGGACGAAAAGACGCACAATTTCAGCGCCGCCATCTGGAATCCGCGGAAGGAATTTGTCTGGACGGATGAAAAATTTAGGCCGAAGAAAAATGTGCCGCCGCTGATTTACGAGGCGCATGTCGGCATGGCGACCGAGGAAGAGCGCGTGGGCACGTATTTGGAGTTCATGCGCGATATTCTGCCGCGGATCAAAAAGGACGGCTACAACACCGTGCAGCTGATGGCCATTATGGAGCATCCGTATTACGCGTCGTTCGGCTATCAGGTCAGCAATTTCTTCGCCGCGTCCTCGTGGTACGGCACACCGGACGACCTCAAGGCGCTGATTAACGAGGCGCACGCGCTGGGGCTGAGCGTGCTGCTCGATCTGGTGCATTCCCATGCGGTGAAGAACACCGCCGAGGGCATCAACGGCTTTGACGGACGCGACGATCAGTTCTTCAAGGTCGGCGGCGCGGGCGACCATCCGGCATGGGGCAGCAAGGTCTTTGACTACGGCAAAAACGGCGTGGTGCATTTCCTGCTCTCCAACGTGCGCTTCTGGCTGGAGGAATATCATTTCGACGGCTTCCGCTTTGACGGCGTGACCAGTATGATCTATCTCGATCACGGTCTGGGCAGCGCGTTTACCGATTATCGGCAGTATTTCTCCATGAATACGGACGTGCAGGCCGTCGCCTATTTGCAGCTGGCGGCAGAGCTGACGCACGAGTTCAAGCGCGGCGCGCTCTGCGTGGCGGAGGAGATGAGCGGCATGCCGGGCATGTGCCTGCCGGTCAAAGAGGGCGGCATTGGGTTTGACTACCGCCTGAGCATGGGCCTGCCGGATTATTTCATCAAGACCATCAGGGAAAAGCAGGACGGCCAGTGGAACATGGGCCGCCTGTATTACGAGCTGATTTCCCGCCGTCCGGGCGAGAAGAACATCGCCTACTGCGAGAGCCACGATCAGGCGCTCGTGGGCGACAAGACGCTCATGTTCCGGCTGGCCGACAAGGAAATGTATTGGGGCATGAACCGCGGCTACGAAAACATGGTCGTCGAGCGCGCCGTCGCCTTGCATAAGATGATCCGTCTGGTGACCATCGCGGCAGGCGGCGAAGGCTACCTCAACTTCATGGGCAACGAGTTTGGCCATCCGGAATGGATTGATTTCCCGCGCGAGGGCAACGGCTGGAGCTTTGCGCATGCGCGCAGACTGTGGAGCCTGGCGGAGAACGGTTATCTGCGCTATGAGCTGTTGGGCAACTTTGACAAGGCGATGATCGCGATGATCAAGAAATACGACGTGCTGGAGGGCGGCATGCCGCGCTGCCTGCGCCAGCACGAGGACGACCAGATTCTCGCCTTTGAGAAAAAAGGCTGCGTTTTCGTGTTCAACTTCCATCCGACGCGCTCACAGACGGGGCTGTTCGTGCCCGTGCCGGAGAATGGCGACTATCAGGTCGTGCTTTCCACGGACGACAAGGTATTCGGCGGTTATCAGAACATCGACAAGACCGTGATTTACCACACCTGGGCGCACGATCCGCAGATGGGCGACGGCTTTGTGATCTACCTGCCCGCGCGCACGGCGGTTGTGCTGCGCAAGGTCGAGAAAAAGAAGGATTGACAAATACTGACCGTCGTGGCAAACTAAGCATAACGCGCAGCCTCCTCGGCCTTGTCGGGGAGGCTGCGTTTATCGAAGCGACGGAATCGGGGGAGAGCAGATGGGCGAACAGAGGCGTTATCGCAGGCCGCGGCAGCACAAGCGCAGACCGCCGCAGCCCGTTTTCCCTTCCGAAAACGAAATCAGGGAACAGCCGTCCCCCATTCCCGATTTACAGGCGACGGCCAAGCCGTCTGGCCGACAGCCCAAGCGAAAGATAAAGCCGCGCGGTCGTGCGCTGAATTTGGCGAAAAAATACGCCCGGCGCGGTTTGAAGCAGGCCGAACACGGCTTGTTTCAGGCTCGGCTGGCCTTAACGCGCGCCAGAAGGCGGGCTGACAGGCGAAAACGGGAAAAGCAGGCGGAGCGGGAAGAACAGCTTGGCGGATTTTCCATCGGCAGGCGCAGAAAGCAGCGTGCTTTCCGTGTGACGGTGCGACAGGCTGCGATGACGGTATTTGCCTGCGTAGCGCTGTGGAGCGCGTATCAGCTGGCGGGTTTCGGGGAGCGCTATGTGCAGACGCGCCGGTTGGAAGCCCGGCTTTCCGCCCTGCACAGCGCGGAGGTGCAGGCCGAAGATGCGCAGACGGCTGAACCGGCACAGACGCCCGAACCGACGCCGGTCGAGACGGAGAACCCGACGCAGGCTCCGGCGGCGGCGCCGACCGCCGCACCCGCGAAGGACGCGGTCAAATCCACCGTGTATCACGCGATGGGCGGCAAGCCGCTGGCGCAGATGGAGACGCTGCACGCGCAGAACCACGACCTTGTGGCGTGGATATCGATTGACAATGTGCTCGACCTGCCGGTGGTCTATCGAGACAACAGCTACTATCTGACGCACGATTTCAACAAAAACAAATCCACGGCGGGCACGATTTTTCTCGATGAAAACCATCCGATGACCGAACGAACGCAAAACCTGCTGCTGCATGGCCATAACATGAAGGATGGCACGATGTTCGGCAGGCTGGCGCAGTATGAAAAGAACCTGGAATACCTCAAAGCGCATGCGTTCATCGATTTCAGCACGCTTTGGCATCAGGAGCGATACGTTGTCTTCGCGGTGCTGGACGTTTCGCTGGATATTGGGGATGATCGCTTTGTGGAATATTTTGCCCATCCCACGTTTAAAAGCGACGAGGAATTTGAGCGGTATATCCGCCGGGTGGAGTTGGCGTCACTGTACGCCATTCCGATGGACGTCAAGCCGACGGACGCGCTGCTGACCCTGTCCACCTGTCTGGATGAAGACAGGCTGGTCATTCTCGCCCGCAGACAGCGCGAGGGCGAAAAAACGGCGAGCCTGCGGGAAATCGTCAACATGGCCGTCAGACAGTGAAAGGAACGCCTTTCGTCAGCAAAGACGGCTGAAGGCGTTGTGCGGCCCATTCATCAGCAAGCAAAAAGGAGCGCAGAAAATGAAAAACGGAATCCGATTCGATCTTGAATACGAAACCATGCCGTGGCACCGCGTGGACGCGGTGGTGTTCGACATCGGCAACATTTTGATCCGATATGCGCCGAACGATTTTCTGGAGCAGCTTTTCCCCGGCGACGAGCAGAAGCAGCGGGATATGATGGCACGCGTCTATCGGGGCCCATTCTGGGAAAATTTTGACCGCGGCACGATGGAATATGCCGACGCGGCGCAGAAGCTTGTGGAGCGTTTCGGCGGCGAATACGAGGATTACATGCGCGCGCTTACCGGAAGGATCGAGCTGAAAACGCCGATCGACGAAGGATTCCGCGCCGCGCGGCGCTGCCGCCGGGCGGGCAAGCGGCTCTATCTGCTGAGCAATTATCCGCGCGAGGGCTATCGGCGCATGCGCGAGAAATTTGCGAATGAATTTGGCGACCTGTTCGACGGCGGCGTGATTTCCTCTGCATGTCATTTTGTCAAGCCGGAGAAGGAAATCTATGAAAAGCTGATTGCCGACTGCGCGCTTACGCCTGAGCGCACGCTGTTCATTGACGATACCCTGCCCAACGTGGAGGGCGCGATGAAATTGGGCATCAACGGCTTTCATATGCACGAAAAAGGCATGATGGATCGTTTCTTTTTATGAGTAATTTCTCAGACGGAGGAAGAAACATGAACAATCGATACCTCGCCGCTTTGGGCGCGGCCCTGCTGCTGGCGCTGCCGCTTTCGGCGCAGGCCGAGGCGACGGCGGCCGAAGCCGCATGGACGCCGCCGGTCGTGACGGCGGAGGAAATGGACGCGGCGCACCTCGGCGAGCGCATTCTGATGCGCGGGCTGGAGGGCGACGACGTGCGGCTGATGCAGCAGCGGCTTTACGATTTGGGCTATCTGGACGGGGACGTGGACGGCAAATTCGGTCTGCAAACGCAGAAGGCCGTGCGCGCGTTTCAGCGGGCGCATAAGCTGGAAAAGATCGACGGCAAGGTCGGAGAGCAGACCCTCGCGGCGCTTTTTGGCGACGATGTGATCGCCCTGCCTACGCCGACGCCCAGCTCCACGCCCAGCCCGACGCCTACGTCGGTTCCGACGGCGACGCCCGTGCCCACGCCTGCGCCCACGGCCACGCCCGATATGGAGCATGCGCCGTTCGCGATGCGCGAGATGGATTTCAGCATCAACGGGCAGAATATCCGTTTGGCCGTCGGCCAGACCGAGACGGGCGAGACGCTGTATCCGCTCGTCGGGGTGATGGAGCGCCTTGATTATGACTGCGCATACGATGGAAACGGCGGATGGCAGCTGGTGCAGCAGGAAACGGGCGCGCAGATGGCCGTGATGACGGATGGAAGCGACGGCCTGTGCGAAAATGCGCTGGCGATTGTGGACGGCGTGATTCTGCTTTCCGACGACAGCCAGCGCGTGTATGCCTACGCGGGCGAAGCCTATTTAAACGACGTGATGATGGATAAGCTCGGCGTGAGCGTGATGCTGTTGGGCGAGACGGCGCTGGTCGAAACCCGTTAAGCCGCGATCCAAAACTTTCAAACCTTTATCAAGCCGCTTTTCCCCGGCCGGGGAAGAGCGGCTTTTTGAAAGGTTTGGAAGAAAAACCGCATGCACGTTGACAAAATGTTGCAAAATGTGATACACTGATACCCGAATTCAGCGCGGTCAGCCGCGCACCGGAGGAGAACGTATGGAAGAACCGGAGAAGATCGTCTCGCAGACAGAGCTTGACGATAAAGCACAAAAACTGGTGGAAGAAAAGGATGCCGACAGCCGTCTGCGCGTGTATGTCGGCCCGATGGAAAAGGCGCTCACGGCCGTGCTGCTGATTTGGGCCGTGTTTCAGATTTGGGCGAACATGTTCGGCACGCTCGGCGCGGTCAAGCTGCGCACGGCGCATATCATGTTCCTGCTGCCGCTGGCGTTTACCCTGTACCCGACGTTTAAAAAGGAGCGCCGCCGCCGCAGATTGATGCCGGTCTGGGATATCGCGCTGATTGCCGCGGCGATTCTCAGCTACGGCTATCTGTTCATGCGATACGACGCGATTGCCAGAACGGGGCGGCTGAACAGCACGGATGTGTGGGTCGGCGTGGTCTGCCTGGTCGTCGCGTTTGAAGCGGCGCGGCGCGCAAGCGGCAACCTCGCCATCATCGCGCTGATTTTCCTGTCGTATTTTGCCGTGTGGGGCAGGTACATTCCCGGCACGTTCGGCACGAGCGCCTTTACGCTCAAGCGCGTGATTAAGGCGCTGGTATGGGATACCAACGGCGTGCTCGGCACGGGCGCAGGCGTTTCGGCCACGTATATTTTTGTGTTTGTGCTCTTCGGCGCGTTCCTCAAATACAGCGGATTTTCCCAGTTCATCAACGACATTGCGCTGACGCTGGTGGGCCAGACCCCCGGCGGCCCGGCCAAGGTGGCGGTTATCGCCTCCGCGCTGATGGGCATGATCAACGGTTCGGCCATTGCCAACGTGGCCACGACCGGCACGATCACCATTCCGCTGATGAAAAAGACGGGCTATAAAAAGGATTTTGCCGCGGCGGTTGAGGCCGTCGCGTCAACGGGCGGCCAGTTCACCCCGCCGATCATGGGTGCGGTCGGTTTCGTCATGGCGGAGTTCATGTGCGTCAGCTACACCAAGGTGATGCTGGCGGCGGCCATTCCGGCGTTTCTGTATTATCTCTCTCTGCTTTACTCGGTGCATCTGGAAGCCAAGCGTCTCGGCCTGTCCGGCCTATCCAAAGAAAATATTCCCCAGGCGGGCAAGGTGCTCCGGGAGCGCGGCCATCTGCTTATTCCGCTGGTTGTGCTGCTGGCGCTGATGTTTGCCGGTTATACGCCGCTGTTTGCCGCGATTATCGCGATTTTCGTGACCATTCCCGTGTCGTGGGTCCGGAAGGAAACGCGCATGGATATGGAAACCATCGTGCGGGCGACCGTGGAGGGCAGCCGCAGCGCCATCGGCGTGGGCATCAGCTGCATCATCATCGGCGTAATCATCGGCTCGGTCAACATGACCAGCCTTGGCCTGAACTTTGGCAACCTGATTCTGCGCGTGGTCGGCGACGGCCATCTGTTCCTCGGCGGCCTGATGGTGATGATCATGTCCATCATCCTCGGCATGGGCGTGCCGGGCGTGGCGGCGTATGTCATCGTGTACGTCGTGGCCGTGCCCGTGCTGCGCGGTGTGGGCGCGACGGAGATGGCGGCGAACATGTTCTGTCTGATTTATGCCTGCCTGTCCAACATCACCCCGCCCGTCGCGATGAGCAGCTATGTCGCCGCGGGCATCGCGGACAGCAACATGACCAAAACCTCGCTGATCGCGATGAAGCTGGGCATTGCGGGTTTCATCCTGCCGTTCTTCTTCCTCAATAATCCGGTGCTGCTCTATGGCAGCACGGAGGGCGTAGCCGTGTCTGAAACGATCCGCACGTTCGCAACGGCGACGATTGGCGTGCTCGTGATTGCGGAAGGCCTTTCCGGCCTGCCGATGCAGAAATACAGCACCGGCGTGACGGCGCTTCGGCTCGTCACCCGCGTGATGCTGATTGCGGGCGGCCTGCTCTTTGTCAATCCGACGTTTGCGACCGATATCGCGGCGCTTGTGCTTATCGCGGCGGAAGTCGTTCTTGACCGCGCCGTGCTCTCGAAAATGAAACCTGTCGCCGCCTGACGAATTGCCTGTTTAAACCGCCGCAAAGCGAAACGGAAGGTGCAGGAAACTCAGTTCCCTGCTGGGGTTTGGGGCAAAGCCCCGATCGCTTTTCGCGTTGGAACAGGCTGAAACCGTTCAAATCGATTCCTATGCTGAACGGAGAAATCAGCATCAGAATAAACAAAAGGAATGAAGGAGAATCCGACTATGAAAAAAATGCTTGCCGCCGCGCTCTGCACGGCAACCGTTATGGGCGCGTCGAGCGCGCTTGCCGCAGACATCAATTTTGTCACCGCAGGCACGTCTTCCACGTTCTACCCGATTAGTGCGACCGTCTGCCAGCTGTGGAACGACAACATCGAGGGCATGCGCGCGACCGCCACGCCTTCCGGCGGCGGTATCGATAACCTGAATCAGGCGCTGGACGGCGAGGCGCAGATCGGCATCGCCAACGCGAACCTCGTCTATCAGGCGCAGCAGGGCACGGACAGCTTTGAGGGCTATCCGAACGAGAACCTGCGCATTTTTGCGGGCCTCTACTATAACCCGAATCAGGTCGTCGTGACCAAGGACAGCGGCATCGAGTCGCTGGAGGATCTGGTCGGCAAACACATCTCCGTCGGCGCGGCGGGCTCTACGACCGTCGATGAGGCGACTGTGCATCTGTCCCTGCTGGGCAAGACGCTCGACGACCTCAAGGCCGAATACATGGGCACGAGCGAATCTGCCGACGCGATCAGCAATAAGCAGCTTGATGGCGTTTGGGTCATGGCCGGCACGCCGAACGCGGCCGTCACCCAGATCATGACCACCACTGACGCGAAGATTTTGCCGATTCCGGCGGAGACCGTCGAGGCGCTCAAGGTCAACTATCCGTGGTACGCGAGCTACACCATCCCGGCAGGCACCTACGCGGGTCAGGACGAAGATGTGCCGACCTCCGCGGTGAAGCTCACCCTGTTCATCAACGCCGATGTGGATGAAGAAACCGTCTACCAGATGACCAAGACCTTCTGGGAGAATTGGGATTACCTCACCGAGACGCATGCGGCGCTGAAAAAGGCCAGCCTTGAAGCGGCCTGCACCGATCTGGCGGGCGTGCCGATTCACGAAGGCGCGGCGCGGTACTATCGCGAAGTTGGCGTGTTGGAGTAATGTTGGCGTGTTGGAGTAATAATTCATGAAGACGAAAAAAATCGGCCTTGTCGGCATTTATTTTCCGGGCGCATACGACGCATTGCATGAGAACGTGCCGGAAGGATTTGAACTGGTGGACGCGCTCTCTCCGGAGGCTTACGGCAATCTGGCGGACTGCGAATACCTGATTTCCCGGCTGGATATTGATCCGGATATCATCAACCACACCCCGAACGTCAAATTCTGGCAGCGCTGGGGCGCGGGGTTTGACCATGTGGATCTCAAGGCATGGGGCGAACGCGGCATCCCGATTGCGACCTGTCCGGGCGTCAATTCCGGCATTGTGGCGGAGCTGGCCATCATGCTGATGCTGGCGGGCTATCGCAACCTGCTGCAAATCAACCGCCAGCTGCGCGCGGGGCATTGGCCGCGCACCGAGTATTTTGGCCGTTCGTTTATGATAAAAGGGAAGACGGTCGGCGTGCTTGGTCTGGGCCACATCGGCAAAAAGGTTGCGGCGCTGGCATCGGCTTTCGGCGCGAACGTCATCTACTACGACATCGTGCGCCAGCCTGAGCAGGAAGAACAGTTTGGCTATCGCTTCGTCGATTTCGACACGCTGCTCAAGGAGAGCGATATCTTCACGATTCACTGTCCGCTCAACGAGGAAACGCGCGGCATGATCGGCGCGGCGCAGTTTGCGAAGATGAAGCCGACGGCGATGCTCATCAACACCGCGCGCGGCCCGATTGTGGACGAGGCGGCGCTGGTTGATGCGCTGACCACGGGAAAAATCGCGACGGCGGGGCTGGATACTTACGAGCATGAGCCGCTGCCCAAGGATCATCCCCTGCTGACGCTGGATAACGTGGTGGCCAGCGCGCACGCGGGCGGCAACACCAAGGATAACGACATCAACATGGTGAATTACGTCTATCACAATATCGTGGCGTTTGATCGGGGCGAACCGCTTAATACGCCGGGCGATATCGTAAACGGAGAGTATTTGAAAAAATAAAGCGGAAAAGGAGCGCGCTTTTGAAAAAAAGAAAGCTTTTCCCAAGCGCTTTTCTTTAACAATTCTTTACAAAAAAACAACGTGTTGTTTTTGGTTGACAGCTTGACAACACACAATTAAAGGCATATAATGATTTTCGTTCGGTGTTTATCTTCAGAACAAGAATACGACATGGAGAGGACTACTTGAAATGAAGAAATGTTTTTCGTTCCTGCTCGCGCTGACGCTCATGCTGGCTGTCTGCGCAGCCGCTTCTGCTGAGACGATCACGCTCAAGATCGCGCACAACTACGACTTTGTCACGATCCCGAATTCTGTCATCGCTGCCGCAGATCGTCTCAACGAGCGTTATGCTGCCGAGGGCAAGGACATCAAGATTGAGTTCGAGACGGACTATCAGCGCATCGACTGGGGCGAGTATGGTCAGAACCTGATCTTCGCTTACAAGAACGGCGATTGCCCGGATATCTTCTCCGTCAGCGATGTGCCGACCATGGCGGCTGTCGGCATGCTGCTCGACCTGAGCGACCTGAATCAGGACGCTTTTGTAGACGGCGCGTTCACTTCGTTCACCGTGGATGGCGTGCCGTATGCCATGCCGTTTGACCTGCCGGTTCGCGTTATCTACTACAATAAGCAGGTGCTGGTGAACTACGGCTGGACCATGGAAGAAGCCGAGGCTCTTCCGGCGAAGGTTGCTGCCGGTGAATTCACTTGGGAAGACTTCGTGCAGCTCTGCACGGATGTGAAGAATGCCGGCGCCTGCACTTGGGGTCTGTGCCATCGTCCGGGCTCTGGCAACGACTTCCTGGACGTCATGCGGACGCTCGGCGGTCGCTACTACGACGAAAACGGCACGCTGGTCTTCAACGAGGAAGGCGTGAAGCGTTTCTTCCAGTTCATCTATGACGCCGCTAACACGCTGGAAATCACTCCGCACGATTTGAGCCAGCAGGGCTGGCCTGCAATCAACAAGATGGCGGGCGACGGCACGAGCTTCGCTTACTATGGACCGATTTATTCTTCCACCTATGTCGCTAACGCGGTTGAGAAGGATCCGCAGACCTTTGCGGACGACGTTGCCTTCATGATGTTCCCGGTTTCCCAGTACAATGACAAGCCGTTTGTCATCGCTGGGCCGCAGGGCATGGGCATCTGCTCTTCTACCAAGTATCCGGAAATCTGCAAGGATCTGTTTGCTGAGCTGGCCAACAACTCCTATGATCTGCTGGCTGACCATGCCAACACGATTTTCACGCTGTCTTCCGTGAAGGCTGCGAACGAGCTGGAAGCCATCACCACCAATCCGATCGTGGCGGATACCACCTATATGGCGGATTACGCAATCACTGAGCCGTCCGTTGATGGTCTCAGCACCTACACCAGCCTGCTCCACAACAACATTGTGCAGCTTGAACTGGGTCAGATCACGCCGGAAGAAGCGACGGCCGACATGAAGGTTCAGCTCGAGTTGAATCTGGATGACATCATCTTCGAGTAATTCATCCGCAGCCAATTCGATTATCATTTTCAGCAATGCCGCTGCAGGAACCCGTTCCCGCGGCGGCTTTGTCTGTATCTGCCTGCAAAGCAAGAAGGATGTGATTCGATGAAAAAAAAGAATAACCTTCAGGCGTATGCGTTTCTCACCCCGTTTTTGATTCTGGTAACGCTGCTCTATATTCTTCCGGCAGTGCTGACTGTGGTGATGGCGTTCACGGGGCTGGATAAAACCTTCGTCTGGAAGTTTGTCGGCATGAAAAACTTCCGCCGTGTCTTTATGGACCCGAATACGCCGATCATCGTGCGGAACACGCTGATTTATGTCGGCGTGTGTATTTCTGCGACACTGGTGATCGACCTGTTCTTCGCGATCATGACGACGTACTTCATCAAGTCCGAACGCTCGGCGAGCATCTTCAAAGGCATTTTGATGATTCCGATGATTACGCCGTCGGTTGTCTATTCCGTGCTGTGGGTCTGGCTGCTCAGCTCCACGGCGGATGGCTTCTTCAATAAGATTGTGATGAGCGTTTCCGGCATGGCTTCGCCAATCAACTGGATTGCGCAATACCCGATGCAAGTGGTCATCTTTGCCAAGCTGCTGACCAGCATCGCCTATGGCACAATCATTTTTTCCAGCGCGATTAAAGCTATTCCGGAGAATCAGTTTAAGGCTGCGCGCGTGGACGGCGCAAAGGAATGGGAAATCGTCAAGGCGATTATTCTGCCGAATCTGCGCTTCCATATCATGTTTATCGCGTTGTGGGATACGCTCGGGCTGTTGACCGACTATGTCAACATCCTGCTCATTACGGATGGCGGTCCCGGCAAAGCGAGCGAGGTATGGGCGCTCTCCGCGTATCATAAGGCATTTATCGACGGCAAGTATGGCTACGGCGCGGCGATTTCGCTCATTTTGATTCTGGTCGTACTCGTGCTGATGATTGCCATCAGCATTGTCAACGCCCATATGGAAAGGAGGAATCTGGATGTTCAGTCCTAAGCGTGATGAAACCCGCCCCGGCTATGAGATGCGCAAGGAGCATATTGCCATCGGCGTGATGATTCTGCTCTGTCTGCCGATTTTGGCCATCTATGTGACCTTCTTTGCGCAGGCGTTTGTGGCGGACGGCAAGCTCTCGCTTTCCAACTTCCGCTTCCTGTATACAACTATCGTCTTGGGTCAGTACACCGTTCCGACGATGGGCCCGGCTTTTCGCAATACGGTGGTTTTCACCCTTTGCGTAACAGCGTGCGAAGTGGTCGTCAGCCTGATGGCGGGTTACGCGCTCTCGCGCATGCGCTTTACGGGCAGAAACTTTTTGCAGAAGCTGCTCCTGATTCTGCGCCTGTTCCCCGGCGTGCTGCTGCTCATCAGTATTTTGTATGTATTGATGTATACCAAGCTGCTCAACACGCTGCTGGGTGTCGTGCTGGTCGCTATCGCGCTGCGTCTGCCCGGCTCGACCTTCATCATCCGCAATTTCTTCAACGATATCCCCAAGGACATCGAAAACTCCGCGCTGGTGGACGGCTGCAACCGCCTGACCGCGTTTTTCCAGGTCATCATTCACATGGTCAAGCCGGGCATTGCGTCCATCAGCGTGTTCGCCTTCATGAGCGCGTGGTCGAACTACCTGCTCTTTAATACCCTGATTCTGACAGGCAAGGTGCCGATCATGGCGACGTACCTGCGCAGCCTGAGCATGAATGACCAGATGATTGCCGATTACGGCGTGTTCTCTGCCATGGCACTGGTTTACATGCTTCCGGTTTTTGTTTTCTTCATCATTTCTCAAAAATCGCTGATGAAAGGCGGTTTCTCTGGAGGTAAGGGCATATGATTCGCATTGAAAATCTCCGCAAGGAATACGACGCGAAGACCGTCGCGCTGGACGACATCGATCTCGTCTTTGAGGATTCCACCTTCGTCGCGCTGCTCGGCCCTTCCGGCTGCGGCAAGACGACGACGCTCAACTGCATTGCCGGCCTGCTGGAGCCGACTTCCGGCAAAATCTTTTTCGGCGATAAGGATGTGACGCAGCTCCAGCCGAAAGACCGCAACATCGGCATGGTGTTCCAGTCCTACGCGCTGTATCCGCATCTGAAGGTCATCGACAACATCGCCTTCCCGCTCAAGCAGAAGGGCATGAAGAAGGCCGAGCGTTATGAAAAGGCGCGCAAGATTGCCAGGATGCTGCAAATCGAGTATCTGCTCGACCGCAAGCCGACCCAGCTTTCCGGCGGCCAGCAGCAGCGCGTTTCCATGGCGCGCGCGCTGGTCAAGGAGCCGGACGTGCTGTTGCTCGACGAACCGATGAGCAACCTCGACGCGCGCCTCAAGATCGAAATCCGCGACGAAATCCGCCGTGTGCAGCAGGAGACGGGCATTACCTCCATCATCGTTACGCACGATCAAGAGGAAGCGATGGCCATCGCTGATAAGATTGCGATTCTGGATAACGGCCGTATTCAGCAGTATGATACGCCGGAACATCTGTATCACTATCCGGCAAACCTGTTCGTTGCCAAGTTCATGGGCAACCCGCCGATGAATTTCATCGACGCGGCGCTCTCTGCGGACGGCACGCGTGTGGAAGGCGCGGGCTTCAGCCTGCCGCTTGAGCAGCATATGGCGCAGGGCGGCAAGAAATTCGCAGGTCATGCGGTCAAAGTCGGCGTGCGCAGCCACTTGATGGCGGTGCATACTGAAAAGGTGCCGCAGTCGATGGAGATGCGTTTGCAGATTGCGGAGAACCTCGGCAAGGAGATTCTCATTTCCGGCATGGTCGGGGACAGCTTCGTGCGCGTAACCGTACCGGAGAACCACGATACCTTCGAGCAGTACAAGGCTATCTCGCGCAGCGAAAAGCCGTTTGTCTACCTGACGATGACCGGCGTTTACAACATCTTTGACACGGAGAGCGGCGTCAACATTGCCCTGGAGAAATGAGCATGAATACCTTTGAAGCCATTCATGGCGGGGAAAACCACCGCCTGTGGATCGGCGGCCATCGCGGCCACGCATCCGCTACGCGCGAAAATACCACGGCCAATTTCGCCGAGGTGCTGGGCATGGGCGTGGATTACATCGAGATCGACGTGCAGCTCACGCGCGACCGGCAGGCCGTGATCTTCCACGATATGGCGCTGGAAGAGCGCACGCCGCTGCATGGGCATATCCGCGATTACACGGTCGCCGAGTTGAAAGCGGCGTTTGAGATCGACACGCTGGAAGAGGCGCTGGCCTGGTGTAAAGCGCACGGCATGGCGGTGCTGCTGGAGGTCAAGAGCTGCGAGCTGCTGATGCACGAGGATATGCCGACGCTGGCGCAGCGCATTGTCGAGGCGCTGCAAAAGGCGGATTTCTTCGATCAGTGCGTCGTCTTCGGCGTGAACCACTGGATTCTGCGCGAAGTCTGCCGGTTGGACAGCCGCTGCAAGATCGCGCTGATTGTGCCGCATGTGCCGGATGATCCCGTCGCGCTGATGCGGCACATGGGCGCGATCATCTACCTGTGCTTCATCGATAACCTTAGCCGCCCGCTGATCGATCAGCTGCACGCGGCGGGCTATCTGGTGGATGGCAGCGTGATCAACAGCAAAGAGCGGATGAAAACCGCGCTGGAAATCGGCTGCGACATGGTGGAGAGCGACACGCCGGATCAGGCGATTGCGTGGTATCGCGAACTGACGGAGGAGACGGAGCGCCATGCTTGATGTTTTGGATATTCACACCCATACGACAGCCAGCGGCCACGCCTACAACACCATTTACGAGATGGCGCAGTCCGCCAGCCGAAAGGGGCTTGCGCTGCTGGGCATTTCCGACCACGGCCCGGCGATGGAAGGTTCGGCCAGCAAGCATTATTTCCGTTCCAGCCGCTGCATTCCGCGCGAACTGTACGGCGTGAAGATTCTGTTTGGCTGCGAGCTGAACATCATGGATTATGACGGCGGCGTCGATCTGGACGAGGTTTTTGCCGGGGCGCTGGATTACGGCATTGCCAGCCTGCATGACGTATGTATCACGCCCGGCAGCCGCGCGGAAAACACCCGCGCTTATCTCAAGGCGATGGAAAACCCGAAGGTGCATATCATCGGCCATCCGGACGACGGAACGTATGCGGTCGATTTTGACGAGCTGGTCCGCCATGCCAGGGAGCGCGGCGTGATGATCGAGCTGAACGAAGCTTCCGTTCGACCGGGCAGCTATCGCAAAAACGGCCGCGAAAACGCGGCGGTTGTGCTGGACCGCTGCGCGCATTACGGTGTGAAGGTCGTTGTCAGCAGCGACGCACATGTGGAATGCGATATTCTGCGCCACCGGTATGCGCTGGAACTGTTGGAGACGGTGCATTTTCCGGAAGAGCTGGTTGTCAATCGCTCGGTGGATGCGCTGATGGCCGCGCTGGCGGAAAAGAAAGCATAAAATATTTTAACGCCTGTCAAACGACAGGCGTTTTGCTTTTGCCTTTTTGATTGTCCTGACGAAACGCCGTTTCAGATCTACATAGCGCATGCGGTTTTACGACGGAAGCTGATATTCTTCGTTGAAAGAATGAAAAAAGTTTGCTATAATGAAAAAAAACGGATGCGGAGAACGTGACAAATGACAATCTATGACATTGCGAGGGAAGCAGGCGTATCCGCAAGCATGGTTTCGCGCGTCATCAACAACAAGCCGGGGGTTGCGGCTGAAAAAAGGAAGAAAATACAAAAGCTTCTGGAAGAAAATCATTATGTGCCCAATGAAATGGCCAGAAGCCTTGTGACCAGCAGCACCAGAATGGTCGGCATTTTAGTGACGGACATTCGTCATGAAGATCAGCTCGCAGGTGCAAACTATATTACGCGTGAACTTCGCACTTACGGATATACGGGATGGATTTACATATGCGGCGGCACGGATAAGGACAGAGTGGAAGGTCTGCTCGATATGGCCAGACACAATGTGCATGCAGCGGTATTGATGGGCT
>ENA-UOJR01001394-UOJR01001394.1-human-gut-metagenome-genome-assembly--contig:-C115P-NODE-1394-length-21656-cov-4.779084_pt1 | contig 21656 bp, 18 predicted proteins | sample MGYA00242354_ERZ723901 | MGnify/ENA metagenome assembly ERZ723901
ATTGCAAAAGAGGCTGAGTTCTTCTGCTTCGGTACCAATGACCTGACTCAGATGACATACGGCTTCTCCCGTGATGATGCAGGCAAGTTCCTGAATGCTTACTATGATGCCAAGATCTTCGAGAACGATCCGTTTGCAAAACTGGATCAGGTTGGCGTAGGCAAACTGATGAAGATGGCTATCCAGTTAGGTAAGCCGGTACGTCCGGAACTGCACGTAGGTATCTGCGGCGAGCACGGCGGAGATCCGTCTTCCGTAGAGTTCTGCCACAAGATCGGTCTGGACTATGTTTCCTGCTCACCGTTCCGTGTTCCGATTGCAAGACTGGCAGCAGCACAGGCTGCAATTGCAGACAAATAAAAATTTAGACAGAGAAGAGTTTCTCTGTCCAGTAAAAAACAGTCTCCGTAAAACTACGGAGGCTGTTTTTGTTTCGCGGGAAATTATGTCCTGTGAAATAAATAAAAAAGCTCCGCGAGGATTGCCATGCGGCAGAAGAGAATTTTGTCACAGAAGCGACCCGCTGCAGGCGGAGAAGCTCGCGAGCGAGCTTCTTTTTTAATTTTATGTGAAATTGCTTTTTATGAAAGAAAAGAGTATAACGAAGAAAATGGAAACGGAATCATGGAAGGAGAATTGGGTCCTTTGGTGTTTGTTCCAGAAAAAAACCCGGATTTTCTTTACGGAGAATTTCTTCTTCTACATCAAGTTTACTTAAATGTTGATGCTGAATGTCAAAAACCATGTCTTCCTGACCGGATTCCAGGGCACGAAGAAGAAACTGGTGCTGAAGGACGATGTTACGGGAAATGTTGCCGTAACGGAGACTGAGAAGACGGATTCTCTGATAGTGGGTGCTGCTTTGATTCATAAATTCCCAGAGCAGAGGCTGCCCTGCTCCATCATAAAAAATACGATGAAATTCATTGTCATACTGGTGAAGTTCCTCGAATTGATTATTTACACTGGCAGTCAGCTGCTTTTCGATTAGAGAATGAAGCTTCTGGAGATGAGAAGGTTCCATTTTTTGCATGAAGAGACGAACCACAGAGGGTTCCAGATGCATTCGCAGAAAACGTTCCTGGTTGACTCGGTTCATATCAATCAGAGAAACCATAGTTTCCCTTTGGGGAAGAGTCTGAACCAGTCCGTCACGCTGCAGGCGGATAAAGGCTTCACGGACAGGGGTCCGGCTTACCTGGAGCCTGGTGGCAGTGTCCTGTGTACTCATAATAGTACCGGGAACAAGTGTGAAATTTAAGATATTAGTTCGTAAGGTATCATAAACCATATCCTGTATGTTATGGTATTTTTTTGACATTGGCATAGGCTCCTTTTATGTTGTTTAATAATGTATGCTTATGACTAACATGTTATCATAGGAAAGAAGTATACGCAAGTAAGAAAAGTTTGGAGGTATTATGAAATTATTTATCTTAGTAGCAGGAAAGCAGGAAGAATGCGGGACTCTTGTTGAAAATATCAGGCAGTTTTTGCCGGATTCTGTTTATGAAACTGCCTGTGACGGAGCACAGGCGGTGGAAACTGCAAAAAATATGAAGGCATTGGATCTGGTTATTCTGGATATGAATCTACCTCCTCAAAAAAGTATATTGACTGCACAGAAAATCTGGAGAAGGTGGAAATACTGCCAGATTATTTTTCTTACGGAATATCAGGATTTTAATAGACTGACAGAGGAAGTGGATATGGATTAATCGGTTTATCTGCTGAAGCCTATCAGTCAGACGGGGTTGGAAGCGGCTGTGAAAAAAGCATGTGAGCGGTATGTGTTTTTACAAAATGTAAAATCCATATCGCCGGAGCTGCATGAAAAAATAGTACAGTCATCAGGAATGGAAACAGAGGAGGAGGTAAAGAACCGGATTCAACAGTATTTGTGTGAGCATTTGTCAGAGGAAATATCACTTGAAAGAATCGGAACAGCCTTTGGAACATCCGGAACATATTTCTGTAAATGGTTTAAGCGGCTGTTTAAGAAAAGCTTTGTATCATATCTTACCGGGATACGGTTAGAGGAGGCAAAAAAACTGCTTTTAGAGACAGAATTTGAAATCAAAGAGATTGCGCGGAAAACAGGTTTTTGTGATGCCGCATACTTTATAAAGGTTTTTCGGAAAGAGATGGGATGTACACCTGCTGTCTACAGAGAAGAATATAAAAATATTGCTAAATAATGAATACAAGAAAATAAAAACAAAAGATTATATGTGAATAGTGCACAAAGAATGGGGGGGGGGTATTTGTAGTGTTGTGACAAATATATTATAACCATCTTGAAAACAATATGCTAACATGTTATTATTGTGCCATAAAATGTAAAGGAGGAGGAAAAGAATTGTGAGAAAGATAAAACGCATGTTAGCTACGTCTGTGGTTGTGGCAATGACGGCAAATTCGATTCCGGTTATGGCAGCTCCGGTTTTGGAGCCAGGGGCACCGGATACTTTAACTCCGTCAGATGCAATTCCAAAAGGCACACTGGCTCTGAATGGTTTATTTGATGTAAAGAGCTTAGAGGCCGGGACGAGCAAGTATCTTTACATCAATACTTATCCAGAAAAGGGCACAGAAATTACAGAAGTAACCAGCAGTAATCCGGAGGTAGTCTCTGCCAGCTATGGAAATAATACCGAAGGTATGACGGAAGAGCCGGGGATGGAGGCAAACAACAGCAACTACAATTTTGTACAGTTGGATGCCAAGACCGCGGGAGACGCTACTATTACGGTGACAGTAACGGACACTGCAGGAAATTTGGGAAGTGTTACAAAAAGTTTTGAGGTTCAGGTCATTCCTCCGGAGTATGAAAATACGCAGAGAGTGATCACGGATATTTCCGATAACTGGAAGTTCCTTCTTGAACGGGATATGGAGACACGTCCGGAAGCAGGACAGGTTCCGTCTGTTGAAAATGGAATGTGGGAGGATGTGACAATTCCGCACTGCTGGAATACATGGGATGGCGCTGACGGCGGAAATAACTACCATAAGGGGATTGGCTGGTATGTAAAAGAGTTTTCGGCTGGGGAATTAAGTGAAGAACAGTATGGAGGCAAACAGGTTTTCCTGGAAATGGGAGCGGCCTGCAAGATTAGTGAGATCTATGTGAATGGTACAAAGGTTGATCGTCATGAAGGCGGTTATTCCCGTATTCGCGTGGATTTGACGGATTATTTGAATCTGGGACAGGCTAATACGGTTGCAATCAGTGTAGATAACCGTGTGAACGATTTAACGCCGATGTCCGGTGACTTTACTGTATTTGGCGGATTATACCGTGATATCAGTCTGATTGCTACCGGTGATGTACATATGGATCTGGGGCAGGAAACTTCATATGGCGGCCGTGGACTTTATGTTTCTCAGCGCGGTACTCAGGATGTCACAAAGGATACAAAATATCAGGATGTATATGGAAATGGCGGTAAGCTGAATGTATCCGGTGAAGTAAAAAATAGCGCAGCAGAGGCAAAGGAGGTCAGCGCCGAGGTTACGGTTTATGATGCAGACTGGCAGGAAGTGGCAAGCCACACATTTGAGACAGTTTCTGTAGATCCTGGTGCGATTCATAATTTTACCCAGGAAGTAACTGTAGCAGAGCCGCATTTGTGGGATGGTGTCAATGATCCCTATCAATATAATGTGGAATTTGAAGTATCGGTAGATGGTCAGGTTGTGGATAGGGAACGGGATCGAATCGGATTCCGGTTCTTCTGTTCTGATCCGAAGGAGGGCTTTTTCCTGAATGGCAGATCCTATCCGCTCCGCGGTGTGAACAGCCATCAGGATCGTTATGCAAGAGGTTATGCAGCTACCCATCAGGATCGGGAGCAGGATATGGCCATGATGGATGAAATCGGGGCCAATGCGATTCGTTTTGCACACTATCAGCACGATCCTTTTGTCTATGAGCTGGCGGCTGAACGGGGAATTACCGTATGGGCCGAGATTCCCATGGTAAACTCCATCAGGAATACAGATAAGTTCTATGAGAGTACAGATAATAACTTAAAGGAACTGATTCATCAGGCGTATAATATACCATCTGTTCTGATGTGGGGTATCCACAATGAGCAGTGGCCGAAAAATTCTGGAATTACGGTTCTTCTGGATCAGTTATACAAAACCTGTAAGGCAGAAGATCCTTCCCGTCTGGTAACAGTAGCTACAGCTCAGGATCCAGGCAGTGATGTGAGCGATGCTTTATGGGATTCCATTACTCTTAGCTGGCAGTCTGATGTGTCCGCATGGAACAAGTATTTTGGACTGTACAATGGAAAGGGCAACTGGGGCGCCCGTTATTTCGGCAACTGGATTAATCAGGTATATCAGTATGGTCAGAAGCATAAGACTATTTATGGAACCAGCGAAGCAACTACGGCTCCTGACGGTTCCCACAAGGATATTCCTGTTTATGTTCACGGAAACGTAGGTATGAGTGAGTATGGTGCAGAAGGAAATCCATATATTCATGATGAAAAACCGGGATACAGCCAGAACGAAAACTATATGAGTGATGAGTGGCAGGCATTAATCCACGAGATTTATTATAAAGTAATTGATGAATCTCCTTGGATGTGGGGCAGCTACATCTGGAATATGTTTGAGTTTGGTTCTGATGGCCGTGGAAACGCAGGAAGACAGGGAACCAACAATAAGGGTATTGTTTCTTACGACCGTACTATTAAGAAAGATTCCTTCTACTTCTATAAAGCAAACTGGTCCGATGAGCCGACTCTGAACATTGCCGGCAAGCGTTTTGAGACTCGTAACCAGGATGATATCCGGGTAAAAGTATACTCGAATATGAAAACCGTAGAATTGTTTGTAGATGGTGTCAGCCAGGGAGTTCTGGAGGCCGGAAGCAATCTGGAACCGGAGAAGAATAATGATGGTCAGCCGGATGAGACTCTGATTCCCAATACTCAGCTAGGTAAATTTACCTGGGATATTAAGCTGACAGGACAGGGCGCACATCAGGTTGTAGCAGTTGGTACTGATGCAGAAGGCAATGTTTATACTGATACTGTACAGTGGAACCGGCAGTTATTTGCCAATGCATCGATTACTTCCAGAAAGTACAATATTAACAGTGCAAGCCATACTATCAGCGGAGTTCCTGGCGGAACTACTCTGGAGGAGTTTAGATCTAATGTTACGGCAGTCCAGAATTCTACTTATGAAGTATATACAGAAGAGGGAATCCTGGTTGATGATCCAAATGCACAGATTACCCTTGGCATGCGTGTTCATGTAGTTGCTGAGGATGGGGTAGCATCTGCGGATTATATCATTACTTCCGCTCCTATAACACAGGGCAAGTCAGTTACCGCAAGCTCCAACCAGGACAATTATGGATGTGCCAATGCTGTAGATGGAAATACAGCAACCCGATGGGGTTCCGGCGGCAGTTTCCCGGGATGGATTCAGGTAGATCTGGGAGATACCTATACTCTGTCCGGACTGGATACCCTCTGGTATGCATCTTCTGCGCGTAACTATACGTTTGAAGTTCAGGGAAGCATTGATGGACAGAATTACGAGACGCTGCTTCCTTCCAGAGAGAGCGAACAGGGGGCAGTTGAGCCTACCTGGACAAAACAGAATTTCGAGGACGGTGCACAGGCGCGGTATCTGAAGATTCAAGTGATTACCAGTACCAGCACAGGCGGTTCTCCGTCTATCTATGAGATTCAGGCAACAGGACTGAGAGTAACAAGTGATGAGTATTCTGTTAATAATGCAGAGAGAACAATTGTAGGTGTGATGCCGGAAACCACGACAGAAGAACTGCTGAGTCATGTAGCTGTTGATGGTGACTATAATTCCATCCGTGTGGAGAATGATACAGACGGAGTAGTAACCTATGATACGGTACTTGTTGTAAATTATGCAGATGGCAGAGAAATCACCTATACTCTGGCAACTGAAGGACCGGATGAAAGACCGATCTCTCAGGGTAAAAACGCAGTAGCTCTGGATATTGAAGTAAATGGTGTAATGATCCCCAACGAAGACAGCGGAGACGGCTGCAGCCTGGGAACACATCATGATACAGCTTCCAATATCGTGGATGGTGATTTGACAACTCGCTGGACCGGTGCTTTAACAGGCGGAGGTCATACTATTCCTTCTACGGCTTATCCGGCAGAGGTTCTGATTGACCTGGAAAATGAATATACACTGAATAATCTGTTTATACGAACCTATGATCCGACGAATCGGTATTATCAGTTTGCAGTGTATGCAGGCAACGATCCGGAAACCATCAAACAGGATGAAAACATGGTTCTGAATATGCTGGATAATACAAGCTTCAGCGACGGATATCAGAAGATTAGCGGAAATGCCCGTTATATCTTATTAAGTGTAACGAATGTAACTGGCAGAAATTCCTACCGGGCAGCTTCCGTATTTGAACTTGGAATTTACGGATATCGCGTAGACAGCAGCGACTATACGATCAGCACGGATGAAAATGGCCAGAATCTGATTACTGGAGTAAGTGTTGAGACAACTGTAGCAGATTTCCTTTCCGGTCTGGGTATTGAAGGAAACTACAGTGTAGAAGTGGTGCTTGGCGATAAGGTTCTGAGTGATGAGGATCGGATGACTCCTGGCGTAGAGCTGCATGTAAGCGATTTAAACGGGCAGAATCCGGTTTCTTACATGATTCACTTTGAAGAAGACAGTTCTATGGATGTTCCTGTTTCCCAGGGCATGCCTGTAGAAGTATCCAAGGTTGAGGTTGACGGAGTAATGATTCCTCACGAGGATGCAAATGACGGCTGCGGAAAAGGAACGGATCATGATGTTGCTGCAAATGCAGTAGATGGTGATGTGAATACATTCTGGACAGGCGCTTTGATTGGTGCAAACCATTCTGTGCCGAATAAACCTTATCCGGCATCTATCCGGGTAGATATGACTGATTTGAACAGTACAGATGAATATTATTATCTGACTGGTGTTACAGCAGATTTCTTCACCAATAAAGGAAAGAGATCCTATAACTATAATATTTCTGCTAAGAATATCGTAGGAATTGAAACCGGTTTTGAGGTCAATGGTGCAAACAGTACCACACAGGGTCATGTGGAGCACTGGACTGAAAAGGGTACAGATACAATCAAGGATCTGACTTTGATTGTAACAGGAAGCAATCAGTATCCTGGAAATAACTATGCAGGTCCTAAGGTGGCAGAGCTGAGAGTATATGCATGGCGCGTATATGGCCGGGATTATCCGATTGATGAAACAAATAAGGTTATCAGAATTGGTGAAAATCCAGTTACTCTTTCTGTATTAAGAAACGGCCTTGAAATCGTTGGTAACTGTGATGTGAAATTTGTAAATGCAGAGGGAGCAGAGCTTGGCTGGAACGATATGTTTGGTGAAGGCTGCAAGATGATTGTTACCGATGTAAGAGGACATGAGTTTGTTTACACAGCTTCTGTAGATGGTAAACCGGAAGAGCCGGAGAATTACTACACAACAGAAATCCGCGTGGCTGAGAAACCGTCCAAACTGGTATATGGTTTGAACGATAAATTTGAGCCAGAGGGCATGATTGTAGAAGCAGTTCAGAAGGCAAGCCCAAGCAATGCAGAGCAGGTAGTAGAACTTTCCAATGAAGAACTGAAATATACTTATGATTTCAGCGAGGCGGGAGAGAAGGAAGTAACCATTACTTATGAGGAAAAAGACGGGGAGAATAAAGTTCAGAAGTTTGAAACCTCAGTTATGGTGACAGTAGATGAGTCTATTTCCGGTGAGGATGAGTATTATACGACAGAAATTGTTGTAGCAAAAGAACCGGAGAAAATGGAATACAAGGTTGGTGAAGTCTTTGATCCTGCCGGTATGGTAGTTGAAAAGATTCAGAAAGCAACCTCCAGCAATGCAGAGAGAACAGAAGAGATACCCAATGAGGAATTGGATTTCACTTATGATTTTGATGCAGCCGGTGAAAAAGAAGTTATAATTACTTATCAGGATCTGGCAGAGGACGGAGTGCAGAAAGACTTCACTGCATCTTTGATGGTAATGGTAGATGATACGATTATTGATGAGGATGAAGTGTTCCATACCACGAAAATCCGTGTGAAAGAGAAACCGTCCAAGCTGGTTTATGCAGTGGATGAGAAGTTTGATCCTTCCGGAATGGTTGTGGAAGCATTCCAGAAGGCAACCTCCAGTAATGCGGAGCGGGTGGTAACCATCCCGAACGGAGACCTTGATTATGAATACGACTTTGCGAAGGAAGGAGAAACTAAAGTAACCGTTGTTTATGAGGAGGAAATCGAGGGACAGATCAGCCGATTTGGGGATTTTGTTACAGTAACGGTTGATAATTCTGCAGCAGTTGAGGATGAGTTCTATACTACAAAGATTGTTGTGAAGAAGAAACCGAAAAAACTGGCTTATCTGATTGGCGAAGAGTTTGATCCGGAAGGTATGCAGGTCATTGCTCAGCAGAGAACGGCTTCCGGAAAGGAAAAAACTGTAAAACTGTCCATTGATGATTTGGATTACAATTACGACTTCTCTAAACCCGGAAGAACAGAAGTGACCATTATCTATAACGGATTGGATGAAAATCTGGAAGATAAGGACTTTACTGTAAAATTAAGAGTTGATGTTGCGGAAGCATCAGAGGAATTCTATACAAAGGAAATTATTATTACCAGTCTTCCGACCAAGACCCAGTATTTCACAGGAGATATTCTGAATCTGGACGGATTGGAGGTTTGTGCTGTTGAAGTGAATGCTCTGACCGGTGAAGAAACAGAGAAAGTAATTTCCGAAGGTATGTATAAAGTAACTCCGACAATTCTGATGATGCCTGGTACACAGATCATAACGGTTTCTTATGCGGCGGCAGATGAGGACGGTAATGCTGTATTCTTCGAAGCTAAATTCCAGGTGAAAGTAAGACAGGCTCTGGATGATGATGACGATGACGATTACGGCGGTTCAGGTTCTGCTTCAGGTTCCGGAGCAGCAGGAGTTTCTTCCGGAAGAGCAGGTGCTGTAAATGGTCAGTGGAGTCAGCAGGCAGATGGCAGCTGGAACTTTGTATCAGGAGATAAGATTTACAAGAATGAGTGGGCATACGTTGCTAATCCGTATGCAAATACAGCTCTGGGACAGAGTGCGGCAGACTGGTTCCGTTTTGATGAACTTGGCCGTATGCTGACAGGCTGGTTTACAGATGCAGATGGCAGCCGGTATTATTTAAATGAAACTTCTGATGGAACCAAGGGTCATATGGTAACCGGATGGAAGTGGATTGAAGATGCCAGCGGACAGAAATACTGCTATTATTTCAATCCGGTATCAGATGGAACAAAAGGAAAACTGTATGTAAATATAACAACTCCTGATGGATATCGTGTAGATGAAATGGGACGTTGGATTCCGTAAAAAGGAATTCCTGTTCTAATATGTAAAAAGAAGGAAAGGCTTTCCTGCCAGGAGGCAGGAGGCCTTTTCTTTTGTATGGAAAAGAGAATTCCGAGAAAAACCAGTTGTGAAAATGAAAAAATAATAGTACAATGGATGTCAGCTTTAAAGATGTGAAACACAGGAAAAGGAGATTTGGATGGAGCAAGAAATTTTGACAACACGAGACAGGGGGATGGGGCGTGAAATGGCAGTTTCCGGTCTGTTTGCGGCGCTGATTGCAGCGGGGGCATTTATCAAGATTACCATACCGGTACAGCCGTTTCCCATGCATTTTACACTGCAGTGGTTTTTTGTAATGATGGCTGGTTTTTTGCTGGGTCCCAGAATGGCGGCAGCCAGTGTAGGAACCTACCTTCTGATCGGTTTATTGGGAGTTCCTGTTTTTGCAGCAGGAGGAGGGCCGGCTTATCTGCTTCGTCCCACCTTTGGTTTTTTGCTTGGTTTTCTTCTGGCTGCCTGGGTGATAGGTAAGCTTTGTGAATGGATGAAGCCGGCAAAAATGACCGGGATGATGATTCCTGCAGCTGCAGGTCTGGCCGTGTATTATGGAGCCGGAATTCTGTATTTTTATTTTATCAGCAATTATGTGATTTCCATGCCTATAGGCTGGAAAGCGGTTTTGATTAATTGCTGCCTGCTTACAATCGGAGAGGACTTTGTGCTTTGCATCCTTGCATCGGCCACCGCTTTGAAAATGCGCCCGGCCGTGCTTCGGATGATGGAATAGAGACTATGCACCAGACTGCAGAGTCTCTAATTTTTTTCGGTCAAGGAGTACAATTGTTCCGCGGGAAAGGCGAACCATTCCCTCACTCTGGAAGTAACGAAGCATCCGGGTAATGACTTCACGGTGAGAACCCAGATGATTTGCAATAATTTCGTGAGTAATTTTCAGCTCATCGGAACCTTCGATAGCAGCTTCCTCCAGAAGAAATGCTGCCACGCGTTTATCCAGGCTTTTCCAGAGGATCTGTTCAATAAGCCACATGACGTCAGAAAACCGTGTGGCCATAAGCTCGTTGGTATAGTTGGCCACAGGAGCAGATTCTTCCATAATGCTCTTATAGATTTCTGAAGGAATGACCCAGAGTTCCGTATCTTTTTCTGCCTCAATGGTGATCTCAAACTGAATGGAGCGCATTATGCAGGAGGCGGAGAAGAGACACATATCACGTTCAAAGAGCCGGTAAATGGTGATTTCCCGGCCTTCGTCAGAAAGAATATATGCCCGGAGCAGACCGGATTTTATGAGAAGAAGTCCTGTGCAGTCCATACTGCCGTTGTGGATGATGGAGCCCTTTTCTACTTTTCGGGAAATCAGGCTTCCCAGTATCCGGTTTTGCTGAACAGCAGTCAGTTTATTCCATATGGGAAAGTAGTCTTGAAAAATCATGTCCCCCTCCTTTGGGTTTTATTTATAACAGCTTTTATTTAGTATAGGTTATTTGCACCAAAGCGTCAATTCTATTCTTGACAGATTCTTGTAAGAAAACTATACTGGAAATAGAGAGTAAAAACTCTATTTGCACGGAAATAAGTGGTATTTATCTGATTTTTCTGAAAATGAAGCAGATATACTGCAAGGCAGACGAAAGGAGAACATTATGAAGACAAAGTTTTATATTTGCCGCCGATGCGGAAATCTGGTTGGAATGATTCACGATTCCGGCGTTCCGATGATTTGCTGCGGAGAGAAAATGGAAGCTCTGGTTCCAAACACAGTTGATGCCAGCGGCGAGAAACATCTGCCGGTAGCTGTTATGGATGGCAATGTGCTTCGTGTCCATGTGGGAAGTGTGGATCATCCAATGCTTCCGGAACACTTTATTGAGTGGGTTTATGTGCAGACAGAGCATGGCGGACAGAGAAAGGCCTTAAAACCCGGCGATGCACCTGAGGTTTCCTTCTGTCTGGGCGACGACAAGGCAACTGCGGTTTATGCTTACTGCAATCTCCACGGCCTTTGGATGACGGAATTATAATGCCTGTTGCCGGATGTCTGTTCTGACGGTATCCGGCAGCCTTCATTTTTCGGAATCAATCCGGAAAGAATCTTGAGATTTCTTGATTCTTTCCGGATTTTTTTGTTTCACAGGAAATTACGTTCTATGAAACAAAAACGCTCCGCGGGGATCGCCATGCGGCGAGGCGCGCCGCCGTATGGTGATATTGTCACAGAAAGAGAAGGATTTTTTCGCTATAATCTATCCATAAAAGAAACAGGAAATACAGAAAAAATTTCAGTATACCCGGAAGGAGAATATATTTGATGCAGTATACCATCGCATTTTTAGAAGGGATGATTACTTTTATTTCCCCATGTCTGCTGCCGATGCTTCCTATTTATCTTTCTTATTTTGCAGGCGGCGGGGAGAGAACCACTGGAAAAACAATAAGAGGAGCCCTGGGGTTTGTAACGGGATTTACCGTGGTGTTTGTAACTCTTGGAGGGCTGGCCGGTACCATAGGAGGCTTTTTAAGACAGTACCAGACAGCGGTTCAGATTGTTTCCGGCCTTGTAGTTATTTTCTTTGGATTGAATTTTCTCGGAGTGTTCCGGCTGAATCTGTTCCACGGAAGCCGCCATTCTGTGAATACCGATAATATGAGCTTTTTTTCAGCAATGGTTTTCGGCATGGTGTTTTCCATCGGCTGGACTCCCTGCGTAGGCGCTTTTCTTGGTTCAGCCCTGATGCTGGCATCTCAGCAGGGGCATGTGGCGGAAGGAATGATGATGCTTCTTGCCTATTCACTGGGACTGGGAATTCCATTTCTTCTCAGTGCAGTGATGATTGACTACTTAAAAACAGCATTTCAGTGGATTAAAAAGCATTACGGAATAATCAATACAGTCAGCGGTCTGTTTCTGATACTGGTTGGCATTTTCATGGCAACAGGAACATTTGGAAGGCTTCTGGCACTGCTCAGTTAAGGAGGAATTATGAAACAGAAAAAAACATTGTTATGGATGGTTCTGGCTTTTGTTATTTTAATAGGAGGGGCGTCTGTTCTTTATGGTAAGCTTGGGAAAGCCCAGGCAACAGAACAGCTGGCTGTTATATCAGAAGAGCAGTCCCCGGCAGTGGAGGAACAGACAGGTTCTGAAAAACAGCAGGAGACGCCGGAGGTTCAGCCGGAGAAGGACGGCCTTGCGGAATCCCCGGAAGAGCAGAAAGAGTCTGAAAAGCCTTCTGAAACAGAGGAGTCATCAGAAGCAGAGCGCATGAAAGCGCCGGATTTTACTGTTTACAATGAGGAAGGTGAAGAAGTCCATTTGTCGGATTATCTGGGAAAACCGGTTGTTTTAAATTTCTGGGCCAGCTGGTGCGGTCCCTGTCAGATGGAAATGCCGGATTTCCATGAAAAGTATCTGGAATCAGGAGAAGAGATTCAGTTTCTGATGATTAATATGACAGATGGTTCCAGAGAAACAAAGGAAACTGCAGCCGGTTTTATAGAAAAGAAGCAGTATGAATTTCCTGTTTTTTTTGATACAGAATTTGATGCCGCCATGGCATTCGGGGCATACTCTCTTCCCACAACCTTTTTCCTGGATAAGGAGGGGTATGTGATTGCTCATGCCACCGGAGCGATTGACGGAGCAACCCTGCAGAAGGGAATGGATTTGATAACGCCTTAATATGTATACACAGAAAGAAAAAGACGCCGCAGAGCATAGTATTTTGCGGCGCCTTTTTTGTGTGAGTTCCTGTATTTCTGATTTTAAATCACAGGCAGAGGATTATTTCTGATTTGCCTGTCTGTAAATCTCGTAGATTCCATCCTCATCCAGCTGACGGAAGGTTCCGATGGTCCGCGTTTTCTGATAAGAGCAGCGGTTGGCCAGTTCCCGGAGTACCTCATCTGTCTGCTCTCCAATATCCTGATTTTCCCGGAAGCCCACTGGCATTCCCAGAGATGCAAAATATTCTCTGGTTGCCTGAATGCCTGCAAGAGCCAGCTCTTTTTCATCTGAGCCGGAAATACCCCAGACATTTTTTGCATACCGGGCGAAGCGGGACGGTTTTGCGTCCATGACAGCCAGCGCCCAGGAGTCCCACACTGTGGCAAGGGATGCGCCGTGGGCGGTATCAAACATGGCAGAGAGCTCATGCCCCAGCTGGTGAACCGCAAAGTCTTCCTGTCCGCCCAGACCGGTCAGACCATTGTGAGACAGGGAACCGGCCCACATCAGTTCACTCATGGCTTCATAATTGCGGGGATCGGAAACAGCAGTACGGCCGTTTGCAATCACTGTGCGCAGCAGCGCCTCGGCAAGTGCATCCGTTACCTCATTATCAACAGGATTAAAATAGCGATCCAGCGTATGCATCATAATGTCCGTAACGCCGCAGGCTACCTGATAGACAGGAAGGGTACAGGCCAGTTCCGGATTCATAACAGCAAATTTAGGCCGGTTCAGAGGGGTGCTTAATCCGCGCTTGCATCCGGTTTCCTGGTTTGTAAGCACAGAGGAGGAGCTTGTTTCGCTGCCTGCAGCGGGAATTGTGAGAACAGCGCCTGTGGGAAGACCATGCTCCGGTTTTTTCTTCCGGCTCCAGAATTCCCAGATATCGGTGTCGGGATTGGCTGCTCCGATGGCAATGGCTTTTGCTGTGTCAATGGCAGAACCGCCGCCAATGCCTACAATAAAGTCTGCTCCAAAGGAAACAGCAGCCTGAACTCCTTTGCGGGCGTGCTCAAGGGTCGGATTGGCCCTGGCACCGCCAAATTCCTCACAAATCAGTCCTTCTTCTTCTGCGGAGCGGCGCACCTGGGCCAGGAGTCCGCTTCGCACAGCAGAACCTCCTCCGTAAACAAGGAGCACCCGTTTTCCTCCGTATTTGCGGATGCAGGCACCGGTTTTCTGCTGGGCATCCCTGCCGAAAATCACTTCTGTAGGGGAGTGGTATGTAAATGAATGCATAGAAAGACCACCTTTCTTTTTTTATATTCACGAGAGACTGTTTTCTCCTGCATATAGTTTACCATGAAAAGGAGGAAGATTCCAGCAAAATTCAAGGACAAAGATCACAAACAGAGTATCCTATCCCGGCTGTCCGGCCAGCTCATCAAGAGAATGGAACTGATAACCCATGGATTCCCATTTTGTGAGAAGTTCATCCAGAATTTCTCCGTTGGTTCTGGACGTGCTGTGGAGGAGAACGATGGCTCCCGGATGGATACGGCCAAGAAGCTTTTGAAAAGCTTCCTCATGGGTGGGCTGTTTATCTTCATACCAGTCTACATAAGCAAGGCTCCAGAAGAAGGTGTGGTACCCCATTTCCTTTGCCATTTTCAGGTTGGCTTCGCTGTATTTTCCCTGGGGCGGTCTGTAATATTTTTTCAGCGGCTGTCCGGTGACCTGCTGGTAGAGATTTTCCAGATCCTGAAGCTCCTTCTGGAAATCTTCTTTTGCAGCTATTTTAGACATATCCGGGTGATGGAAGGTGTGGTTTCCTACAGTATGGCCTTCTGCGACCATTCGTTTGACCAGTTCCGGGCTGGTTTCCAGATAATTTCCCACAAGGAAAAAGGCAGCAGGCGCATGATGTTTTTTCAGGGCGTCCAGAATGGCAGCAGTATTGCCGTTTTCATAACCTGCATCAAAGGTCAGATATATGATTTTTTCCTCAGTATCTGCTGCATAATGGGCCTGAAACTGTTTTAAATAGTCAGAGGTTGCATTGGCAACCGGCGGTTTTCCCTCCTGCTGGAAGCTGAGTCCCCAGTTTTCAGCGGAAGCGCCTGCGCTGGCGGGAGCAGAGCTGTGGCGGAAGGAAAGATAGCCCAGCCAGTTTCCGGCAAGAAATGAGAAAATCAGAAAAAACAGGATGGCAGCAGTCCGTTTGCACAGACTGCACTGATGAAGAAAAAAATTCTGGTTCATAACAGACTCCGGGGAATCTTATTGTTAAAGCCTATGCGGGAAGATTAAGAAAGTTGTCATATTTTATAGAAAGAATCTATGATATACTAAAAAAAGCAGGATCCGGATCGGGAACTTTGCCCGGAACTGGCGGAATATATTCCGAAAAAACGGCTTAAAGGAGCAGACATGATGATAAAATGGAAGAAAGTACTGGCAGCGGGGCTTGGAACTGCTATGCTGCTTAGTCAGACAGCTTATGCAGATACGGTGATAGTTCCTCCGCCTCCCTTTGTTGGAGTTGGAGGAAGCCAGACAGGAAATACAGGACTTGGAACTGGGATTATGCAGCCGGGAATGACAGGCGGTCAGAACAGCAGCACGGAAAATCAGGGGGGTCTCGGCACATCGGGAGGACAGAGCAGCGCACAAAATCAGGGAGGTCCCGGCGCAGCAGGGAATCAGAGCAGCAGTCAGTCAGGCTCTTCTCAGACACAGGATTCAGCTTTGCCGCAGGTGAAGGCGGAGGGAGCTGTTTTGATGGATGCGGCAACGGGAAAAGTATTGTTCGGAAAGAATCAGGACATGCAGTTTTATCCGGCCAGTATTACCAAGGTTATGACGGCGCTTCTGGTGCTTGAACGCTGCAGTCTGAATGACACAGTGACTTTTTCAGATTCTGCTACAACCAATCTGGAATCGGGAGCAGTGTCTCTGGGTATCTCTAAGGGGGATCAGCTGACGGTGGAGCAGTGTCTCTACGGTCTGCTTTTAAAATCAGCCAATGAGATTGGAAATGGACTGGCTGAGCATGTGGCAGGAAGCGTCAGCGCATTTGCAGATCTGATGAACGCCAGAGCCAGGGAGCTTGGGTGTAAGAATACCCACTTTACCAATCCTCACGGGCTGAATGATACGGCCCATAAAACAACGCCTTACGATATGGCGCTGATCATGCGGGCGGCTCTCCAGAACGAAACCTTCCGGAAAATTGATACTACAACAAGCTATGAATTTCCGGCTACGAAAAAATCGGCTGCCAAGACCATTACCATGGGACATAAGATGATGTATCCCACAGATTCCAGGTATTATGAGGGCATTATCGGAGGAAAAACGGGATATACCTCAAAGGCAGGAAATACTCTGGTAACAGGAGCGGAAAGAAATGGCGTCCGCCTGATTGCAGTGGTTATGAAGGCCAGCGGAAGTCATTATACAGATACCATTGCCATGCTGGATTACGGTTTTGCAAATTACGGAAAGCTGACAGGAGGCAGCGGAGAAGGTCAGAGCGGCGTGGCGACGCCAGGGACAGGAAGCCAGAGCGGCGTGGTGACGCCGGGGACGGGAAGCCAGAGCGGTGTGGTGACGCCGGGGACAGGAAGCCAGAACAGCGTGGTGACGCCGGGGACAGGAAGTCAGAACAGTGAAGTGACGCCGGGCAGCGGAAACAGCCAGGGAACATCAGCAGGGCCAAGCGGCGTTCCATCTCAGAATACATCGTCTGTGCCCGGGGAGAGTGCTTCCGCAGGACCGGGAGAACAGACAGGAACCCAGGAGGGAGCAGGCATCAGTCAGGGCTGGAAGCAGGATCAGACCGGATGGTATTATGCTGCCGCAGACGGTTCCCGTGCGGCAAACCAGTGGCTTAAGCTTCAGGATACCTGGTACTGGTTTGACGGAAATGGATATATGGCAACCGGATGGAGAAATTATACGGACGGATCGTATTATTATTTTGATCCGGCAACGGGAGCCATGATATCAGACCGGTGGATTCAGGATGGAGGAGCCTGGTATTACCTGACCGGGGACGGAAAGCTTCTGACCAATGGAACAACCCCTGACGGATATCAGGTAAATGAATACGGAATCTGGGATGAAAAGGCAGGGGCCTGATCTTCCCGGAACAGAACGATGAAAAAGAAAGAATGAGGGGCGCGGGGATGAAGGAAAAGTTATATACCATAGAACTGACAGATGCAGTGAAGTCTGGTGATGAATGTCTGTTTTGCTGGCTGGAGAGAAAGCTGGAGCAGGAAAATCTGGAGTTTGTTCTTGGTTCTTCTTATATGGAAAGTGATATTCGGGACAATACCAGTGAGCGGGGATTTTGCCGCCATCATACAAAAATGATGTTTGATTACGGAAATTCTCTGGGCAATGCCTGGATTTTAAAATCCCGAATGGAAAAGGTGAACCGGGACTTTAAAAAGCAGATGGGACAGGCTGGTACCGTGGAAAAGGGCGGTTCTCTTCTGGGGCGTTTGTTTGCCGGCAGAAAACAGAACGCCTCTGCTTCCGGCTCAGCAGCAGGACAGTCAGGAGCTTCAGCCTGGCTCAGAGGGGAAAACAGTCACTGCTACATCTGCGAGCGGATGGACGGCATTTATCAGAGAATGCTGGATACCTTTGTATATATGCTGAAGAATGATGCAGATTTCGGAGAGCTTCTGATGGCTTCCAGGGGGTTCTGTCTGCCTCACTTTGCAGATGTTCTGGATATCTGTCAGGCTAAGCTGACAGCCCAGGAGCAGGAGGTGTGGATTCCAAGGCTGGCAGAGCTGACTTCAAGGAATCTGGATCGGATTCAGGAGGACATTGACTGGCTGATAGAAAAATACGATTACAGAAACCGTGATGCAGACTGGAAGGAATCCAGAGATGCAGTACAGAGAACCATGCAGAAGCTGACCGGAGGCCATCCGGCGGATCCGGTCTTTCAGAACAGAAAATAGTCTGCGTCCGGCGGCATATTTCAGGGGGAACCAGGAAATCCTAATAGAAACCAAAGTATGGATATGATATCAGGAGGTTTTTATAATGGATTTTAAAAACAGCGAAACAGCAAAAAATCTGATGAGAGCATTTGCCGGTGAGAGCCAGGCGAGAAACCGTTACACCTTTGCAGCAGGAATTGCCAGAAAAGAAGGCTTGTTTGTTATTGAGTCTGTCTTTTCCTTTACAGCTGATCAGGAGAAGGAACACGGAGAAATTTTTTATAATTATCTGAAAGAGCTGGGCGGAGAAACGATTTTCATTGACGGAGGATATCCGGTGGATCAGTACGAGAAAAGCCTGGATTATCTGAAAGCAGCTCACCACAATGAATATGAAGAATTTGAAGATGTTTATCAGAATTTTGCAAAAACGGCAAAGGATGAGGGCTTCAGCCAGATTGCGTCCAGTTTTTCCATGATAGCAGAGATCGAGAAGACTCACGGAGATCGTTTTCAGCTGTTTGCGGACTATCTGGAGAAAAATCAGCTGTTTGTGTCTGAGGTGGAAACCGGCTGGATGTGTCTGAACTGCGGTCACGTTCACCGGGGAACGGAGGCGCCTGCCCAGTGTCCTGTCTGCCGTCACGAACAGGGTTATTTTGTCCGCATGGAGCTGGCTCCCTATATTCAGTAAAAAACAATAGTGAGGAGATACAAATGATAAAGGCAGTGATTTTTGATCAGGACGGTCTGATGTTTGATACAGAGCGAATCTCAGGAATTGCCTGGCATCAGGCAGAAAAAGAGTGGGGAATTCATCTGGAGGAAAGTTTTTTAATGACCATTCGCGGAATGAATCATCAGGATGCCCGCATAAGATTTCAGGAGGTGTTTGGTGACTCTGTGGATTTTATGGCATTCCGGAGCAAAAAACAGGAGATTTTTGAGGAGCTTCTGGAACGGGACGGAATTCCGGTAAAGCCGGGACTTTATGAGCTTTTGGAGTATCTGGAGGAGCAGCGGATTCCGGCAGCTCTGGCATCTGCCAGCAGAATGGAGTATACGGAGCGAAATCTGGAGAAAACAGGAATCCGCAGACATTTTTGCCATCTGGTTACCGGAGATATGGTCAGCCATGCCAAACCGAATCCGGAGATTTTCTGGAAGGCGGCAGAGCTTCTGGGAGAAAAGCCGGAGGACTGTCTGGTTCTGGAGGACAGCTTAAATGGAGTGGAGGCAGGACTTCGGGGAGGATTTGTCACCGTTATGGTTCCGGATCTGACCCGGCCGGATGAGGAACTGAAAAAGAGGGTATACCGGGTTTGCGGTTCCCTTCTGGAAGTAAAGGAAATGCTGGAAGCAGAAAGAGCAGGATAAGGATATGAGGGCAGGAAATACGGAGTTATCTTTATGGGCGGCTGCCGGAGCGGCTGCTGGAGCCGCCGCGGCAGGGCTGGCATGGAGCCGCTATGAGCGGGGACATTTTGTGACAGAGGAGTCTGTTTTTTCTTCCTCTAAAATCAGGCGTCCGGCGGTTCTTGTGTTTTTGTCGGATCTTCATGACAATGCATTTGGAGAAAAGAATGAAAATCTGCTGGAAGAGATCAAAAGAATCCATCCGGATGCTGTTTTGATTGGCGGAGATACCATGGTGATAAAGCCGGGAAGGGCAGATCTTTCCAGAACAAGGGAGCTTCTTCAGGGAATTTCCCTCCTTTCCTGTCCGGTCTTTTATGCAAATGGAAATCATGAGCAGAGAATGCAGCGGGATCGGGGTGTTTACGGCGCCATGTATGATGAATTCAGGGAACTGCTGGCAGATTATCAGGTGGAATATCTGCAGAACAAAACAGTTTCCTGGAGGGACGATATTGCAGTCAGCGGGGTGGATATAGCCTGGAAATACTATCAGGATTTTCATCCGGATTCCATGACCCCGTCTTATCTTACCAGGCGACTGGGAAATGCAGATCCTGATAAATTTCAGATTCTGCTGGCTCATTCCCCCCTGTTTTTTGATGCGTATGCAGACTGGGGGGCGGATTTGTCCCTGGCAGGTCATTTTCACGGAGGAACCATCCGTATCCCCGGACTGGGGGGAGTGATGACACCCCAGTATCAGTTTTTCCATCCCTACTGCGGAGGTGTTTTTGAGCAGAACGGCAGATGGATGCTTGTCAGCCGCGGGCTTGGAACCCATTCCATCAATATCCGCATAGGAAACAGACCTCAGCTGGCAGTAATAAGGCTGGAGCCGAAATCATAGCAGGCCGATGCGGCATAGGATACCCCTGTTCGATATTTACAGAGCGGGGGTTTTTTGTTATACTGGTACATACGTGACAAAAGGCAAAGGGCGGATTGGAATGGCAATATCCTATAAACTGGAGAAGTTTGAAGGTCCTCTGGATCTTCTTCTTCATTTAATTGATAAAAATAAAATAGATATTTATGATATTCCGATTATGGAGATTACACAGCAGTATCTTGACTATGTGAATCAGATGGAGAAAGAGGATCTGAATCTGGTCAGCGATTTTCTGGTTATGGCGGCAACGCTTCTGGATATTAAATCCCGGATGCTGCTTCCGGCAGAAACTGTCGAGGAGGAGGGGGAGGAGGATCCCCGGGCAGAGCTGGTTTCCCGTCTTCTGGAGTATAAGCAGTATAAGATGATGGCTCAGGAGCTTCTGGATATGGAGGAAAATGCCGGCGGACTGCTTTTTAAAAAGCCTACGGTTCCCAAAGAGGTGGCAAAGTATGAGACACCGGTGGATCTGGATGAATTGCTGGACGGACTGACTCTGGCAAAGCTGCAGCGTATTTTCCAGTCTGTCATGAAGCGGCAGCAGGATAAGGTGGATCCGATCCGAAGCAAGTTTGGAACGATAAAAAAAGAGCCGGTCAGCCTGGAAACGAGGATTCTTGATGTGATGGCTTATGCAAGAGAACACAGAAAATTCAGTTTTCGGCAGATGCTGGAGCGTCAGTCGGACAAGCTGGAGGTGGTTGTGACCTTTCTGGCTGTTCTGGAGCTGATGAAGATAGGAAAGATTCACCTGACGCAGGAGCATGCCTTTGATGATATGTACATAGAGATTCAGGAAGCAGAGGGCGAGGAAACAGAACTTTTACTGGAAGATTTAGAGGATCTGGAAGGATAGAAAATATGGGAAGTCTGTACGACGATGAATTTGACCTGGCTGCCGTAGAGGCGCGCCATGAGGAGCTGGAAGCGCTGGAGGCGCTGGATACCAGAGAAGGACAGCTGGTGCTGGATATTCCAGGCTGTCAGAACACCATGGACGAGAAAAATCCGGACGGAATATATCCGGAAAGTGACTGGGAGGCCATAGTGGAGGCTGTGCTGTTTACCATGGGCAATTCTGTAGAGCTGAGACAGCTGGCGGCGGCGATTGATCAAAGCGAGAATGTGGCCCGCCGGGTGGTGACGAGCCTTCAGAAGCGGTATCAGAAGGAAAACAGAGGGATGCAGATTATTGAGCTGGAGAATGCTTATCAGATGTGTACCAGGGCTGAGTATTATGAAAATCTGATCCGTGTGGCTTCTG
>ENA-UOJR01001407-UOJR01001407.1-human-gut-metagenome-genome-assembly--contig:-C115P-NODE-1407-length-21508-cov-5.892136_pt1 | contig 21508 bp, 17 predicted proteins | sample MGYA00242354_ERZ723901 | MGnify/ENA metagenome assembly ERZ723901
CACATTCTGCCAGCGCAGCGGCTTCTTTCTTTTTAAAAATTGTATTCTCTTCTGCCGGCGTAGGTCTGCCATTTTTCAGGCGTTTTTGTCTCCATCCAGTCCAGCGGCACTGCTGCCGGGTGCGGCTGTGATGCCTTCCGGTATGCTTCTTTTAACTCTTCCTTCTGACTCTCGTTCAGAAATCTCGGTTTTACCGATACAAAAAACGGCGTCCCGCTTTCTGCAAGCACTTCCATCCACTGTCGGTTCTTGTTCCAGTCAATATGCTCTGTGATTCCGACGCAGTCTGCATCCGCCCCGTAAAACGTCCCCTGCTGCAGCATCCGGAATGCCAGCGTGTTGATGCCCATTTTCCGGGTCCTTTCCCATTCTACACCGCTTGTATCGTCTCCAGTACGGTTGCCCTGCATCAGCCCTGCGCCCAGATGTCCGATACAGTTGCAGCCAAGAATCAGGACGTCCTGACGATCCTCGCGTTTTGCAGCTTCATGAACGACCTCATAAAAACGAACGATCAGCTCTGCCGTGGTTTTCGTATGGTCATGGAAGCGCCAGCTGCCAGCCGTCAGCCTGGTCCCCATCTCAAATCCCCAGCAGCCAAAGATATCATAGGTCGAAAAATCGTGTTTGATCAGCTCATATCCCCAGTCTCCAAGCTGTCTGATATCCTGTGCGATATGTTCCAGAACCTCCGGCACAGAAATATCGAACACCTCTGCATTGCGCTCCAGTCTCCACTCTGCCGGAATATCCGCAGAATGATCGTACAGCGGTCTGAACCAGATACCGGGGCGCACATTTTTTGCCCTCATCTGCGCAGCGAGCTCTCCCATGTCCCCGTAATCCGCATTGCCAACCCGCCAGGGACCTCCGTTATAAGAATCGCTGTGATCGATCTGCCAGCCGTCATCCATCACCATAAACGGGCGGTTTTCGATGCCCTCCGTCATCTCCGCAAGATATGCGCTGTCTTCGAGAATTTCCCTTGCAGAGCTTTTTCCATAGGCATAGTACCAGTTGTTCCCGCCGTAAATTACAGTATCTCTACAGTCGGGATCGTCGCACATCTCGCTGCAAAACGCCCTGCAGGCTTCAAATACTTCTACCGGCGTATCGGCTTCTTCCAGCACATAGGACGCCATAACGACCCTTGCAGCTTCCAGCTTCCGTCCGCCAAGCTTCACGCCATACGTCCCGCAGCGCACGTCCAGATGCAGCTTTACATCCGCACCGTCCTTTTCCCACCAGCACATGGCAGATGGACGCACCTTTACACCAAATGCCAGGCATTTTCCCGCTTCATGCCGGAAAAAGTACCACGGCATTCCGATATGATCTGCTTCCTTTTTCCATTCCAGATCACCGTAACCGCGTTCCCAGGTGTCCCCGAGCACCTCGCCCGCCCCACCAAACATAGCTTTCCAGGTAAGCACAAGCTCCCGAACCGGTGTGTTCTGTGCCTGCACGAATACCGCAAGGCTGCCGTCGGCTTCCGCAAACTCCACTGTAACGTCACCTGCTCTGAAAGCAGCTGCATCGGGCGCGGTCTCCTGCTCCGTCTGCGCACTGCCTGTCATCAGCCTGATCTCATCCGGCTGTCTCAGCAGGTTTCTTTTCCCTTCTGTTTTCATTATCCTTTCCCCTCTTGTTAGCCTTTCCCAGATTATTCTATTCTTTTCAGAATCTCCTGTTCCAGAATCACCTGATCGCCCTCCTCGATCTGCTGTTCATACAGATAGTGATCCTTTTGCCGGAGCAAACGGAGCTGTCCGTTTTCATCCTCCAGTTCAACAAGCACGGTCGGCCAAACGCCCTCCAGACGCTCTTCACAGCCGTAATCATCCTCCCGGATGCTCCGAACCCGGTATTTATGCCGACACTCAGCTTCAAGTTCCGTCATCTGCTCCATTTCTCCCCTCATTCTAACATGTCTTTTTTATTCATGACAATAGAATGCTCGCAGAGCGTGCATTCTATTGTTTATATCCATGCTATTTTGACTCAGAAGCATGGATTTTTATTTCACTGCGTCTCACAGCTTCCGCACGATCTCGTCGGAATATTTCATCATGCACATGTCCGCTTCGTATGCGCCGATCTGCGGCTCATTTTCCTCGCCGAGCAGATTTTTCGCAATCAGCTCCGGGAACCTCACGTTGCAGTGCCATGCGTGGGGATAGCCGCCGCCAAACCGCGGATTGATTTCGGAAATATAATATTTGCCGTCAATCCGGAAAATATCCATGTCGATCGGACCTGCCAGCGAAAGCGCGGAAACCGTCTTTTCAATCACTTCAAACAGCGCAGGATCTTTGACGGAAATCGATTTTTCGGTTTCGCCCGCCCGCATCCGCACTTTTTTCTTCGTAAAAATAGCTACAGGTTTTTTGGAAATCAAATCGACGTAAATATCCGCGCCGAATTCCTCACCGTCCGCATACTGCTGGATCAACAGCGGCTCTTTGCTATAACGGCACAGCACACCAAGAAGCTCGCGGTTGTCCACCCGGCTGATGCCGACGCTTCCGCAGCCCCGAACAGGCTTTACAAATACCGGGAACGCAATCTTTCCTTCCGCGTAATCCGAGTCAAACTCTTCCAGAGATGCGCTCGTATACAGCACCGGCAGTCCGTTTTTCTGCAGCAGGGAGAAAAAGCCGTACTTATCCCGGCAGACTGCAACGCTTTCTGCGTCCGATACAATCGCTGTGATCCCTTTTTCCTCAAACTTCTTCCGGTTCTGCGCCAGCAGATCCAGCTCATCCTCAAACAGTGGAAGCAGGGCATTGACCTGTTCCCGCATGCAGATTTCCAGAATCCTGTCTTCGTATCCGGGATCCTTCATCGGCGGGACCAGATAAAATGCATCCGCCTCGTACAGCGCAGGTGCCCACGGGCTGCAGTCCGTCACGATCACCCTTCCGCCGCCCGGCAGACTATGAAAGGCTTCTTTAAAAAAACGTACCAGCTTATTGCGCGTTCCGCAGCTCAAAATCAAGATCGTCGTCATTTTTGTTCTTCTCCATACAACATGCTGTTCTGCATATATTCCTTCGGCGTCCAGCGGTTTCTGATCTTATAAAGCTTCCCGTCCCGGCGGATATAAACGTCCGGGAAATACTGGATAAACAACGGATTCAGGCTCATCGTATAGCCGCCCACATTTTCGTAAACAATCCGGTCGCCCTCCATCAGCTCGATTCCGTCGCGGTATTCAAAAATCCGGTCCACTTCCATGCAGGAATAGCCCGATACGCACTGGTGCGCCATCGTTTTTCGCTGCTCTGCACCCGGGTTTGCCTCATTCAATTCCAGATGGAACAGGTGGCTGCTCTTAATCATCGTCGGGTCGATATTGAAACGGCTTCCGTCCGTGATCAGATACCGCTCGTTTCCGATATCACGCACATCCACGACGCCTGTCACAAACGTACTTGCCTTTGACAAAAGAGAAATGCCCGGTTCAACGATTAACATTGTTTTTTCTGGCGTAAATTCTTCTTGTAAAACCTTCGCCACAGCCGGAAAATAATCCGGATACTGCGGACGCCCTTCCAGACCGCCGCAATAACCGCCGCCCAGATCCACATAAGACAGGTTCAGGGAAAATTCCCGCTTTAATTTACATGCCATCGAAGCGATTGCTTCAAATACCGCGACACTTCTGGACTTGCTGCTGGAATGCAGATGTAAGCCCGTGACCTCAACATTCGGAATGCGCCGCACGCGCTCTAAAACGGCTGCGAATGTCCCGTTTTCATAGCTGAATCCAAATCTGCCTCCGGCTTCGCCCATCGTTGTCTGCCCCGGACACATTTTTTCCAGATCAAAATTGACCCGGATTCCGACCCGAAATGTCTGCGTCGGATGCGCTGCTGCCAGCTCTTCCATCCAGTCCAGCTCGCGTCTGCCGTCCATATTCAGGATGCCGCCTGCAAGCAGCACCCGTTCAAACGACGGGCGTTTTTTGACCGGTCCATTGTATACAATTTCAGAATCTGAAAAACCAAGTGCACCGGCCAGCGAATAGTCATCGTCGGATACAACCTCCGCCATCACGCCGCCCGCCTTTAAAAAGGTCACCAGCCACGGCAGGGAATTCGTTTTGAAGGAATATCCGATCCGGTAATTGCCCCAGGATGTTTCCAGGGAGCTTTTCAGCATCTGAAAATCTTTCGTCAGCTGATTTTCATCGATCACAAAATAGGGAGTCTGATATGCCATACTTTTCTCCTTATGAAGGAACCGTTCTGCCAAAACGACAAAACGGTTCGGTTTTCTGCTTTTATCACAGCTCTTCTTTTGTTGTATCCGTCTCTTATACGCCCGTTACCAGCTCCAGACGGTTGACCGCCGAGAACATTGCGCGTACAGATGCTCTTGTGATGTTGGAGCTTACGCCGACACCATAAGTAACGCGTCCGCTCTCTGCATCCATCATATGGATATATGCTGCTGCCTGCGCGTTGGAACCGTTCTGCAGCGCATGCTCCTCGTAATCAAGCACTCTGATATTCATGCCGAAGGTAACCTGCAGTCCTCTCTTGACCGCATCGATCGGGCCGTTGCCGACTGCATCGAATGTACCGGGCTTGCCTGCCAGCGTGTAGTCCACGATAACCTTTGTATCGAATTCGCCGGATTCCACATCTCCGCTCAGATCCTCGATTCTCAGCTTCTTGAAGTGCAGAGGTTCCTTCTGATCCAGATACTCGCGCTTGAAATTGTCCATGATCTGCTGCGGGGAAACCTCGCCCTGCTTCTCGGATATCTTCTGGATAACATTTGCAAACTCTTTGTGCATCGCCTTGGGCAGCTTGAAGCCAAAATAAGTATCCATAACGAAAGCGACACCGCCCTTGCCGGACTGGGAATTGATACGCACGATGGGCTCGTACTCCCTTCCGATATCGGCAGGATCGATCGGCAGATAAGGAACCTGCCAGATTTCGCTCTTTCTCTCCTTCATTGCCTGCACGCCCTTGTTGATCGCATCCTGATGGGAACCGGAGAATGCGGTAAATACCAGCTTGCCGGCATAAGGATGTCTCGGATGGATCGGGATCTTGCAGCATCTTTCGTAAATACCGATAATATCGTTGACATGTCCGATTTCCAACTCAGGGTTGATGCCCTGGGAGAACATGTTGTAGGCGATATTTAAAACATCTACGTTACCGGTACGCTCGCCGTTTCCAAACAAAGTTCCCTCGACACGCTCTGCGCCTGCAAGCAGCGCCAGCTCCGCGCTCGCAACACCGGTTCCTCTGTCGTTATGAGGATGGATACTTAAAATAATACTCTCTCTGTTTTCAAAATGACGGTTCATCCACTCAATCTGATCTGCATAAACGTTCGGCGTATTCATCTCTACAGTAGACGGCAAATTGATAATGATTGGATTTTCTTTCGTTGCGCCCCAGGTTTTCTGAACTGCGGTACAGATTTCAAGCGCAAAGTCCAACTCTGTTCCGGTAAAGCTTTCCGGAGAATATTCCAGGACGATCTTGCCCGGGAAGTCTGCGGCATATTTTTTTACCAGCTCGGTTCCCTTTACCGCAATGTCCACGATATGCGGACGGTCCATGTGGAACACGACGTCTCTCTGCAATGTGGACGTAGAGTTATAAATATGTACGATCGCCTGCTTACAGCCCTGAATCGATTCAAAGGTACGCGCGATCAGCTCTTCCCGGCACTGTGTCAGCACCTGAACATATACGTCATCCGGAATCATATCATGCTCAATCAGGTGGCGCAGAAAATCGAATTCAATCTGACTTGCTGCCGGGAAACCAACTTCGATTTCCTTAAAGCCCAGCTTTATCAGATACTGGAACATTTCGATCTTTTCTTCTACTACCATCGGATCTACCAGTGCCTGGTTGCCGTCGCGCAGGTCTACGCTGCACCATATGGGTGCTTTCTCAATCTCTTTGCCTGGCCACTGGCGCTCCGGATAGTCAATTACCGGATTACGGCGGTATTTCTGATAATTCATCATTGCTTTTTCTCTCCCTTCGTGTCCTGCCATTCTGACTGTATTTATGAGCAATGTAGCTGTCACTTTGCTATAAGATACCGGGTTGTGAGACTACGAAACGCCCTTTTGACCCTGGTATCAAACAATAGAATGCACGCTCTGCGAGCATTCTATTGTCATGAAAAAGAGGAACCCAGCCTGAAAATCTGCTCCAGGTCTGACCTCCTCTTCTGATCTCTTCACGAAACAGTCCTGTTTCACTCAACAAAACAATCCTGTCCAACAAAGTTCTTCTGCTGCCCTTGCAGCTTACTCCCCCAGTCCGCCTTCAATTGCCTCGGTCAGGGCTGTCAGCGCTTCTTCTTCGTCCGGTCCGTCGCATATCAGTTCAATTTCATCGCCACATTTTACACATGCGCCCAGAACACTTAGAACGCTCTTCGCATTCGCCGTGCTGTCCCGAAACGTAAACGTAATCAGCGATTTATATTTGATTGCTTCCTTGCATAGATTTCCAGCCGGTCTTAGGTGAAGCCCTGTCGGGTTTTTGATTACTACCTTCTGGCGTACCATATCTGTTCTCCCCTTTCCGCCCAATGCGGATCTTTACATGATTATCATACCATTATCGCACCCATCTGGCAAGCACCAACCCGTTCCAAAAGCCCCATCTGCAGCCGGAACACAAGTTACATCTGGATTACAGCATCAGCTGCTGAATCAGATCTGCAATTCTATGTGCTTCTTTATCAATGCGTTCTTTGTCCTTACCCTCGATCATGACGCGCACCTTCGGCTCCGTGCCTGAAGGACGGATCAATACGCGGCCTTCTCCTGCGAACTCTTTTTCCAGCTCTTCGATCGCAGCCGCGATTTCCGGATATTCCATAAAGTGCTCTTTGCGGTGATTCGGAACGGTAACATTAACCAGTGCCTGCGGCAGGACTGTCATAATCTTGGAAAGCTCAGACAGCGGTTTTCCGGTCACTACCATAACCTCTAACAGATGCAGCGCAGACAGCAGACCATCACCAGTCGTATTTTCATCCAGGAAAATAATATGACCGGACTGCTCACCGCCAAGGCTCGCGCCGATTTCCCGCATACGCTCCAGCACATAACGGTCACCGACCTTGGTTTTTTCGATATGGATCTTTTCTTTCTCACCAAACAGAAACAGACCAAGGTTACTCATGACAGTCGCCACGATCGTGTTCTGTTTCAGCTTGCCCATGTTGCGCATATGTGCACCTACAATCGCCATGATCTGATCACCATCCACGACGTTGCCCAGCTCATCCACTGCCAGCAGGCGGTCTGCATCGCCGTCAAACGCCAGACCGATGTTTGCCTTTTCGTAAACAACGCGGGCCTGCAGCTCTTCCATATGGGTTGAACCACAGTTTGCATTGATATTCGTGCCATCCGGCATATTGTGAATCGGAACAACCTGTGCGCCAAGCTGACGCAGAGCTTCTATGGAAGTATAATGAGATGCACCCTCTGCACAGTCCACAACCACCTTCAGGTTCGTCAGATCCACCGGAACTGCCCGAACTGCATGATTGATATATTCCTCTCTTGCGTCCTTGCGGTACTTGATCCGTCCAACGCTGGAGCCTGTCGGAAATTCCACACGATTCATGTTGTTCTTGATCAGGGCTTCGATCTCATCCTCCAGAGCATCCGGCAGCTTGTAGCCATTGCCGTCAAAGAATTTAATGCCATTAAACTCCATCGGGTTGTGGGATGCAGAAATCACAACACCGGCTTCTACCTTATATTTCTTGGTCAGATAAGCGATCGCCGGAGTCGGAATCACGCCCACATAAACCGCATTTGCGCCTACGCTGCAGATTCCTGCCATCAGTGCGTTTGCCAGCATATCGCCAGACATTCTTGTGTCACAGCCAACCATAATTGTAGGTTTGTGCTTGTTTTCACGGGTCAGGACATATGCGCCTGCCTGCCCCAGCTGCATCGCTAAAAGCGGCGTCAGCTCTTCATTTGCAACACCTCTTACACCATCTGTTCCGAACATTCTCGACATGATCTCTTCCTCCTGTTATAAAGCTGCAAAGCCTTCCGGATTTCGGGTTTTCGTTTGCAGCCCTGATTCAACCCACAAGTTCTGCATTCCCTGCTCCGGGCGCTGTTTACATTTTCTCCTGCCCGGCTTTTACTGAGCTCCCTGTGCATCTGTATTCGAAGCAGCAAGCTGAGTCAGATGCACCTGCACCGTAACCACATTGACCTGATCCACAGAAGCGGGAAGCAAAAATTTCACCGTCACTTCCTGTTCTCCTGCCGTCACAGTGCCGTTTTCATCTATCAATGCAGACAAATCCGCGTGAGGCGTGATTGTCCCTGCATCCACATGATTCAAATTATCCTGCAGACCTCTGACTGTCAGCTGCAGATTCTGCCCGCTGACTGCTTCTGCCAGCCAACCGTCCGGAATGTTCAAAAGCTGAACGCTGTCCGCATCAAAGCTGATCGTCTTGCGTCGGATCTGCTCGATATCCGCGGATACCGTTACTGTTCCGTCAAAATCAGCATCCGCAAGCGATATGTCCGAAGGAAGATATTCTCTGATATCAATCGTATTAGTCACCGGTGCCGTCGCATCCGTCAGATCAAGTTCCTCTGCCGGGATCGTGATCTCCGAGATCTTATCCAGCACAGCCGCCCGCCCTGCAATTTTCACCGTTTCAGGAGACACCGTTACCGTTCCAGTCTGTTCATAACCATCCGCCGGTTCTCCTATAGCGGAAGCATTGATTGTGACCTCCTTTGTCTCCAGAATCGGAACGGTCACCTTTACGCTGTCCACATTTTTGCGGATTTCACTGCTGGTGATTTCGTTGCCGTCTGCATCCAGCAGGCGGATTGTCGCATCGATTTCCACATTCGCTGTCACATTATCCAGAGAAATATCCACCACTGCACGGCTTACCGCATTCACCGCTGATTCCGGGCCGCTGATGCTGAGTGTATTGGTTTCCATATCGATCCTGCCGGTCGCATATCCATCCGGAAGTGTCCCGTTTTTGGCAACCTCTATGCTTAACTGTCTTGTCTTTTTATTTTCTACCTGTAACTGTACATACTGTCTGTCTGAAGTGATCTTTTCCACATCCAGGCCGCTGCTTAACGACAGCTCGATCGGTACGCGCCCGTCATCTGTAATTTCAGACAGGTCTGCCTTTGCCGTCACGCTCTGCGCATCGATTGCACTGATTGCAGACTTCGGTGCGCGCACGGAAACACGGATCGTATCGGAATTGTCCACTATACGGTAGGTTTTCCCCTGTCCAGTCAGTGCCCCCGTATTGGTCAGCTGTACCTGTACATTATTGATATATTTATTTATCACCGGATCATTGATGTCAACCGCCAGCATCCACAGCACAACGGAAATCAACACCGCCATAATCTTCAGACCCAGATTGTGCATGAGCTTACTTTTCATTGTGGAACCACCCCTTCCAGCGTTTGTGCGCTTTCTCATCGGTCGGTTTTTTCTGAATAGATCTCAGCTTTTCTTCCAGTTCCTCCGCCGTCAGTCCTCTGCTTAACGTTCCTTCATAAGCGACGCTGATCTTGCCATTTTCCTCTGACACGATCACTGTCATGGAATCCGTTACCTCGGAAATACCGACGCCTGCACGGTGTCTCGTTCCGAGATCCTTGCTCAGACGCATATTGTCCGACAACGGCAGATAGCAGGTCGCATAGGTCACACGGTTCCCCTGTACGATCACTGCGCCGTCATGTAACGGCGTATTTTTTTCGAAAATATTGATCAGCAGCTGGCTGGTCACAATACCATCCACTGCAATGCCGGTACGTTCATATTCTGCCAGGGAGTCCAGCTGTCTGACAACGATCAGCGCGCCCGTCTTTGCCCGGGACATTTCCACACAGCCCTTTACGATCTCACGGATCGTCCGGTCGGAAAAGAGTCCCTCCTCCGGCTTGGAGGATTCAAAGGGAATGACGGAACGGATCAGATTTTTCTGTCCGAGCTGTTCCAGCGCCTTGCGCAGCTCCGGCTGCAGCACGACGATCAGCGCAATTGTTGCAAACTGAAACGCCGTCCTCGCAATCCAGAGGATCGTATCCATCTGCAGGATTTCGGCAATCACAAGAAATACCAGAATGACGAACACGCCCTTTAACAGCTGCCATGCCCTGGTATTCCGAATAAAGATCAGTAGATAATAGACCATCAGAGAAATGAGGATAATCTCCACAATATCCATTGGTCCTATAAATTGTATCTGTGTCAGATATCTGTCCGCAAACTCTTTGATCTGTTCCATTGTTCCATCTCACTATTTTCTGGTTTTGCCCTTCCCATGGCTGTGGCGGACATTCTGGTTTGCGCGCTGCGTCGTGATCCGTTTTACCCGCTTCTCCGGCACTGCCACTGCCATTTTGGGAACCGCTTTTACATAGTAATAATACTCGTCATCTTCAAACTGCACTTTTTCGGTGCGTGCATAATCCAGATTGAACTGGAAAAACTGCATCACCAGTGCGATCAACGCACATACAATACTGCCAAGAATCACGCCCACCAGTGAAAAATTCGCGTCATACATCAGATCCCCGATCAGCAAAATTACGATATCTGCCAGGGTTCCGACCAAAACAGCGATCGCTCTGGAATAGTTGATGCTCATGCGGCGGATCGCATAAACCAAAATCGCTGTGATGGCAAACGCCGTCACTACAACCAGCATTTCTTTATTTTCGATCACGCCGGTTCCCATATCGCTGAAGCGCTGCAGCATGGTATCGCTTTCCCCGCCGCCAAACGCCTGCGCGTTGCCGGTAATATATGCCAGCACATAATATACCACTACACCGCCTGCAACCGCAGCTGCAGATCCCGGCGTCCCGAACAGTCCCGCTGCCAGCGGAGCCACATAAGGGATCTTCCACACAAACAGAAGCGGTGTCAAAAGCAGCAGCAAATGCGCTTTCGGTGCAAACCGCAGATAAATCACCAACACGATAATATAGGCAAGCAGCAGAACCACAACGCATTCCGCAGACAGCGCATAGGTATGCAGCAGCAGAAACATTGCGCTCAAAAATACCATCACGCCCAGCGGGAGGAACGAGCACAGAAGCGCCGCCACCAGCACGATCGCAACGTGGTCGATTTTTTCCATATAGCCCATTCTGCCGTTGATCGTCAGAAACAAAATAAGTCCCAACACAAATTTCAACAGGGGAACGATAAATTCTTCATATTTTGTGTAAAAATTTTTTATGTATTCTCTGATTACAAGCAGCTGTGTCATCTTTTATTTCCTCTCTGCTGTTTCCTCTTCTCCATCCTGATCCAGGCAGTCCAGATACTCCAAAAATAACTGCAGCCTCTTCTTCGCTTTTGCATAACGGATCGTGTATATCACATAGGTAACTGCCACATATAAAACTGCCGCCACCAGATATAACGTCAAAATCTTCTTCGCCGTTCCCACCAGATCCATGGAATAAATATTTCCCATTACCTCTGAAAAATGAAATACAAGATATGCCCCCAGCCCGGCAAGGAACGCTGCCGTTATCACTATCAGTGAAATAATAGTCTGTTTTCCGATATAGTCGCTGCGAAAATATCCCACCACTGCGCGATCCTTCCGTCCACCGTGCTCTTCATACGATGCCATCTTGGTCATTCTGAGAACCTTTTCCTGATTGATCATCTGACCTCCTGTCCGTTTCCGATAGACAACGCCGCAAAATAAATTCTGGAAACGCCCTGCTGCCTGCAGACCGCCGCCATCGCATCTATCGTACTTCCTGTCGTATAGATATCATCAATAATTACAATTGCATTTAATTTTACATCATTTTGCCCTGCTTTAAAAGCCTTTTTCAAATTATTTCGGCGTTCCTGCCCATTTAAAAGCTTCTGCGGAACTGTATTTTTTGTCCGAATCAGCCAGTTGTTCTCCACCCGGAGCCCTAACTGTTTTCCAATTTCCAATGCCAGAAGCTCCGCCTGATTGTAGCCTCTTTTGCGCTTCCGCGCCGGATGCAGCGGAACAGGGACCAATGCGTCTACCTTCCAGGAAAGGATCTGCCGCCCCAAATGCCATGCCATCTCTTTTCCGAAAAAAGCGGCGTATTCCTGCCTGCCCGCATATTTGAACCGGTAAACCGCCTTTTTAACACTCGTATACCGGTACAGGCTGATTCCTCTGTCATACAGATGTTTTTTATGCAGACAATCCCTGCAGTATTCCTGATTTTCATCAGAAAGCTCCTTTCCGCACTTCATGCAAAGCGGCTGTCTGACATAAACAAGTTTCGGTGCACAGCTTCTGCACACCAGCGCTCCGGCCGGTTTCACCGGTCTGTCGCATACAGGACATCTTTGTGGAAATAATAGCGTTTTGAAATCGATCAAGCTTCCCCTTTCAGCTCTCTGATCCGAACGTCCAGACTGGTGTACCTGCGGCTTTCGCTTTCGTTTGCGATCATCTCCTGCACCACCTCGCGGCTTCCCAGAATCGTCACGCAGCCCCTTGCACGGGTGACACCTGTATACAGAAGGTTTCTGTTAAACAGGAGCCTCGGTCCTCCCAAAAGCGGCATAATCACAGCAGGATATTCGCTTCCCTGCGACTTGTGAATTGTGATCGCGTAAGCCAGCTCCACCTCTTCCATCTGCGGATAGGTATAGGTCACGCGGCGTTGCTCGTCATATTCCACCAGCACCGTCTGTGCATATTCGTCAATTTCCCGGATTATCCCCATATCACCGTTAAAAATTCCAACTCCCTTGTCGATCGGGATGCCGTAACGGCTGACGACCTCCCATTCCAGCTGGTAGTTGTTTTTAATCTGCATCACCTTGTCCCCCTCGCGGAACAGGGTATCGCCCAGCTGAACCTCCTTTTTGCCCTCCGACGGAGGATTTAAACAGCTCTGCAGTACGCCGTTTAACGTCTCCACACCAAGGCTGCCTTTCCGCATCGGCGTCAGCACCTGGATATCGAACGGCGAAGCCTTTACATATTTCGGCAGCATCTCTCCAATCAGCTGCACCATATGCTTGTAGATAACAGGGACACTGTTCCTCTCCAGAAAAAAGAAATCCCTGCTTTTATTTGTCAGCGCAATCTGTTCTCCTTTGTTAATCCGATGCGCATTGACAACAATATCGCTCTCCTGCGCCTGCCGGAAAATTTTCTGCAGGCAGACGACAGGGAACACCTCGCTGGCAATCAGATCTGCCAGCACCTGTCCGGGACCCACGCTCGGCAGCTGATTCACGTCCCCGACCAAAATCAACCTCGTCCCCGGGCTGACCGCCTTCAACAGCGACTGAAATAGGTGGATATCAACCATCGACATCTCATCGACGATAATCACGTCCGCCTCCAGCGGATTGTCCTCATTCCGTTCAAAGCTCGCCTTTTTGCCGCTTTCCGGCATCGCCCCGGACAGCTCAAGCATCCGGTGGATTGTCCGCGCTTCGTAGCCAGTTGCCTCCGTCATCCGCTTCGCCGCTCTTCCGGTCGGCGCCGCGAGGTAAAGATCCAGCCCTTCTCCTTCAAAATACCGGATAATTGTGTTGATCGTCGTCGTCTTACCAGTGCCCGGTCCACCGGTCAGAATCAGAATGCTGTTGCGGACGCTCTCCAGAACCGCCTTCCGCTGCAGCTCGTCCAGCATCAGTCCCTCCTGCTGCTGAATCTGATCCACCCGTTTTAAAATTGCCTCCTCCTGCGCCGGGAGCAGCTCACCCTCCGGCAGCATCGTCTGATTCAATTCCACCAGCATCCGCGCGCAGGCAAGCTCTGCGTAATAATACGAAAACGCATAACAGATCGTATCCTCGCCGTTTTTCTTGATGACCATTTTTTTATCCATCGAAAGGTTCGGCAGCTGATCTGCAATTGCCTCCTGCGGAAGGTCGAGAAGCGCTGCCGCGCGCCGGATCAAAACGCTGCCCGGCAGATACATGTGCCCTTCTCCCGACGCCTGCAATAATGTATACAAAATTCCGCTCCGAATCCGAAAATCCGAATCCGTGTGGATGCCGATTCTTGCGGCGAGTTCATCCGCCTTGCGGAAGCCGATTCCGTCAATATCATCCGCAAGCTGGTACGGGTTTTCTTCCAAAACCCGGTAGAGCCTGCTGCCGTAGGTTTCATAAATCCGCACCGCCAGCGTGTTGGAAATCCCGTATTTCTGCAGATAGACCATTGCTTCCCGCATTTCGTGCTTTTCTTCCATCTGGGATGCAATATCCATCGCCTTGCGCTCGCTGATCCCCTTGATCTCCGCCAGGCGCTCCGGCTCTTCTTCGATAATCCGAAACGTATCCGCCCCGAATCGTTTCACAATCCGCGCCGCCAGCGAAGCGCCGACTCCTTTGATCGCCCCGGAGCCGAGATATCTCTCCATCCCCGCCGCATCCTCTGGCGATGAGAATTTGAACGAAGAAACTTTAAACTGACTCCCATACACCGCATGCTCGGTAAAATCTCCCTCCAGCTCCAGAATTTCTCCCTCTTCCAGAGACTGAAATGTGCCCACGCAGGTGATCTCGTCGCCTGTATTCAATTCAAAAACGGTATAGCCGTTCCCGTTGTTACGATAAATAATGTGTGTTACAAATCCTTTCAGCTGTGCCACTGTTTTCTCCGCTGTTGTTATAATATAGGCTGCACCGCGCCGCCAACCACACCAACAGGCATTTTGAACACAAAAGGTCGCCCATGAAATAGGCGACCTTGTTATGATTCTGACAATGTTCCTGTTTTCGATGCGCTTTGCATCTACGTTCTGGTTCCGATGGAATTACTCTCTGTATCCGCCCAGAAATTCTACATATTTGCCGGTTCCGATGGCTACTGCGGTCATCGGATCTTCTGCCGTCATCGTATTGATGCCGGTGTGCTCCGCAATCAGCTCTTCCAGACCGCGCAGCAGGCTTCCGCCGCCGGTCAGGACGATACCTCTGTCCGCGATATCCGCAGCCAGTTCCGGGGGAGTCTTCTCCAATACGCCGTGAATTGCTTCTACAATCTGCATTGTAGACTCTTTGAGTGCCTCTTCTGTTTCTTCCGAAGAAACCTTGATGGTCTTGGGCAGACCTGTTACCAGGTTACGTCCTCTGACTTCCATGTAGTCCGGCTCCGGTCTCTTATAAGCGGAACCGATTTTGATCTTGATATCCTCTGCGGTGCGTTCACCGATCAGAAGGTTATGCTTCTTTCTCATGTAGCGGACAATCGCTTCGTCAAAATCATCGCCTGCGATCTTGATGGATGCGCTCACTACGGTTCCTCCCAGCGAAATTACCGCAATATCGGACGTACCGCCGCCGATATCCACGATCATGTTGCCGCAAGGTCTGGAAATATCGATACCAGCTCCGATTGCAGCCGCAATCGGTTCTTCAATAATAGAGACCTCTCTTGCGCCTGCCTGATAGGTTGCATCCTCAACAGCTTTCTTCTCTACCTCAGTTACACCGCTGGGTACGCAGACTGCGATTCTGGGGCGGCGGAAGGTTTTTCTGCCGAGTGCTTTCTGGATGAAGTATTTCATCATTTTCTCTGTTACGGTATAGTCAGAAATAACGCCCTGACGAAGCGGACGGACTGCTACGATATTGCCGGGCGTACGTCCCAGCATCAGGCGCGCGTCCTCTCCAATTGCCTTGATCTTGTTGGTATCACGGTCAAATGCTACAACGGAAGGCTCCTTTAATACGACGCCCTTCCCTCTGATATAAACCAGAATGCTGGCTGTTCCCAAATCAATCCCGATATCTGTATACTGCATGCTATAATCTCCTTCCGTTCTGCTGCGAACGTACTGTACGTTCCAATCATTCCCTGTTCTGCTCTATGTTAATCAGGGCAAATTTCACCCTTTTTGGAATAGTCCGCGTCCATTATAGCGTAAAACCCCGGTATTGAAAAGGGGATTCAGAAAAATTTAACTTTTCAGCATCTTCTTTACATAATATCCTGTATACGATGCAGGATTCTTCGCAACCTCCTCCGGCGTTCCCTTTGCGATGACCGTTCCGCCGCGCATGCCGCCCTCTGGTCCGATATCGATCAGATAGTCCGCCGTCTTGATGACATCCAGATTGTGCTCGATTACCACAACGGTATTTCCACCCTCTGCAAGCCGATGCAGAATCTCGATCAGCTTCTGCACGTCTGCAAAATGCAGTCCGGTCGTGGGTTCGTCCAGAATATAGATCGTCCTTCCGGTGCTCCGTCTGGACAGCTCCGCTGCCAGCTTGATCCGCTGCGCTTCGCCGCCGGACAGCTCCGTAGAAGGCTGTCCCAGCTTGACATAAGAAAGCCCTACATCATATAGTGTCTGAATCTTTCTCTGGATGGACGGCACATTTTCAAAAAAGGTCAGCGCCTCCTCCACTGTCATATCCAACACATCGTAAATGCTCTTGCCCTTGTATTTGACGTCCAGTGTCTCTCGGTTATAGCGCTTGCCTCCGCAAACCTCACACGGCACATAGACATCCGGCAAAAAGTGCATTTCAATCTTGATAATGCCGTCGCCGCCACAGGCTTCACAGCGTCCGCCCTTAACGTTGAAGCTGAATCTTCCCTTTTTATAGCCTTTCGCTTTTGCATCCGAAGTCGATGCGAACAAATCGCGGATCATATCAAATACGCCTGTATAGGTCGCCGGATTGGAACGGGGCGTCCGCCCAATTGGAGACTGGTCGATCGCAATGACCTTATCCAGCTGCTCGATGCCGTCGATGCCCGCATGTTTTCCCGGAATACATCTCGCACGGTTTAAATCTCTTGCCAGGTGTTTATAGAGAATTTCGTTGACCAGCGACGATTTGCCGGAGCCGGAAACGCCCGTCACGCAGGTAAACACGCCCAACGGAAATTTCACATCGATCTTCTTTAAATTATTTTCTTCCGCGCTGCGCACAGTCAGCCAGCCTGTGGGCTTTCGTCTCGTCTCAGGAACCGGGATCTTCTTCGCACCGCTCAAATACTGACCGGTAATCGACTCCGACGTATTCATGATCTCTTCCACGGTTCCGCTCGCAACAATCTGACCGCCATGGGCGCCTGCTCCAGGGCCGACGTCCACAATATAATCTGCTGCACGCATCGTATCCTCATCATGCTCCACAACGATCAGCGTATTGCCAAGATCCCGGAGATTCTTCAACGTTGCGAGCAGCTTGTCGTTGTCCCGCTGATGTAGACCGATACTTGGCTCGTCCAGAATATAGCAGACTCCGACCAGTCCGGAGCCGATCTGTGTTGCAAGACGAATTCTCTGCGCCTCGCCGCCGGAAAGTGTTCCCGTCGCTCTGGAAAGGGAGAGATAATCCAGTCCGACGTCGATCAGGAAGCCAACTCTTGCCCGGATTTCCTTTAAAATCTGGCTGCCTATCAGCTCCTGTTGTGCCGTCAGCTTCATATCCTGCAGAAACTGCGACAGCTCTCCGATAAACATTGACGTAATTTCGTATATATTTTTCCCGCACACGGTTACTGCCAGCGCTTCTTTTTTCAGACGCTGTCCCTTACACAGCCGACACGGTGTAATCCGCATAAATGTCTCGTATTCCTGCTTAGTGGCGTCAGATCCTGTCTCCCGGTATCTGCGCTCCACATTCCGAATCAAGCCCTCGAACGCGATCGGATACTGTCCCTTGCCGCGCTGTCCTTCATAGTAGACCAGAACCTCTTTTCCACCGGTTCCATGCAGCAGAATATCCTGAATTTTCTGTGGATATTCCCCAAACGGTGTATCCAGATCGAAGTGATATTCTTTTGCCAGTGCCTGCAGGATCGCATTTGCAAAAGATCCCGGCTGCTGACAGCTCTGCCACCCCAGCACGGTAATCGCGCCCTGGTTGATGCTCAGCGTGCGATCGGGAATCATCAGGTCGGAATCAAACTCCATCTTATATCCAAGTCCGTAACACTCCGGGCATGCCCCGAACGGGTTGTTGAATGAAAAGCTTCTGGGCTCGATTTCATCAATGCTGACGCCGCAGTCCGGGCACGAAAAGCTCTGGGAAAATGTCAGCATTTCCTCATCGCTTCCCACACGTTCTACAAACAGAAGTCCCTCCGACAGGTTCAGGACATTTTCGATCGAATCCGTCAGTCTGCGTTCGATTCCCGGCTTCACAATCAGACGGTCAACGACGATTTCGATATTATGCTTGATATTTTTATCCAGCTGGATATTCTCCGCCAGCTCATACAGATTGCCGTCAATGCGGACTCTCACATAGCCGCTTCTCGCCGCGCGTTCCAGCACCTTCTCATGCCGTCCCTTTCGTCCGCGCACAACGGGCGCAAGCAGCTGCAGCCGCGTTCCTTCCGGAAGTGCCATGATCTGATCCACCATCTGATCGACGCTCTGTTTCTTGATCTCCTTGCCGCAGTTCGGGCAATGCGGAATACCGATTCTCGCATACAGCAGACGGAAATAGTCATAAATCTCTGTTACTGTTCCGACAGTAGAACGAGGGTTACGGTTCGTCGATTTCTGATCGATCGAAATCGCCGGAGAAAGTCCTTCGATCTTTTCCACATTCGGCTTCTCCATCTGTCCCAAAAACTGACGCGCATAGGACGATAGCGATTCCATATACCGCCGCTGTCCTTCCGCATAGATCGTATCAAACGCCAGCGACGATTTACCGGAGCCGGACAGTCCGGTAAAGACAACCAGCGCATCCCTCGGAATATCCACATCCACATTTTTCAAGTTGTGCTCGTTCGCACCCCGGATTCTGATACAGTTCTTCTTTGAAAGTATTTTCTTTGCTTCTTCCATTTCTTCCTCACTCTATAGAAATAACATTCAAACGCATTCTTATTCAGGCGCTCAGTCCATATCCGTCAGCAGCTTTTTCAGATCTACCATCTGGTCGCGCAGCTCTGCCGCCGCTTCGAAATTCAGCTCTGCTGCCGCCTTCTTCATCTTCTTCTGCACGTCCGCAATCAGCTTTTCCAGCTCTGGACGGCTCATGGATTCCGGATCTTTTTCGAAAGCAGTCTCTGCAGGCTTGATCTCCTTCGTGATGCTGATCAGATCGCGGACGGCTTTCTTAATTGTCTGCGGTGTAATTCCGTGTGCTTCGTTATAAGCCTGCTGCAGCGCACGTCGGCGCTCCGTCTCGTCGATCGCCCTCCTCATGGAATCGGTGATCGTATCCGCATACATGATAACGTGTCCCTCCGCGTTACGCGCTGCACGTCCGACTGTCTGAATCAGTGACGTCTCCGAACGCAGAAATCCTTCCTTATCCGCATCGAGAATCGCTACCAGCGTAATCTCCGGAATATCCAAACCCTCTCTCAGCAGGTTAATGCCCACCAGCACATCGAATACATCCAGACGCATATCCCGGATAATCTCGGAACGCTCCAGCGTATCCACATCGGAGTGCAGATAACGAACACGAATTCCCACTTTCCTCATATAATCCGTTAAATCTTCCGCCATGCGCTTCGTCAACGTCGTAATCAGAACTTTATTGTGATGTGCGGTCTCTTTCCGAACCTCCGCAATCAGATCGTCGATCTGTCCCTCTACCGGACGAACGTCGATTTTCGGATCAAGCAGTCCGGTCGGACGGATAATCTGCTCCGTCCGAAGCAGCTCATGCTCTTCTTCATAAGGTCCCGGCGTCGCAGAAACGAACATCATCTGATCGATCCGCTGTTCAAATTCTTCAAAATTCAGCGGTCGGTTATCCAGCGCAGACGGCAGACGGAAGCCATAATCTACAAGTGTCTGCTTCCGGGAACGGTCACCCGCATACATACCGCGAATCTGCGGGATTGTCATATGCGACTCATCAATAATAATCAAATAGTCATCTTTAAAAAAGTCCAACAGCGTAAACGGCGGCGCGCCTTCCGGCATTCCATTTAAATGTCTGGAATAGTTCTCAATCCCCGAACAAAATCCGGTTTCCCGCAGCATTTCGATATCGAAATTCGTCCGTTCTGAAATACGCTGCGCCTCCAGGAGCTTATCTTCTCCTTTGAAAAAGCGGATTCTGCCCTCCAGCTCCTTTTCAATTTCATCGCAGGCCTTATTAATCTGCTCCTGCGGCACAACATAATGGGACGCCGGAAAAATAATGACATGCTCCAGCGTGTTCTGCACCTGCCCATTTAACGGATCAACCTCCGTAATCCGATCGATTTCATCTCCGAAAAATTCTACCCGGATCAGAAATTCGCTTCCCTGCGCCGGATTGATCTCAATCACATCTCCACGCACGCGAAAGCAACCGCGGTTTAAGTCCATATCATTGCGGTCATACTGAATCGCCACGAGCGCCCGCAGCACATCGTCCCGATCCTTCTGCATTCCCGGGCGCAGGGACACACTCATCCCCGAAAACTCATCCGGGGAACCCAGACCGAAAATACAGGAAACGCTGGCGACCACAACAACATCCCGCCGTTCCGAAAGGGACGCCGTAGCGGACAACCTCAGCTTATCGATTTCATCGTTGATCGCGGAATCCTTCGCAATATAAGTGTCCGTGGACGGGACATATGCTTCCGGCTGATAATAATCATAATACGATACAAAATATTCTACCGCGTTTTCCGGAAAAAATTCTTTAAATTCCCCGTATAGCTGTCCCGCCAGCGTCTTATTGTGTGCGATAACAAGCGTCGGTTTATTCAGCGCCGCAATCACATTCGCCATCGTAAACGTCTTGCCGGAGCCGGTAACGCCAAGCAGGGTTTCAAACTGATTGCCTTCCTGAAACCCCTTCACCAGCTCTGCAATCGCCTGCGGCTGGTCGCCAGTCGGCTGATATTCACTGTGTAGTTTGAAAATCTGCTGTTCCTGTTTCATTTTTCCTCCGCCTGTTCCCGATCGTTTGCGCTCTCGCTCGCTCACGAGCCCGCGCTGACGCGCTTTTCCGCCTGCTGCGCCTTCGCTAATGGCACGAGAAAAACAAATGCCGCTTTCGGCGTCGCTTGTTTTTCTTTTGTGCTCTCGTTCGCTCGTGAGCTGTGCTCACTCAATAATTTCGCCGTTCGTCAATCATGCAAGCATGTTGACTCACTTGCGCTCATTATATCATACATTTTTTAAAAAGTATAGGAATCAAAGAACGTTTGTTCTATTTCTGTTTGTTTGGATTTTCTGGAAACCAGCCTTTTCTGACACGCTCTTCCTGTTCGTAAAGCTCCTGAATGCTCCACAAGAACGTGCATCCCAGAACGCCCAGCAATACGGATGGCATTTCCTGCTTTGCAAAAGCAGAAAGTCCGAGGCATGCAAGCCCTGCCACAAGAAAAACCGGCCAGCAGCGCTTCGTATAATAATATTCTGCCCTGATCACAATCGGGTGAAAAATCCCAATTACCAAAAAACTGATTCCTGCTGTCAGAATACCCGAAAAATTCATTTTTTCCTCTCATTTCTGCGCACGTTTTTTGCGCATGCCGAGTTTGTGTCAAGTGCGCGCAGACACAAATCTCGCGATTG
>ENA-UOJR01001412-UOJR01001412.1-human-gut-metagenome-genome-assembly--contig:-C115P-NODE-1412-length-21465-cov-4.847641_pt1 | contig 21465 bp, 19 predicted proteins | sample MGYA00242354_ERZ723901 | MGnify/ENA metagenome assembly ERZ723901
TTTTTTTAAACAATTACAAAGTTTTTTGATAACAATTATCTAGTATATCGCTGTTTCTTTGCGCAAAAGCACGGGCAGGGGTAGAGGATGAAGGATGTCGTGATCGTCGGGGCGCTGCGAACGCCGATTGGCTGCTTTCAGGGCGCGCTATCGCGCCATTCAGCCGTTGAGCTGGGTAGCGTGGTGGTGAAGGCGCTGGTGGAGAAGACGGGAATCGATCCGCAGAGCGTGGATGAGGTGATCCTCGGCCAGGTGCTGACCGCGGGAACCGGGCAAAACCCGGCCCGTCAGTCCGCTATTCGCGGCGGGTTGCCCAACACTGTATCGGCTATCACCATTAACGACGTCTGCGGTTCCGGTCTGAAAGCCCTGCACCTCGCCACCCAGGCCATCCAGTGCGGGGAGGCGGACGTGGTGATCGCCGGCGGCCAGGAGAACATGAGCCGCGCTCCGCATGTCCTCACCGACAGCCGCACCGGCGCCCAGCTGGGCAACAGCCAGCTGATTGACAGTCTGGTCCATGACGGCCTGTGGGACGCCTTCAACGATTACCATATGGGCGTCACGGCGGAAAACCTCGCCCGGGAATACGGCATCAGCCGCGAACTGCAGGACGCCTGGGCGCTCAGCTCGCAGCATAAGGCGCGCAAGGCGATTGATTCCGGACGCTTTCGCGATGAGATTGTCCCGGTTGTTACCGAGCATAACGGCGCGGCGCGCACCGTAGATACCGATGAACAACCGCGGGTGGATGCCAGCGCGGAAGGGCTGGCCAGCCTGCAGCCTGCCTTCGATCGTCTCGGATCGGTGACCGCCGGCAACGCATCCAGCATCAATGACGGCGCGGCGGCGGTGATGATGATGAGTGAGGCGAAAGCCGAGGAGCTGGGGCTGCCGATCCTCGCGCGGATCCGCGCCTTCGCCAGCGTCGGCGTCGATCCGGCGCTGATGGGCATCGCCCCGGTGCACGCCACCCGCCGCTGTCTGGAACGGGCCGGCTGGCGGCTGGACGACGTCGATTTGATCGAAGCCAATGAGGCCTTTGCCGCTCAGGCTATCTCCGTTGGCCGGGTACTGGAGTGGGATGAGCGACGGGTCAACGTCAACGGCGGCGCGATCGCCCTCGGCCACCCGATCGGCGCCTCCGGCTGCCGGATTCTGGTGTCGCTGGTGCATGAAATGATCAAGCGCGATGCGCGTAAAGGGCTGGCGACGCTGTGCATCGGCGGCGGTCAGGGCGTGGCGCTGGCGGTAGAGCGCGCGTAGCGCTGCATGTCGATTTCCATGGCCTCCTGCGGGAGGCCTTTTTTATGCGCCGCGCTTTGCCGACCCCCCTCTTTTTTTGCCGTATTTCCCTTCTCCCCACCGTCAATTTATTGAGCTCCGTCACGTCTTGTTGTGCCACCTTTTTTGAAACAAATAACTACGATCCTGGTCACTAAAACTGAGGTGCTTAAAAAATAAAATAACGTTTCATAAAAACGAAATGACATTTTATTTATTATAAGGGGTACCCTATGTTAAAACGATCTCTGGTTCTGGCCGCCCTCTGCGGTATGTCTTTTGCGGCAACTGCGGTCACGATAGATTTACGTCATGAATTTATTGATGGCGGCAAGAGCGATAAAAGCAATGCCGACCGCGTCTCGGTATCCCACCGCTTCGCCAACGGGCTAGGCTTTACCGTGGAGGCCAAATGGCGTTCAGGCGGCGACAACGGTTCGCAACCCTATTCGGACGTGGTGGGCAACGGCCATGAAGACACCATCAGCTGGCGCTGGAAAGCGACGTCGAACCTTTTCCTCACCCCCGGGTTTACCATAGAGAGCAACGACAGCCGCTCCATTTACAAGCCGCATCTGCACGTACAGTACAGTTTCGACAATGGCTTCTATGTCGCCGCTCGCTATCGCTATGAGTACACCCGCTATCCGAACGATGCCGGTAAAGATGATGACAAGGTGAATCGCGGCGACGCGTGGGCCGGGTTTGCCCTCGGCGACTGGCGCACCGAGCTGAACTATGTCTATGCCCGAAGTTCGGAAGGGGTGAACCGCAACGACAACAAACCCTACTCACAGGAATATAACGTGAAGGTAGCCTATAAGCTGGATAACAACTGGTCGCCGTATGGTGAAATCGGCAACGTCGGCGTGAATGACCGCAGCGATCGCCAGACCCGTTTCCGCGTCGGGGTGGCCTACTCGTTCTGATTTCCGCCAGACCCTCATCGTCTCTCTTCCCCGGCGCCGTCAGCCGGGGTTTTTTATGCGCCAAAGCGAGGGAACAAAAAAAGCCCTCCGCGAAGGAGGGCAAGGCCAGTTACAGAAAAACGTTCGCCGGGCTCAGGCGCTCAGCATCGGCGGATGGTCAGGTAATTTCGCGATATAGATGGCCGGCTTGCCGTCTTTATCGGAGCTGAACAGAATGGCGCTGTCATCCGGCGTAAACGAGGGGTGCGGGTGAGTCACCTGGCGGCTGTTGGCTACCGTCGCCCACGAGGTATCATGGCGCGCGACGCGGAAGTAGCGCTTCTCCGCCACGTTAAAGACGTAGAGATAAGGATCGTTATCAATGGAGTAGCCGCCGGTATCTTTGACATCGACCGGCGTGCCCGATCCATCGCCCACCAGCAGCGTGCCGTCGAAATTGCTCATCAGATGCGAGCAGGCGGGCATCGTCATCAGGGGCTCGTTGACGCCGCTTTCCGGATCAAAGCGATAGATCGTCCGCCCTTGCTGGCCTTTCAGATAGGAGACGTAGATCAGCGCTGAACCGTCCGGTACCCAGAATTCATGGGTGCAGCTTTCGCCCGGGGCATGCGCTTTGACTTTACGCACGTTGCTGCCATCTTCATTGACCAGCCACATGCGGGCGTCAACCAGATCGTGCGGCCCTTCATGGCAGAAGGCGACGGTATGGTCGTCGAAGGGACGATAGATCGGATGTCCCAGCCAGATTTTTTCCTCATGGATCACCTGGCTCTCTCCGCTGCGCAGGTCGACGCGCAGCAGGCGGCAGTGCGGTCCTTTGTGGAAGAAGTCATGAAAAATCTGCCAGTCGTTGAGCGGCGTCCAGTCGCTTTTCGCAATCTCAATGCCTACCAGTTTGCTGCAATCGCTGTTCGCCACCCAGGTGCCATAGCCGACCCACTCCTCGCTGACGCGGTAAACTTCACGCTCGGCGAGGGTGGTGAGGTTCACCTCCAGCAGGGTACGGTCATTTTTCACGTAATAGAGCGACTTATCGTCCGGGGAGAGGAAGCCGCCGAAGGTGTTATCCCCGGCGCCTTCCGTCAGCTGGACGGCTTCGGCGCTGGCGATATTCAGCAGATAGTAGTTCCAGTGGCCGTCAAACTCGCCGGCGAACAGTAAATGGCTGCCATCGTTAAAAAAGCACTTCTGATAGAAGTAGTTGCGATGACAGGTGACCTCCGGGGGGGTTAAGCGGGTGACTTCCGCCCCGGTATCCGGATCGCGGCTGACGTGATAGTTCAGTTTGACCCGCATGCCTTTAGCCATGTAGTGCTCCTTTCTTTCCTGCGATGCCGCTGGACCAGAGGCGTGTCGCTGAGTGATGTGTTTTAAAAGATGGGTGTTAATTTATCAAAACAACGTTTCATTATTTGTGATGTCTCACGCAGTTCAGCGCAATTCCCGCATCTTCCACGGCCTGCTGGCCCCACTTCGACCGTCTCCTCAGACAACCGGTTGAATCATCATTCTTTTAAAACCGCTTCCTGTCCGTCGCGGGTTGCCGCATCCGTTCGCTTTTTCTTTTTTTGTAATCGACGTCATAAAAAATGAAACAACGTTTTAAATATCATTGAAAATGACAGGGCGCGGGGCTAAGATGGCACCCATTAGTAAAACGGAACTCTGTTTTATTTTTATGATGGGCTATGCCCGTGAGTTCGCCCTACGCTCAGTCGCGCCGCCGGCGCGAGCCGGGCCGAGAGAACCTTGCCTGCATACTGCAGGCTCTGAACGACTAAGGAACACATTATGATTCTTGATGCATTCTCCCTGCAGGGAAAAGTGGCCGTCGTGAGCGGATGCGATACCGGTTTAGGTCAGGGGATGGCCCTCGGTCTGGCGGAAGCGGGCTGCGATATTGTCGGTATCAATATTGTCGAGCCGGTGGAAACCATCGAGCGGGTGACGGCGCTGGGACGCCGCTTTCTCAGCCTGACCGCCGACCTGCGCCAGATCGACGGTATCCCTCAGCTGCTGGAGCGGGCGGTGGCGGAGTTTGGCCATATTGATATTCTGGTCAACAATGCCGGCCTCATCCGCCGCGAGGACGCGCTGGCGTTCAGCGAAAAGGACTGGGACGACGTCATGAACCCCAATATCAAGAGCGTATTTTTCATGTCTCAGGCGGCGGCGAAGCACTTTATCGCCCAGGGCAGCGGCGGGAAGATCATTAACATCGCCTCGATGCTGTCGTTCCAGGGCGGGATCCGTGTGCCGTCGTATACCGCGTCCAAAAGCGCGGTGATGGGCGTCACCCGCCTGCTGGCCAACGAGTGGGCTAAACACCATATCAATGTCAACGCCATCGCCCCGGGGTATATGGCGACCAATAACACCCAGCAGCTGCGCGCTGACGAGCAGCGCAGTAGCGAAATCCTCGACCGCATTCCCGCCGGGCGCTGGGGCCTGCCGTCCGACCTGATGGGGCCGGTGGTCTTCCTCGCTTCCCCAGCCTCCGATTACATCAATGGCTACACGGTAGCGGTGGACGGCGGCTGGCTGGCGCGCTAACCGTCGGCGACGGCCGGCGCGACACTCATCGCCCCGGCCGTCTGAGCAATTATTGTCCATACCGTAAAATGAGGATCGTCCATATTCCAGAGTGCAGAATGAATGTTACCGCCCTGTATGGACAGGGTTATTAACTATGCGAAACGAATTTTTTGTTACTTTGAAAGTTTAATGTCCATCACAAAACCCATCTTGCCAGCAAAATAGTCCATATCTTTGGCGTATCCAGCCTGACAAACTCCTCCGCCAGTCACGTACTTTCGTCCTATGTCTTTCTCTGTGTGGCAGGAATAAAAATGACTTCAATCAGTAACGACTCTGCATTAACGCCGCGGGCGCAACGTGACACCCGGCGGATGAACTGGTTTGTTTCTATCGCCGCGGCGGTGGCGGGGTTGCTCTTTGGCCTGGATATCGGCGTGATATCCGGGGCGCTGCCCTTTATAACCGACCACTTCACCTTATCCAGCCAGCTTCAGGAGTGGGTGGTCAGCAGCATGATGCTGGGGGCGGCGATAGGCGCGCTGTTTAACGGCTGGCTGTCGTTCCGCCTTGGCCGCAAATACAGCCTGATGGCGGGGGCCGTGCTTTTTGTCGCCGGCTCTATCGGCTCCGCTTTTGCCGCCAGCGTGGAAGTGCTGCTGGTGGCCCGCGTGGTGTTGGGGGTGGCCGTTGGGATCGCCTCTTATACCGCGCCGCTGTACCTCTCCGAAATGGCCAGCGAGAACGTGCGCGGAAAAATGATCAGTATGTATCAGCTGATGGTGACCCTCGGCATTGTGCTGGCGTTTCTTTCCGATACCGCCTTTAGCTACAGCGGTAACTGGCGCGCCATGCTGGGCGTGCTGGCGCTGCCGGCGGTGATCCTGATCGTTCTGGTCGTCTTTCTGCCGAACAGCCCTCGCTGGCTGGCGGAGAAAGGGCGCCATATCGAAGCGGAAGAGGTGCTGCGGATGCTGCGCGATACCTCGGAGAAGGCGCGCGATGAGCTTAACGAGATCCGCGAAAGCCTGAAGCTGAAGCAGGGCGGTTGGGCGTTGTTCAAGGTCAATCGTAACGTGCGCCGGGCGGTGTTCCTTGGCATGCTGCTGCAGGCGATGCAGCAGTTCACCGGCATGAACATCATCATGTACTACGCCCCGCGTATTTTCAAAATGGCGGGTTTTACCACTACCGAACAGCAGATGATCGCCACCCTGGTGGTGGGCCTGACCTTTATGTTTGCCACCTTTATCGCGGTGTTCACGGTGGATAAAGCGGGCCGCAAGCCGGCGCTGAAAATCGGTTTCAGCGTGATGGCGCTGGGCACCCTGGTGCTCGGCTACTGCCTGATGCAGTTCGACAATGGCACCGCCTCCAGCGGCCTCTCCTGGCTTTCCGTCGGCATGACCATGATGTGTATTGCCGGGTATGCGATGAGCGCGGCGCCGGTGGTGTGGATCCTCTGCTCTGAGATCCAGCCGCTGAAATGCCGCGACTTCGGCATCACCTGCTCCACCACCACCAACTGGGTGTCGAACATGATCATCGGCGCCACCTTCCTGACGCTGCTTGACGCGATCGGCGCCGCCGGGACCTTCTGGCTCTACACGGTGCTCAACGTGGCCTTTATCGGCGTCACCTTCTGGCTGATCCCGGAGACCAAAAATGTCACCCTCGAGCACATTGAGCGCAACCTGATGGCGGGCGAGAAGCTGCGCAACATCGGTAACCGTTAATGTGAGGCGCGCGGCAGCCACGGGCTGGCGACCTTGCGCGTCTCCCGATGGTTGTCGCCGTGAATGATATGCAGGGCGCTCAGGCGCCCGATGTCGTAGTGCGGCAGCTGCACCGTGGAGAGCGGCGGCAGAAACAGATCGCCAATGCCCACCATATTGTCGTATCCCACCACCGCCACGTCCTGTGGAATGCGTAGCCCCTGGCCCAGCAGCGTCTGATAGACCATAAAGGCGATGCGGTCGTTGCCGCAAATCACCGAGTCAAAGCCGGGTTTACCCTCGCGGATATGCGCCATCACCACCCCCGGAATATCGTGGTAATGCTCATCGCCCTGGGCCATATACGAGTGGGTCAGGCTGTCCGGTTCGATGCCCGCCTCCCGGCAGGCGCGCTCCAGCCCCTGACGGCGGCGGATTGTCGCCAGCTGGCTGGCGGGTAAGTGCAGGCACAGCGGATGACGATAGCCCGCGGCAAGCAGGGCTTTTACCGCGTCGTACTGACCCTGTTCATCGTCCGGGATATAGCTGGCCACCGGCTGGCTGAGGCTTTCGCAGTTGGCCAGCACGCAGGGCAGGGTTAGCAGTTTGTCCGGCAGCGGCACCTGGCGCAGGCCCATGGTGGTAAAGATAATGCCGTCCGGACGGTGGGAGAGGAGCAGGTCGACCACCGCTTCCGGCCGATCGTCGGAAAACATGTTGACCACAAAGCTGTTCCAGCCGTGGGCGCGGGCGGTCTCTTCGATCGAGAGGGTGATCTCCACCGAGAAGGGGGTGGTGACGGTATCCAGCGCCAGCACGCCGATGGTGCTGGGGGTGGCCCGCGCCCCGCGGATCTTTTTCGCCGACAGGTCGGGGACATAGTTGGTTTCGGCGATGGCGGCCTGCACGCGGGCCAGCGTCTCCGGCTTGAGCCGCTCCGGGGTGTTCAGCGCCCGAGAGACGGTCATCAGAGATACATTCGCCAGTTTTGCTACATCTTTCAGGGACGCCATTTTTTCCTCCGCCATAGCTGCAGAGTACAGGCTATACAACTAAGTCGCTGATGTAAAAGCGTGAAACGATTTTATGCTAGCCTCGTCCTCCACGCTGCCGCGGTTAATATTTGATCGCGATCGCATCTTCATTATGTTAACGTTAACCTTTGTGATTAACATCATGTATCGCAGCGAATCCCCCTGCGCTTTGTTTTTTGTTAACGTTACCATAATTGCATTCCTCTAACACGAGAATGTCATGATGAAAGCGCATCACTCACACAGCTACCCGTTGCTCAGTGCCTTACTGTTTTTCTTTTTCGTGACCTGGTCGTCATCCGGCTCCTTGCTCTCCATCTGGCTGCACCAGGAGGTCGGGCTGAAGGCCGGCGATACCGGTATCATCTACGCCGTTCTGTCGGTTTCCGCGCTGTTTGCGCAAGTTTGCTATGGCTTTATCCAGGATAAGCTGGGGCTGCGCAAACATCTGCTCTGGTATATCACCGCGCTGCTGATACTCTCCGGTCCGGCGTATCTGCTGTTCGGCCATCTGCTGAAAATTAACGTCCTGCTGGGCAGCATCTTCGGCGGGATCTACATCGGCTTGACCTTTAACGGCGGCATTGGCGTGCTGGAATCCTATACCGAGCGCGTGGCGCGCCAGAGCCAGTTTGAATTCGGCAGGGCGCGGATGTGGGGCTCGCTGGGCTGGGCGGTGGCCACCTTCTTCGCCGGTCTGCTGTTTAACATCAATCCGCAGCTTAACTTCCTCGTCGCCAGCTGTTCCGGACTGGTGTTTTTTATCCTGCTGGCGCGGCTGCGCGTCTCCTCGGCGCCGCATGCGATGCAGGAGGCGGTTTCGGGCGGCAAGGTGACCCTGGAAGATGCGCTGCGCCTGCTGACGCTGCCGCGCTTCTGGGCGCTGGTCTTCTTCGTCATCGGCACCTGCATCTACGGCGTCTATGACCAGCAGTTCCCGGTCTATTTCTCATCGCAGTTCGCGACCCTGCAGGAAGGCAATGAGATGTATGGCTACCTCAACTCCTTCCAGGTGTTCCTCGAGGCGGCCGGCATGTTCTGCGCGCCGTGGCTGGTGAACCGCATCGGCGCCAAAAATGGTCTGATTTTCGCCGGCATGGTGATGGCGATGCGCATGGTGGCCTCCGGCCTGGTGGAGGGGCCGCTGCTGATCTCCATCACTAAACTGCTGCACGCGGTGGAGCTGCCGATACTGCTGGTGGCTATCTTTAAGTACAACAGCATCAACTTCGATAAACGCCTCTCCTCCACCCTCTATCTGGTGGGCTTCGCCTGCACCAGCTCGATTATCGCCAGCGTTTTGTCGCCGCTGGCGGGCTACAGCTATGAAAAATATGGCTTCGCTCAGTCCTATCTGATCATGGGCCTGCTGGTGTTCTGCACCACCTTTATTTCCATCTTCTTGTTGCGCTCCGGCAAATCCTCCGCCGATCCGCTGGTGTCGCAACCTACCGCTGTCTGAATCAAAAAGAGTGAAAATGATGACTTACACAATCTCCAGGGCTGAACAGGTACTCCAGACACAACGCCAAGCGCTCAATCTGCGCTGGTATCCGCACTATCACCTGGCGGCACGCGCCGGGTGGATCAACGACCCAAACGGTCTGGTGTGGTTCGACGGCTGGTACCATGCCTTTTATCAACATCACCCGTACTCCACTCAGTGGGGGCCGATGCACTGGGGGCACGCGCGGAGTAAGGATCTGGTGCACTGGGAGCATCTGCCGGTGGCCCTGGCGCCGGAGGGGCCGGAGGATAAAGACGGCTGCTTCTCCGGCTCGGCGGTGGTCGATGGCGATACCCTGGCGCTGATTTACACCGGGCATAAATTCCACGGCGATCCGGGCGACGAAGCCAATCTGTATCAGGTTCAGTGTCTGGCCACCAGCCGGGACGGGATCCACTTCGAGCGCCAGGGGATGGTGGTCGACACCCCGCCGGGCATGCACCACTTCCGCGACCCGAAGGTCTGGCGGGAAGGAGACAGCTGGTACATGATCGTCGGCGCGCGCGAAGGCGATACCGGCCAGGTGCGGCTGTACCGCTCAGCCGATCTGCGCCAGTGGCAGGATGTGGGGGTGCTGGATGAAGCGGAAAGCGCCATGGGCTATATGTGGGAGTGCCCGGACTTCTTCACCCTCAACGGCAAACGCGTTCTGATGTTTTCCCCGCAGGGGATGCAGGCCGAGGGGTTCCGCAACCGCAACCTGTTCCAGAGCGGCTATCTGATCGGCGAGTGGCAGCCGGGGCAGCGATTCGTCCGCCACGGCGAGTTCAGAGAGATGGATCATGGCCACGATTTCTATGCGCCGCAAAGCTTCGCCACCCCCGATGGCCGGCGGATCGTGATTGGCTGGCTGGATATGTGGGAATCACCGCTGCCGGAGCAGCAGGACGGCTGGGCGGGCATGCTCTCCCTGCCGCGCGAGCTGAGCCTGAGCGCGGATAACCGCCTGCAGATGCGCCCGGCGAAAGAAGTGGAGAGTCTGCGCGGCGCCTGGTTCCCGTGGCCGGTAAGCACCCTGAACAATCAGCAGACCACGATGGTCGACAACTGCGAGGCGATGGAGGTGAACCTGCGCTGGAACTGCGCCCGCAGCAGCGCCGAGCAGTATGGTCTGCGCTTTGGCGATGGCCTGCGCCTCTACGTGGATGCCCAGCAGCAGCGTCTGGTGCTGGAGCGGCATTATCCGCAGCATGGCCTGTGCGGGACGCGCAGCGTGCCGTTGACCGCGGGGGCGGATCTCAATCTGCGGATATTTTTCGATAGCTCTTCGGTGGAGGTGTTTGTCAATGACGGCGAAGCCTGCCTGAGCAGCCGTATCTATCCGCAGGCTCCCCGCCGTGAATTAGCGTTATTTGCCTGGAGCGGCTCAGCGGCATTAACTGAAGCCGGAGCCTGGCAGCTCGAATAATAATAAGGCTGTTGTCGTTAATAACCCGTCTTTGACGATGGGCGGGTTATTATTGCCTGCATCGTCGTGCATTACCCATTAATAACAAATTTAGTTCATTTCATAATAAAAGGGTTTACCGATGAATAAAATCTGGGTCGGGTGTTTTCTCACGTCTCTCTCTCTGCCACAGGCGATGGCGCAGGCGCCGTTATCGCTGGAGGATCGGCTGGCGCAAATGGAGCAGCGGCTGAAGGCGACGGAGGCGCGCGCCGCCAGCGCAGAGGCGGAGATTAAGACGCTGAAAGGCCAGCAGCAGGCCACGACGGTCGCCCGCGCGGCGCCGGCTACGCCGCGCCTGCAGCTAAACGACAATGGCGAATTAAAATTTTATGGCGACGTCGAATTTAATCTTGATGGCGCCAGCCGCACCGGCAGCCTGACGTCGGTCAAAACCAGCGCGAATAAAAGCTGGGCGCCCGGTGATAAAGAGCGTTGGGATATTAATGGCCGTATTCTGCTGGGTTTCGATGGCAGACGTAATGGCGCCGACGGGAAATATGCCGGATTCAGCGTGCAGCCCCTGGCGGATATGGATGGCAAAATGAATCTCGATGATGCGGTATTTTTCTTTGGTCAGCAGGATGACTGGAAAATAAAAATAGGCCGCTTTGAAGCCTGGGATATGTTCCCCCTGAATCAGGATACCTTTATTGAATATTCAGGAAATACCGCCAACGACCTCTATTCCGACGGCTATGGCTATATTTACATGATGAAAGAGGGGCGCGGGCGCAGCAGCAGCGGCGGCAACCTCCTGTTCAGCAAAACGGTGGATAACTGGTATTTCGAGGTTAACACCCTGGTGGAGGATGGCAGTTCGCTGTTTGTCGATCAGAACTATCACGGTAATGCGCTGGAAAACCGTAAAAACGTGGTGTACGTGCGGCCGGTGGCGGTGTGGCAGTCCGGCGCGTGGTCGGCGGCGGCGGCGATAGAGAGCAACCTCGTCAACAACGCCTACGGCGATCAGAACCAGGGCGGGCGCTGGGTCGACCAGTCAAACCGTACCGGCTACGGGATGACCATGAGCTGGAACACCCTGAAAAGCGATCCGCAGGACGGGGCGGTGGTCAATCTGAGTACCGCCCTGCTGGACGCGGCGGACGAAACCGACTTCAGCGCCGGGATCAACGCCCTGTGGCATCGCGTGGAGCTGGGCTATATCTACGCGCATAACAAAATCGACCAGTTCAACATGGCCGGGGTGAGCAGCGAGTGCGATGACGACTGCGCAATCCTCGTGCCGGGGCGCTATGACATCCACACCGTGCATACTTCCTGGCAGTTGCCGAATATTATGGCGATGCCGAACTTCAATATTTACCTTGGCGCCTACGCCTCGTGGCTCGATTCCACGGCAGCGAAGAGTGGGAATCCCGATGAACGCTACGGCGCCCGGGTGCGCTTTAAATATTTCTTCTGACAGGATACTCAGGCAGGCTCTCCCGCGGCGGACGCAGCGGGAGGTTTCCGACGGGCAGGTTAGCGCATCGCGCGGCGCAGAATGCGGTCGGTCTGGCGCTGGAAGTCCTCGGCCGCTTCTTCCACCGACTTTTTACCGTAGTCGATGTACTGCAGGGTGGTGCCGAACTGGGCGACGATCTGCGGGTCGTCGAAGTACGGCGAGACCGGCAGAGTGGTGGGCAGGGATTGCGCCAGCTTCAGACCGGACACCGCCGGATCGTCGGCTTTGATGATCCCGTCTTCGGTCAGGTAGGTGACCGCCGCTTTACTCAGCGGCACGCCGCGCTCCAGTCCGAGAATATCCACCCCTTCTTTACTGTTCAGCAGGAAGTTAATCACTTTCGCCGCCGCCTGCGGGTTTTTCGTCGATTTGCCAATCGACAGCATTTGCGCAGGCTTGAAGAACAGTCCGGCATCGGTGGCTCCGGGGAGCATCGGGTATTCCCCCAGCACCAGCTTCGCCGGCGGCTTCAGGTTGTCGGAATATTTGTTGATGGTGGAGTTCCACATGTAGGTCCCGCCCCATTCACCCTGGATCCACGGCTTCATCTCGTACATGTTGCTCTTGCCGAAGGAGGCATAGTAGCGGGTGTCCGGCATGACATGGCTGTCGATAAGCTTCTTATACATGCCGAAGAAGTCCGCCCACTGCGCTTTGCTGTAGGAGAATTTGCGTCCTTTCTCATCGATGGCCGGCTGGTTGTATTTTTGCACCATGTAAGAGTTGAGCAGGGCCAGCACGTCCTGGTGCTCAAGCACCACCGGGTAGTACTGTTTCCCGAGTTTGCTTTCGAAAGTTTTCCCCGCCGCCAGCAGTTCATCCCAGGTTTTCGGGAAGGGGATGCCCGCCTTTTTCCACGCTTCGTCGTTAAAGTAGAAGACCCGGGCGGTGACCGACACCGGGATGCCGTTGAGCTTGCCATTGACCGTGGTGGACTGCAGCTCTTTGGCGTCGAACTGGCTGAGATCGATCTCGTCTTTCAGAGTGTTGAGATCGTAAAAACCCTCGCCATTTTTCGAAAAAATCGGCAGCCAGTTCCAGTTGGTCTGCATCACGTCAGGCTCGGTGCCGCCGGCTATCTGGGTGGTCAGGCGCGAAAGATGGCCGTCCCAGCCGGTATATTCCGCTTTGACATTGATATCGGGATATTGCTGGTGAAAAGCCTCCAGCGCCTTGAGAGTCACCTGATGGCGGCCATTGCCCCCCCACCAGGACATACGCAGGTCGACATCCTGCGCCAGCGAGGAGAAGGCGCTAAGGCCCAGGGTGGCGGAGAGGGTGGCGCTTATCAGCACGTTTTTCATTGTTATGCTCCAGGGTTCACAGAGAGAGGTTCTGTTCGGTTTTGGCGTCAAAGATGTGACACTTGTTAAGATCAAAGGTGAAATAGACTTTTCGATTCAGTCCCTTAGCTATCATCGGCTTCGCATCGTCCGACGGCACGCGAGCGGTCAGCTCGTAGCCCGCGACCTGCAGATAGACAAAGAACTCATGGCCCATGTTTTCCACCCGCACCATCTCGCCCATGCAGCCGCCTTCGGCGAACGGCGCGTCGGAGAGCGACACGAATTCCGGGCGGACCCCGTAGAACACCTCCTGATGCTGATACGCGCCGACTTTCTCCGCCAGACGGTCGTTCAACGGCAGGCGCTGGTCGCCAAGGGTCAGGCACAGGCGGCCGTCGTGCTCAACCAGCTGGCTGGGGCGAATATTCATCTCCGGCGCGCCGATGAAGCCGGCGACAAACATATTTTTCGGCTGGTGGTAGAGGTTGTCCGGGGTATCGACCTGCATAATGTGGCCGAGCTTCATCACGCAGATGCGGTCGCCCATGGTCATCGCTTCCGTCTGATCGTGGGTAACGTAGACGGTGGTAGCCGGTTTACCGGATTTTTTCAACTGCTTATGCAGATCGGAAATGCGGATGCGCATCGAGGCGCGCAGCTTGGCGTCAAGGTTGGAGAGCGGTTCGTCGAACAGGAAGACGTCCGGTTTTTTGACGATCGCCCGGCCCACCGCCACGCGCTGCGCCTGGCCGCCGGAGAGCTGGCGCGGCAGACGTTCCAGCAGCTCCTCCAGTTCAAGAATTTTCGCCGCTTCCTCCACCTGCCGATCAATCTGCGCCTTGGGCAGCTTGCTCAGCTTCAGGCCGAAGGCGAGGTTTTCCCTTACCGTCATATGCGGATAGAGGGCGTAGTTCTGGAACACCATCGCGATACCACGGGATTTAGGCGCCAGGTTGTTGACGATCTTATCGCCGATCCGCACCTCGCCGCCGCTGATGGTCTCCAGACCCGCCAGCATGCGCAGGGTGGTCGATTTGGCGCAGCCGGAAGGGCCGACGATCACCATAAATTCGCCATCGGCAATCTTCAGGTCGATACCATGCACCGCTTTAAACCCGTTTGAGTAAACTTTTTCCAGTTTGTTGAAAATCACTTCAGCCATGATATTTCCCTCTTAACCTTTGATTCCGCTGCTGGTCACGCCCTGCACGAAGTAGCGTTGAGCCAGGAAGAAGACGATGATGGACGGCAGAATGGAGATGCTCGCCATTGCCAGAATTTCGTTCCACGGCGCGCCTTCCGTGACGTCGATAGACATTTTTAGCGCCAGCGCGATGGGATACTTATCGACGCTGTAGACGTAGATCAGCGGACCGATAAAGTCGTTCATCGACCACATGAACTGGAACAGCGCCACCGAGATAATGGCCGGCTTGAGGATCGGCACTACCACATACCACAGCACCTGGATGGAGTTGCAGCCGTCGATCTGCGCCGCCTCTTCCATATCGCGCGGGACGCCGCGCAGAAACTGGATCAGCATGAAGACAAAGAATCCCTGGGTGGCGAAGGCCAGCGGCAGATACAGCGGCAGATAGCTGTTCAGCATCCCCATTTCACGGAACATCAGGTACTGCGGGATCAGCAGGACGGTGCTCGGCAGCAGCATGGTGGTGATGAGCGTCGCGAACCAGAACTTCTTCCACGGGATCTCAAAGCGTGCGAAGCCGTACGCCACAATGGTGGAGGAGATGATCGTTAACACGACCTTCGGGATCACATACTTAAAGGTGTTCAGCATATAGTGGCCGAAATGGTATTCGGTGCCGGTCTTCCAGCCGTTGATGAACCCGTCCCAGGTGGCGTGAGTCGGCCACAGCCCGAGGGTGGTGAAGATCTCATGGTTCGGCTTGAACGAAGCGGAGAACATCCACGCCAGCGGGTAGAGCATCAGCAGGCCGACGAACACCAGCACGACGTAGCGCACCACCCGGCTCACCTTTTCCCGGCGCAGCGTACGGGCCACCTCACGATCGGCGTCGCTCATCACCGGCGCCATCTGTTGAATATCAGCCATTTTTGCCTCCCTTATCGGCGGAATAGAAGACCCAGTATTTCGATGACTTAAAGGCTATCGACGCAAAGACCGCCACGACGAGGAACAGCACCCACGCCAGCGCGGCGCCATAGCCCATGTCGAAGTACTTAAAGGCGGTATCGTAGATGTAGAGCGAGAACAGGTAGGTGTAATAGGTCGGGCCGCCGCCGGTTATCACGTACGGGCCGGTAAACTCCTGGAACGCCTGGGTGGTCTGCATAATAAAGTTGAAGAAAATCACCGGGGTGATCAGCGGCACGGTGACCTTCATAAACATCTGCCACTTCGAGGCGCCGTCGATCATCGCCGCCTCATACTGCGACTGCGGGACGTTCTGCAGCGCGGCGAGGAAGATGACCATCGCGGAACCAAACTGCCAGACGCGCAGCAGGGTGACCGACATCAGCGCCAGCGAGGGTTCCCCTAGCCAGTTGATGGCATCGATGCCAAAGACGGCGAGAAAACTGTTCAGCAGGCCGTCAATGGCGAACAGGGCGCGCCACAGCACGGCAATCGCCACCGAGCTGCCAAGGATCGACGGGATATAGTAGGCGGTGCGGAAAAAGCCGATACCGCGCAGTTTGAAATTGAGCACAAAGGCAATGCCGAGGGCGAAAGCCAGTTTTAAGGGGATGGTTAAAAAGACGTAGGCAAAGGTCACCCCCATCGATTTCCAGAACAGGCTATCCTCGGTCAACATATAGCGATAGTTTTCAATGCCGTTAAATACCGGCGGACTCATCAAGTCGTACTCAGTAAAACTGAGAAAGAAAGATGAAACAAAAGGAAAAGCGGTAAAGACAATCAGCCCGATGATATAGGGCGATATCCATGCCAATCCCAGCAGCTTGTTTTCATTCATACATACCTACCTGGCTTACGAGTTGTAATACGGATCCGGTGACGCGGCGCTGTCGGCCTTTGGCCGCGAACCACGCAAAAAAGTCTGAACGCTTCCTCTGGTTAACATATCCTTGTTAATGAATGGGTTAGGTTTTAAGTGGCCCAGCGTGGAGGGGCCGTCAGGCTCTTTTTTTATGCTGATCTGTTTTTTATAAAACACCGTTTTAATTTCATTTTATTGCGATTTATTTCCGCGTCATGCAGATCTGGATGGAAATGTGATCAAAGTCGAAACGATGTTTCAAAAAGGTGAGGTGGTAAGCATTTTAGGCGTTTGTGAGGGACTGAAAAGTATGAAATATCAGCGTAAGCGAGGCGGGGAATATTATTATCAGGATAATGATTTTGCCGGTATATTTTATTCGAAGGTACAGGTAGATAACCGGGGGCGGCAAGCGCCCCCCGACAGGGATTAACCCTGGAGAAAATCTTCGCGGATGGGGGTAAAGGTATCGAGCAGCGTGCCGGGCTGCAGGCAGACGCAGCCGTGCATGATCCCCGGCTGCTTGTACAGCGTATCGCCAGCGCTGACGACGCGCGTCTCCTCGCCGATGGTGAATTCGAACTCGCCGGAGAGCACGTAGGTGAGCTGTTCGTGAGGGTGGTTATGCATCGGGCCGACGGCGCCGGCGGCAAAATTCACCTCCACGGCCATCATTTTGCCATCATGGGCCAGAATGCGGCGGGTTACGCCATTGCCAAGGTCTTCAAGGGTGGTGTCTTTATGGAAAATAAACATCTGCCGATCCTGTTGTTAAAATGAAACATTGTTTCACTTAAGTTATCTCACTCTTCATGAAAAAGAAATACGCGGCCAGAGAAGTGGAAAGTTGATCACAAGTTTGTTTCACTGGCAGAAAGAACATAAGGAGCAAAAGATGAAAACCATTGGCCTGTTAGGCGGCATGAGCTGGGAGTCAACGATCCCTTACTATCGCCTGATTAATGAAGGCGTGAAGGCGCGACTGGGCGGGCTGCACTCCGCCAGACTGGTGTTGCATAGCGTCGATTTTCACGAGATTGAAGCCTGTCAGTCCACCGGCGACTGGGATCGCGCCGGCGCGATCCCAGTCGCCGCCGCGGTGGGGCTGCCGCAGGCGGGCGCCGGGGGCCGTGTCCTGTGCACTAACACCATGCACAAGGTGGCGGATGCCATCGCCGCCCGCTGCCAGGTTCCCTTTCTGCATATCGCCGACGCTACCGGAAGGGCGATTGCCGCCAAGGGCCAGCGGCGGGTCGCGCTGCTGGGCACCCGCTATACCATGGAGCAGACCTTTTACCGGGGTCGTCTGCAGGCGCAGTTTGCCATCGAGACGCTGATCCCCGAGGCCGACGATCGGGCGCGGATCAATCAGATCATTTTCGACGAACTCTGTCTCGGCACCTTCAGCGAGGCGTCGCGGGATTATTATCTGCAGGTGATTGCCGCCCTGGCGGAGCAGGGGGCGGAAGGGGTTATTTTCGGCTGCACGGAAATTGGCCTGCTGGTGCCTGCCGAGCTCAGCCCGCTGCCGGTCTTTGACACCGCGGCGATCCACGCTGAGGACGCGGTCAACTTTATGCTCTCTGCAGAACCGACGCCAGCGGCGTGAGGATCTGCGGCAGACTCTGCTGCAGGTGCGTCACGAAGGCGTCGACCAGCGCCGATCGCGGGCGATGGAGCGGGCGGATCAGGCTGACGGTAAACGGCACTTCGACGCTGAAGCGGCGCACCACCACGCCGCTATCGGCATAGTCCAGGGCGGTCAGCGGGTTAACCACCGAGATCCCGGCGCCGGCGCGCACCATGGCGCAGATCGAGGCCGCGCTGTGGGTTTCGACCACCATCCGCCGCTTGACCTGATGCTCAAGGAACAGGGCGTCGAGCAGCTGGCGATAGCTGTCGGTGCGCGACAGGCTGATGTAGTTCTCGCCCTGAAAATCGGCGGGGGTCAGCGTCGTCTGCGCCGCCAGCGGATGGCCGGCGGGCAGGACGCAGACTTCATTCAGCGTCAGCAGCGGGGTGCGTTCAGTGCCCGCGGGGGTATGCAGGGTCTCCGTCAGACCAAGGTCATGGCGCTGGGCGGAGAGCCATTCCTCCAGCAGCGGCGACTCCTGAGGGACGATCTGCAGGCTGACCTCCGGGTAGCGGGCGAGGAACGGCGGCAACAGCAGCGGCAGAAAGGACTGGGAAAAGACCGGCAGACAGGCTATCGACAGCTCGCCCTGGCGGAACTCGCGCAGGCTCTCGGCGGCGCTGACGATGCGGTCCAGGCCGTACCAGGAACGCTGAACCTCCTCAAACAGGCGCAGGCCCTGCACGGTTGGCTGCAGGCGACCGCGGGTCCGTTCAAACAGCCGCAGGCCGAGCACCTTCTCAAAGCGCGCCAGCTCGCGGCTGACGGTGGGCTGGGAGGTATGCAGCATCCGCGCGGCTTCGGTCAGGTTGCCGGCGGTCATCACCGCATGAAAGATTTCGATATGACGCAAATTGACGGCTGGCATGCGGTCTCCCTGAGGCTCGGCTGGAACTATATCATTTTTGCATAGAGTCGCGATAAAACGATATTTTTTATTCGTCCGGCGCTGTGGCGTAATCAGAAAAAACAGCGACCAACACACGCACTGCACCGGAGTTCTTATGCCACACTCGCTTTACGCCACCGATACCGATCTGACCGCGGACAATCTGCTGCGCCTGCCGGCGGAATTTGGCTGCCCGGTCTGGGTCTATGATGCGCAGATTATTCGCCGCCAGATTGCCCAGCTCAGCCAGTTTGACGTGGTGCGTTTTGCGCAAAAAGCCTGCTCTAACATCCATATTCTGCGTCTGATGCGCGAGCAGGGGGTGAAGGTGGACTCGGTGTCGCTGGGGGAGATCGAGCGTGCGCTGGCGGCGGGCTACGATCCGCAGCAGAATCCAGAGGATATTGTCTTCACCGCCGATCTGATCGACGAGGCCACCCTCGATCGCGTCAAGGCGTTACAGATCCCGGTGAACGCCGGCTCGATCGACATGCTGAGCCAGCTGGGTGAAGTGTCGCCGGGCCATCGCGTCTGGCTGCGCGTCAACCCGGGCTTTGGCCACGGCCACAGCCAGAAAACCAATACCGGCGGTGAGAACAGCAAGCATGGCATCTGGTACAGCCACCTGCCGGCGGCGCTGGAAGTGATGCGTCGCTATCAGCTGCAGCTGGTGGGGATCCATATGCATATCGGCTCTGGCGTCGACTATGGTCACCTGGAGCAGGTGTGCGGCGCGATGGTGCGCCAGGTTGTCGACTTTGGTCAGGATCTGCAGGCCATCTCCGCCGGCGGCGGCCTGTCTATTCCTTACCGCGAGGGCGAAGAGGCCATCGACACCGCTCACTATTATGGCCTGTGGAACCGCGCCCGGGAGCAGATCGCCACCCATCTGGGTCACCCGGTGAAACTGGAGATTGAACCCGGACGCTTCCTGGTGGCCGAGTCCGGCGTGCTGGTGTCGCAGGTGCGCAGCGTGAAAGAGATGGGCAGCCGCCACTTCGTGCTGATTGACGCTGGCTTTAACGACCTGATGCGCCCGGCAATGTACGGCAGCTATCATCATATCACCGCTCTGGCGGCGGATGGCCGCGATCTCAGCGCCGCGCCGCAGGTGGAGACCGTGGTGGCCGGGCCGCTGTGCGAGTCAGTGGACGTCTTTACCCAGCAGGAAGGGGGGAAAGTCGAGACCCGTCTGCTGCCGGCTGTGCCCCCAGGGGATTATCTGGTGCTCCATGACACTGGCGCCTACGGGGCTTCGATGTCATCCAACTATAACAGCCGTCCGCTGCTGCCGGAGGTGCTGTTTGATGGCGGCAAGGCGCGGCTGATCCGCCGTCGCCAGACCATCCAGGAGCTGCTGGCCTTAGAGCTTATTTAAAAAAAGGTCCCGTCGTCACCGACTCACGCAACACCAGCGTGCCGGTGAACGGCGGGATCGTTTCGATCGGCTGCTGGTTAGCAAGCTTGATCGCCTGATCGATAGCCGTGGTGATCATGTTGTCGATCGGCAGATAGACCGTCGACAGCCCCGGCTCCAGCCATTTCGCGCTTGGCGCATCGTCGAAGCCAAACAGCGACACATCCTGCGGAATACGCAGCCCCGCCTGATGCAGCGCCTTAGACGCCCCCAGCGCCATATCATCGTTACAGGAAAACAGCGCGCTGAAGCGGGCTTTCTCGTCCAGCAGTTCCCGGCACAGCTCGTAGCCGCGGGTCATCGTCGAGTCCCCGTATTTCACCCGGCTGGGATCCCACTCAATACCATATTTTATCAGCGCGTTGCGATAGCCCTGCAGGCGCGCCTGGCCGGTGGGGGTGTGCATCGGGACGGTGATGCAGGCGATATCGCGGTGCCCCTGGGTAATCAGATACTCCACGGCCTGGAAGGCAGCTTCCTGCTGTTCGAAGAACACGCAGCGTTCGCGGGCCTGCGCCACATCACGGTTAATCACCACCAGCGGCATGGCGATCGAGTTAATCAGCGACATGATCGCCTTCTCGCTCATATGCCGGGTATAGAGGATGATCGCATCGCACTGCCGGTCGGCGAGCATCTGCACCGCTTCCTCTTCGCGCTCCGGCGTATCATGGCCGTCGGTGACGATAAGCTGTTTTCCCCAGGCTTCGGTCTGGCGTGACGCCTGCTGCAGCAGACGGCCAAAGTAGAAGCCGTCAAAGGTGGAGACGACCAGCCCGATACTGTTGCTGGTCTGATTGGCCAGCGAGCGGGCAAGGAAATTCGGCCGATAGCCTAGCTCTTCCATCGCTTTAAAGACCTGTTGGCGGGTGCTCTCTTTCACCTGACCTGTGCCGTTCAACACGCGGGAAACCGTCGCTTTCGAGACGCCTGCGCGAATTGAGACATCCAGCATTGTAGCCATTCATCGATTCCTGATTTCACGTGGTAAGGCGCAGTTTATCACAGACCGAAAAGGGACATATCGACGGGGCGGGGCGGAAAAACCATCGCGATCACGCTTTTAGCAGGAACTGACCAACCGGCGCTATCTGGTATGCCAATAGCATTTATTATCGATATTTGGGATACCACGCAGCGGGTTGCGAGCCCTGTCACAGAACAATTTTTACCTGGCAACTATGTTTTGGTATGCCAAAAGTCTCTGGCTGTCCACCTGGCCGCAATAAGCCCTTTACTCTGAGGGCCACTTTTATGGCATTACAGGACAAACTGATCGACGCGCTGGGGCGTTTCGCGCCGCCATTCGACAGCTATCGCTAGATTATGGCCATCAA
>ENA-UOJR01001414-UOJR01001414.1-human-gut-metagenome-genome-assembly--contig:-C115P-NODE-1414-length-21436-cov-6.409289_pt1 | contig 21436 bp, 17 predicted proteins | sample MGYA00242354_ERZ723901 | MGnify/ENA metagenome assembly ERZ723901
TCGTTGCCCGCTCCAGAGTGAAACAGGACACCCAGCTTTGGGTGTCCTGTTTTTTTGTGTAGGAGGCGAACTTGTCCCGCCAAGGTTTTGTCTTCGGCAAAATACTTGAACGGCGTAGTGGCGCCGCCGGTCTGTTGGGCCGGGATGATAGACGGCAAACGCGATACCCCGCTGAAGGCGTGCCGTTGACTTCCCGCTCCGGAGAGGATAGCATAACCGATGAGGGAGGTCGTATGCTGAAACTGTTTCTGGTGATGGCCCTGATGTTTCTGCCGCTGTCTGTACCTTACGGCATCCTCTGCTTTGCCGCAGCCCGCTGGGGCCTGCAGCGGAAGACTCTGCATTTCCGGCGGGGTGTCAGAGTATGCCTTTTGATCGGACTGGCCCTTTTGGCTGCGGGGATGGCCTATGGACTGCTGCGGTACTGCGGCGTCTTGGTGTTTCCGAATGACGATCCCCTCTTCCATTCACCTGTTCAACTCCAGCGGCGGCGATGAGGGGTTTCAGTACCTCTATATGTGCGGGACGGTGTTCCTGGGCATTCTGGCGGCCCTGCGGCAGGAGAGGGCGGCGCACCCCGCAGACCCGCAGAAGGCCGCAGATCAACACGCGTCCGACTGCTGAGACAAATAACGGATGAAGCCACCCGCTGCAAAGGCAGCGGGTGGCTTGCGTTTTCCTGTTTACTTCTCCATCCCGCAGGGCCAGGCCTCCTGTGCGGCGGTCCGGTCCCGCACCACCGTCTCATACAGCCGCCAGCCGCCGGAGAGGTTATAGCATTTGAACCCCTGCTGGGCCAGAATACGGCACGCGATATAGCTCCGCAGGCCGCTCTGGCAGATAACGTACACCGGCTTGCCTACCGGGACTTCCCGCAGCCGCTCCCGCAGGTCATCCACCGGGAGGTTAACAAAGCCCTCCGCGTGGCCGTCGGCGTACTCGCCGGGGGTCCGCACGTCCAGCAGCGTCACACTGCCGTCCCGGGGCAGGGCGTCCACATCCTCCGGGAAGAACTGCTCCACCAGCCCATGGGACAGGTTCTCGATCATAAAGCCTGCCATGTTCACCGGATCCTTGGCGGAGGAGTAGGGCGGCGCGTAGGCCAGATCCAGATCCTTCAGCTGGAGGGCGGAGAGTCCCGCATGGATGGCCGTGGCCAGCACGTCGATCCGCTTGTCCACACCCTCGTAACCCACGATCTGCGCGCCCAGCAGGCGGTATGTGCCCTTCTCGAACACCACCTTCAAGGTCATGACTTTGCCGCCGGGATAGTATCCGGCGTGACTCATGGGGGAGAGGTAGACCTTGTCGCAGTCGATGCCCGCCTGTTTTGCCGTCTTCTCATTGACGCCGGTGGTGGCGATGGTCATATCGAATACCTTGATGACGGAGCTGCCCTGGGAGCCGGGATACCGGCTGTCTCCGCCGCAGATGTTGTCCGCCGCGATGCGCCCCTGCTTGTTGGCGGGGCCCGCCAGGGAGAGGAGGGTGTCCTGCCCGGTGACGAAGTGCTTCACCTGTACCGCATCCCCCACAGCGTAGATGTCCGGCGCGGAGGTCTCCATCCGGTCGTTCACCAGGATGCTGCCCTTGATCCCCAGCTCCAGCCCGGCCGCCTTGGCGAGGCCGGTGTCCGGCGTGACGCCGATGGCCAGCACCACCATGTCGGCGGTGAGGGGCGCCTCGTTCTTCAGCAGCACATTGACCCGGTCACCGTTGGCGGCAAAGCCCTCCACAGTGCAGCCCAGATGCAGCCGCACCCCTTTTTGCCGCAGCTTGGCGTGGAGGAAGGCGGCCATGTCCGCGTCCAGGGGATTCAGCAGCTGGCGGGGCCGCTGGACCACGGTGACGTCGATGCCCAGCTCCCGCAGGTTTTCCATCAGCTCCACGCCGATGAAGCCGCCGCCGGCCAGCACCGCGGACCGGGGATGGTGCTGTTCGATGAATTCCCGGATCTTCAGGGTGTCCTCTACCGTGCGGAGGGTGAACAGGCGGTCGATCCCTACGCCGGGCAGCGCCGGCTGGGTGGGCCGGGCACCGGGGGAGAGGACCAGTTTGTCATAGGATTCGGTAAAGGTCTCGCCGGTGGCGAGATTCCGCACGTCCACGGTCTTCTCTGCCGGGTGGATGGCCGTGACTTCGTGGCGCACCCGCATGTCCACCCGGAAGCGCCGCCAGAAGCTCTCCGGCGTCTGGAGCGTCAGCTCCTCTTTGTCGGTGATGACGCCGCCGATGTAATAGGGCAGACCACAGTTGGCGTAGGATACATATCCGGACCGCTCAAATACCACGATTTCCGCGGTCTCGTCCAGCCGGCGGAGCCGGGCCGCGGCGGTGGCGCCTCCGGCCACGCCGCCTACAATGATGACTTTCATCTCACTTGACCACCTTTCCACGATAGTTGCAGATGCCGCCCAGATCCGTCACATCAGTATACCCCATGCGCCGCAGCAGGCCGGCCGCCTGACGGCTCCTGACGCCGCTGAGACAGTAGACGAAGAGGGGCGTCTCCCGGGCAGGGGGCAGAAGCTCTGTCCGCCCCAACGTCTGCAGCGGCAGATTCCGGCTCTCCGGAATATGACCGTCCGCATATTCCTCCTGTGTGCGCACGTCCAGCAGCAGGGCGTTCGGCGTGGCGGCAAACCGCTCCAGCCCCTGTCCCAGGTCCGGCCGCTGCAGAAATCCAAAGAATCCCATCATACGCATCCTTTCTGTCCGCGCCGCTGCTGCGGCGGGGCTCCCGGCACCGGGAGCCGGGCCGTCCGGCGGCTCTTTTAAAAAGAGTATACCACACGCCGACCGGGATTTCTGTGACAAAAGCACAGAAGTGTCCGGCGCTTGCAATCCCGTCTGGGTGGTATATAATGAATAACAATGCAGACCGGGGCCTGCGGGGGACCGGACAGGAGGCGTGCGGATGGAGTTTTTCTGGGAGATGCTGTCCCTGCAGGAGACGATGTTCCTTCTGATCCTGACGGGCGTACTCATCAAAAAGCTGAAGATCATCGACGCGGCGGGGCGGAAGATGCTCTCCGACCTGCTGATCGATGTGATCCTGCCCTGCAATATCGTCGAGTCCTTTTTAGGCGGGATGGTGTTCCCAGACGGCTTCGCCCGGAACTGCCTGCTGGCGGTTGGACTTTCCGCAGTCATCCAGCTGATGTCCATATACGGCAGCAAGCTGCTCTTCCGAAAGTACCCTCGGGAGCAGAGGAGCGTTCTCTCCTACGGCATCATCTGTTCCAACTCCAGCTTTGTGGGGTTGCCGGTGGCCCGCCTGCTGTTTGGGGATCTGGGCGTGATCTACACGTCCATGTTCCAGATCCCGCTCCGCTTCACCATGTGGACGGCGGGGCTGTCCCTCTTCACCAGCGTCAGCAGGAAGGACGCCTTCCGCAAGCTGGTCCGCCACCCCTGCATCATCGCCGTTTTCGCGGGGCTGCTCCTGATGGCCGCTCCGGTGTCCCTGCCGGGCTTCCTGGACAGCGCCGTCGCCTCGGTCAGCAGCTGCACCGTCCCGGTCTCCATGTTCGTCATCGGGACAATCCTGGCGGACGCCCCCATCCGCTCCATGTTCTCAAAGCCTGTTCTGTGGTACACCTGCCTGCGGCTGGTCCTGTACCCGCTTCTGCTGTGCGTACTGCTCAAACCGCTCCACCTGGACACGACGCTGACCAATGTCTGTATCCTGATGACGGGGATGCCCGCCGGCAGCACGGGCTCTATTCTGGCGGACAAGTATGACTGCGACGCCGTCTTTGCCTCGCAGATCGCGTTTGCCTCCACCCTGTGTTCGATCCTGACGATCCCGCTCCTGACTCTGGTAATGGAGTCGTTTCCCCTTTGAGGAAGCCTGCACCCTTGCGGGCCCTGCCGCTGCGGGACGGCGGGATCCAAAAAACAGACTGCACGAGCAGTCTGTTTTTTGCTGGGTCGGGGCTCTTTCGGGACCGCCCCGCAAAGGCTGCCAAAGCAGGCGGCTTGACGCTGAGGGAGGGCTACCCCTGTTTTTGGGCCTTATACGCCTCGCCCCAGTTCCTCATGGCGTCCAGAATGGGTTTCAGGCTGTACCCCAGGTCGGTCAGCGTGTATTCCACGCGGGGCGGGACCTCCGGATAGACCGTACGGGTCAGCAGGCCGCTCCGCTCCATCTCCCGGAGCTGGGCCGTCAGCACTTTCTGGCTGACCGAGCCGATGGACTTCTTCAATTCTCCAAAACGCTTTGTCCCCGGCATCAGATCCCGGAGAATGAGCACCTTCCACTTGTCACTGATCAGCGTCAGCGTGGTTTCCACCGGACAGGCCGGAAGTTCTTTTGCCGCGGCTGCCATCTGCAGGTCCCTCCTGTATACCGATCACTTCAAATCCTCTGATATCATCCATATTTTATGGTACCTGCAGAGCGATTGTCAAGCTCCCATGGGGCGGCGATGAAAAATTTCGCCCCGTGGAAAGCCCCGCAGCCCCTTGGTTACCTCCCGGTGCCTATGTCACAGCATTGTGCGTACTTTACGAGTGGTGAATCCCGCCGTACAATAGAAAGCGAGGGGTGAAGCAGCCTGCGCTTTCCCGCAGAAGGGGACGCCCTCTGCAAGTGCCGGGAAGCGGGCTCTGTGCCGATCTCCGCTCTGGCATTTCCGGTATCAGACCGTACAATGAATCTTTCCTTTGGAGGAGACCCATGGATCGCAGGGAACAGGTACAATATTTGAATCAAACCCTTCTGGCGGAAATGCCTCAGTACCGGGAGCAGGCGGAAGCATTTCCGGTGGATGCATTCTCACAGCGGCGGCTGCTCCGCTCCCTGATGAATGTCCGGCCGCCCATGCCCCTGGCCCCCAAATTTCTGGAAGTCCAGGATGCCCTGCTCTCCGCCGAGCGGGAGGAAAAGGGCGTGGTGAACGGGGATGCCCTGCCTCCCACTGCAGGAGATCCCCGCCTGGTGCTCTGGCAGGGGGACATCACCCGGCTGCGGGCGGACGCCATTGTGGATGCAGATAATTCCGCTCTGCTGGGCTGCTTCGCCCCCTGCCACGGCTGCATCGACAACGCCATCCACTCGGCGGCGGGGCTCCAGCTCCGGGACGCGTGCGCAGAAATCATGCGGGCCCAGGGGCATCCTGAGCCCGCCGGCCGGGCCAAGCTGACACGTGCCTATAACCTGCCGGCCCGGTATGTGCTCCACACTGTGGGGCCCATCGTGGGCAGATGGGTGACCTGGAAGGACCGGCGGGAGCTGGCCGCCTGCTACCGCTCCTGCCTGGCGCTGGCCGCGGAGCATGGTCTCCGCAGTGTGGCCTTCTGCTGCATCTCCACCGGGGAGTTCCACTTTCCAAACCAGGAGGCCGCCGAGATCGCCGTGAGAACGGTCCGGGAATTTCTGGAGCAGCAGACAACTTCCGTAGAAAGGGTGATCTTCAATGTTTTCAAAGACCTGGACGCAGCCATCTACCGCCGTCTCCTCGGACCCGATTGCGCAGCTGCAGGGGGCCCTGGCCTCTGCGGACGCAGTGGTGGTCGGGGCGGGGGCGGGTCTGTCCGCCTCTGCGGGGATGACCTACTCCGGCGAACGGTTCCGGCGGTATTTCAGCGACTTTCAGTCCAGGTACGACATCCAGGACATGTACTCCGGCGGATTCTATCCTTTTGAAAGCCTGGAGGAGTACTGGGCCTGGTGGAGCCGGCAGATCCTGGTAAACCGCTATGAAAAGGCGCCGAAGCCTGTATATGGCGATCTGCTGAAGCTGATAAAGGACAAGGACTACTTTGTCCTGACCACCAATGTGGACCACCAGTTCCAGCTGGCGGGCTTCGACAAGCAGCGGCTGTTCTACACCCAGGGGGACTATGGCCTGTGGCAGTGCTCCAAGCCCTGCCATCAGGAGACCTATGACAACGAGGAGACCGTCCGCAAAATGTTTGCAGAACAGAGAGACATGCGGATCCCCACGGAGCTGGTGCCACGCTGCCCCAGGTGCGGCCGTCCCATGGCCATGAACCTGCGGTGCGACGATACCTTCGTCCAGGATGCGGGCTGGTATGCCGCCGCCCGGCGGTACGAGGACTTCCTACGGCGGCACAGGGGACGGCGGCTGCTGTTCCTGGAGCTGGGGGTGGGCGGCAACACCCCGGGCATCATCAAGTATCCCTTCTGGAAGATGACCCTGGAGAACCGGAGCGCTGCCTATGCCTGTATCAATCAGAAGGAGTCCTATATTCCCCCGGAGATTCGGGGGCGGTCTGTCTGCATCCCTGCGGACATCGGACATATTCTGAAACGACTCACCCTGCTGGAGCACTGAGACCTTCCCCCACCCGGGGAGGCGCATTGAAATCCCTGCTTGCCGGTGATCCCTGTGTAAATGGGACAGAGGTGCGGAAGACTCGGTGGGGTCTCCACGGGAAAATGGACTACCATCCCCAAATGCCTGCCGGCAGCTGAAACGGCTTGCGTCAAAGCCGCGTTTGCAACGGTATTGACAAGAACACAGAGCTTGCGGGATCACGTTGCCGCCCAATCCTTCGCTGCGGTCCGATGTTTTCACAGCTCACGGCAGTTCTCAGGGATATGAAAAAGGCCTCCGGCATCTTGCCGGAGGCCCTTGTTTTTTAGCGATGGAGGGTTTTCCAGGCGGCTTCGGCCTTCCGGTGCTCCGCATACAACCGGTACCGGAACGGATAGTCCGGGCTTGCAGAACAGCTGGACTGTACCGGCGAACCGATCCACGCAGCTCGCTGCCCTGCCGTATGGGAACCCCGACCGCAGTTTTAAATCCCAATACTCATCAGAATCTGTGCAGCAAGCCACAGCAGCAGCGCGGACACCACAGCCATGCTCCTGGGGTACTTGCCCGCGGCACCGGAGGAGATCCGGTCCAGGATGGAGTGGAGCAGTACCTCACAGATCAGGAACACAGCGCCGCCCAGGATCCCGACCCGCAGCGCGTCCAGCACCGTCGGCACACTGCCGGCGCACAGAGAGAGCACGCCGAACGCCACAGTGCCCACGATCAGCGAGGTTGCCCAGAACCGGTGGTTCTCCCCAAAGAGGATCACCTCCAGGACCAGCGCGAGGAGAGAGAGGGCCGCCAGCGTGGGAATGTCCAGCGCGGGCAGGATGATGTTGGGGACCAGCGCCGCTGCAATCTGGGCGGCAAGACCCGCTGCCAGCAAGGTCACGGAAAGGCAGATGGACGCCGTGCACAGCGGCGATACAATGATCTTTTTCAAACAGCATCAACCTCCCCACTCTGTCGCAGACGTGCTGACATCTGCACCGGTGACATACGCGCAGGCGGAACTGACGCCACGGGCAACCGCCCGCGAGGTGACGGTGGCGCCGGTGATCGCGTCCACACCACCGCCCACCTCCGCCTCTCCGGAGGTGCCGACGAACTGTACCAGAAAATCAATGTCCGTCAATGCGTTCCGGCCCAGGCCGAAGGTCTCCTCCATGTCCCGGACCACCAAACCTGTTACATGGCCATTGCTGTCCACACCGGTCCACTGGCGGATGGGGCCGGCATAGCCGTCCACAGTGGTCTCTATGATCCAGCCGCCTTCCCCTTTCCAGACGGCCGTAATATTGGCATCGGTCCCCGTGTCCTCTTCCGGGGTGAAGACCGTGCTTCCGGGAAGCAGGGTCTCCATCATCTCCTGTTGCTCCGCTGCGGCGTTTGCGGCCGCGGCGGGAGCCACGGCATTCCCAGCCACTACCAGGATCAGGCCGGCAAGCAGCAGGGAACCGGCACTGACAAGCAGCTCTTTTGCCTTCATCGAAGGCCTCCTTTCCGTTGCGGCGCGCCGAACAGGCGGGTGGGCGTGAAGCGCTCCAGCAGCCAGGACGCGGCATTCATCAGTAAAATCGCGTAGGTGACGCCCTCCGGGTAGAGACCGACGGAGCGGAAGAGCACGGTCAGCACGCCGCAGCCGATCCCATAGAGCACCTGCCCGCCGGGCGTGGCGGGGGAGGTGGCGTAGTCCGATGCCATGAAGAGGGCCCCCAGCAGGACCCCGCCGCCCAGAAGACTGTACAGCATCCACCGAAGCGGTTCCATCGGTGCGAAGGCGAAGCTCAGGACCGCCATCGTTCCGAGATAGCTGACGGGGATCCGCAGCTTGATGACCCCGCGGACCACCAGATATCCGCCCCCGATCAGCAGCGCCAGCGCGGAGACCTCACCGATACACCCACCGATGCTGCCCAGGAACATCTCCGAAAGCGGGACGTCCGGCAGCGCGGGCATCACCATGCTGTGGAGGGGCGTGGCGGCTGTGACCACGTCTGCGGAGCCCAGGTCCAGGGGAACGGATGCCCCAGGGGCCGCGAAACGGGTCATGGACGCGGGAAACAGCAACAGCAGCAGGGCGCGGGCCGCCAGCGCGGGATTGAAAATGTTCTGGCCCAGGCCACCGAAGGCAGCCTTCACTACAATGACGGCAAACACCGCACCCACCGCCGCCATCCAATAGGGCACGGTGGCCGGGAGCGTCAGCGCCAGCAGCAGCCCCGTGACGGCGGCCGAGAGATCTTCCACGGTCTGGTACCGGCCGGTAAGCTTGTTCCAGAGCGCCTCGGCCAATCCTGCGGCCGCAATGGATACCGCCGCAAGCAGCAGGCAGCGGAGCCCGAAGAAGATCGTTCCCGCCAGGAGGGTGGGCAGCAGCGCGATCAAAACGTCCAGCATGATCCGCCGGGTGTTGTCGCCGCAGCGGATATGCGGGGATGAAGACATGGCAAACCTCATGATGGTTCCTCCCTTACCCGCTGTTTTCCCTCCCGGATCGCCGCCACGATGGGCAGCTTCCCCGGGCAAGTGTAGGCGCAGCAGCCGCACTCCACGCAGTCCAGAATGCTGTATTGCCGAAGCATTCCCACATCCCGGCAGCGGGAGAAGCGATAGAGGTACAGCGGCTGGAGCCCCATCGGGCAGACGGACACGCACCTGCCGCAGCGGATGCAGGAGGGGTGGGGAGACTCCAGGTCATCGGCGCTGGTCAGCGCCACAATGGCGTTGGTGCCCTTGATTACCGGCGTGGAGAGATCCGCCTGGGAACGGCCCATCATGGGGCCTCCGGCGATGACCTTCCACACATCCCCCTGCAGGCCGCCCGCCGCCTCGATGGCGTGGGCGAAAGGCGTCCCGATGGGGACGATCAGGTTTTTCGGCTCCTTGATCCCGTGGCCGGTGATCGTGACGATCCGGCGGAGGATGGGCTCCCCGTCCGCCACGGCCCGGCATACGCTGGCGCAGGTGGCGATGTTGAAGACCGCACACCCCACATCCTTGGGAAATCCGCCGGAGGGGACCTGGCGGCCGGTGACTGCCTGGATGAGCTGCTTCTCCGCCCCCTGGGGGTAGCGGGTGGGCAGCACGACCAGTTCCACCTCGTCCTGCTGCTTCAGCTTGTCCGTCAGGATCGAAACGGCCCGCTCCTTGTTGTCCTCAATGGCGATCACTGTCCGCCGGGGCTTCAGCAGCTGCCGCAGCAGCCGCAGTCCGCGAATCGCCCGGTCCGCATCCGTGCAGAGTAGGGCGTCATCCGCCGTGATATAGGGCTCACACTCACAGGCGTTGGCGATCAGGGTCTCCACCTTCCCGATGTTCGCCTTGATATCGGTGGGGAACGTGGCGCCGCCCATGCCCACCAGCCCGGCCTCTCGAATGCGGCGGATCAAGGCGTCGGCGTCCAGGGCATCCGTGTCGGCGCAGGGCGGGACCGCGCTGTGGTAGGTGTTCTGAAAGTCGTTCTCGATCACCACAGCCAGATGGGGCTGGCCGCTGGGGTGGCTCCGGGGCTCCACGGCCTTCACGGTGCCTGACACCGAGGCGTGAACAGGGACGCACAGTCCCTCGCCGTCACCGATCTTCTGCCCCATGTCCACATGGTCCCCGGCCTTTACCAGGGGCGTGCAGGGCTTTCCGATATGCTGGAGCAGCGGAATGACCACCTCCCGCGGCGGCGGGCAGTCCTCCAGCGGTGCTCCGCTGGACAGCTCCTTGCGCCCCGCGGGGTGGACGCCACCCCAGAAGGTTTGCTTTCGCAGCATATGATCTCACCTCTCCTCATGTTCCGTTTATGAATGAAAATAGGCGTCACAGCCCCCCGTCCAGGAGGCGGAGCCGTTTGCGTAGACCCACAACGCCTCTGCGCCATACGTCTCCAGCAGGGTCCGGCCGCTCTCCTCATCCATGATGAATGCCGCCGTGGAGAGGGCGTCTGCCAGCCCCGAGTCCGCGCAGATGACCGTCACGGACCGGTAATGCCGGGCGGGCCAGCCGGTATCCGGGTCTATGATATGGTGGTAGGCGACGCCGTCCACCGTGTAATACCGTTGATAGTCCCCGCTGGTGACCACTGCGCCGCTGGTGATATCCAGGCGCTGGACATACTCCGTGTCGTCCCCATCAGGGTTCTGGACGCCGATCACCCAGGGGCTGCCGTCGGGTTTGGGGCCCGTGACGCAGACGTTGCCGCCCAAACTCAGCACCATGCCCGTCGGCAGTGCGGCGGCCACGGCACCGGCGGCGTACCCCTTGGCGACAGCCCCCACGTCCAGGCGCTGTGCCGGGTCCGTCAGATACACCGTGGAGGCCGCTTCATCCAGCACGACATTGTCAAAGGAGGTATGCTCCAACGCGGCCTGGATAGCATCCTCCTCTGGGAGATAGGCATGCTCCGGGTCGTTGACGGACGCCTCACGGGCCTCGTGCCACAGCAGAAGGACGCTCCCCATGGCGGCATTCACCTTGCCGCCGCTGTCCGCATACAGGTCCCGGCACAGGAGCAGCAGATCCAGGATCCGCGCATCCACCGTCACCGGGGCGATCCCCGCCTGGTCATTGACGGTCTTGAGGTTGTGGATCCCCTCATAGTCGTTGTAAATGTCGTAGAGCTGGTGGTATTCCAGCAGCAGATCGTGAGCCATCTCCGCCGTCTCTGTAAAGTCCTCCTGGCTCTCCGCATAGCCCATGACCGTGGTCACTGTATCGAACACGTCCAGAAAGGTCGCCTGATATTGCTTGGGCCTCGTCTCCACCTCCTCCGGAGCGGCGCAGGCGGTCAGAAGGAGGCAGGGGAGCAGCAGGGACAGCAGCCGGAGCCTCACCGGAGTTTTTCCAGCAGGGCCTGGAAGCCGCCGATGGAGATGGTGACGCTGGAGGCCAGGTCCGCCTCTGCGGGCTTGGTGGCCTCATCCACCGCGATGCCCGCCACCTCGTCCAGGGTCTTGCCGGTGACATAGGCGGCAAAGGCCGCCGCCTGTTCATTCCACTCCTTGCCGATGCTGCTGACGGCGCCCATGCCGTAGTCCGCTCCCCGGTCATTCTTGCTGGGCACCGGGGCGGAGAGATCCGTGAGGAGCTGTCCCTGGCCGTCAAAGCTGACCTGGGCCTGCACGGCGTCGATCACGCAGGAGGTGATGGCATCTCCGTTCATGGTCACGGCGGCGATGTTCACATTGGTCTCCACCATGCCGGCGGCGCCCTCTGGTGCATTGCCGGCGGCCATGGAATTGCTGGTCACCAGCCGCAGCTCATCTCCGGCCTGAGCGCCCAGCGGCTGGGCGCGGTCCACCGCCTCCGCGATGGCGTTCTGGAAGCCGCCGATGGAGATGGTGACGCTGGAGGCCAGGTCCGCCTCTGCGGGCTTGGTGGCCTCATCCACGGCAATGCCCAGCACCTCATCGGCCGTCTTGCCCACCACATAGTCCGCCAGAGCCTGGGCCTGCTCGTTCCACTCTTTTCCGATGCCGCTGATGCTGCCCATGCCGTAATCAGCGCCCAGTTCATTTTTGCTGGGCACCGGGACGGTGAGATCCGTGAGGAGCTGGCCCTGGCTGTCAAAATTTGCCTTTGCCTGTACGGCGTCGATCACGCAGTCAGTGATGACGCCCGTCTCATCCACGGTGACGGCGACGATCGTCACATCCGTTTGGATCAGACCGTCCTCCTCTCCCGCACTGGCGCTGGAGGATAGGGAGCCCACCGCATAGAGGCCGGTGCGGAGGCTGCCCTGGCTGTCATGGGACGAACCTTCCTCCGCATCCGCGGAACTCTGGAGAACATCCGCTGTCGTGGCGGGCCGGCCGCTGCAGCCGACAGTTGTAAAAAGAGCTGCTGCGACTAAAATCGCTGTTAAAAATTTTTTCATCCGATTTTCCTCCGATCCTGGGATTGATGCGGCGTAGAGATGAGCTCCCAGAAATGAGCATAGTACTTCTGATTTGTTACTTTTTTATCATATCAAAAAAGCGTGTATCCTGTAAAGTATTTTCAACGAATTCTATAAAAAGTGGAAAAGATATCCAAATTCTTGGAAAGAAGCTGTGAAAATTGAAAGCTTTTCACAAAAGAAACCGTCAAGAAACAATCGCTCCACTCAAAAGGAAAAAGCATTCCGCGTTTTCGGGGGCTTTTCCGGCTTTGTCGCTGTCCGGTGCGGCGATTTTCTGCAATAGAACCGGGAAAAACGATTCAAATTTCTGCGGTATGATATTGCCATTGCCTTTGCGGCGCAACATCCGCCGGGCCTTGACAGTATGTTTCTCAGGGGAATCAAGGGCTCCCGAAGCGAGCTGCCGGGACTCGGAGTGGTCATCAAAGAATGGGACGCCATCACCATGGCGAACCCCAGTAGTGTTCGCATGGAAATCAACGAGGCAAAGAGAGGTGGCGTCTTCGATTCCCGCAATGGGACGATACTGAAAATATGCAGCCTCATTGATGTCGGCGAACATGCCGGCAGTGGCATCGCAATATCTTTTACGTATGGCGCCTGTAATCACAGAGCGGTTTGAGCCGGAGGGGACTCTGCTGGAGCTCTTCCTTAAGAAAAACAGCGATAAGAGTAAGGGTGGAAGAGACCATCATGACATACCTGGCCGATCATTCCGAAGCAAAGCATCGGAAATTGCAGAGTCTATTGGCCTGAAGCCGTCCTGTACAAGAGATTATCTGAATGATCTGATTTCAGGGGGCCATCGTGACCAGGGGCGGAAATCGAAGCTATCAGCTAAAAATGGGACAGTTTAGAGAATATCATCGGAAATGAGACCCTGACAGAAAAAGAGAAGTATTTTTAGAACGACAGCGGTATGGAATTCCATGCCGCTGTTCCGGAAGGAATACAGACATGCACTATCTGAGCCGTTTGAGATGGTATTGAAAGATAGAACCTTTGCGGAATCAAGAACTTGCATATACGTTTTTCTACATACCGACTTCCGGTACGGCCTCTGGTATCATGTTCGCCGTAAAACGGGAGGAGGCGCGTCCCTTCATAGAAAAACTGGCAGATCCGCGTATAGCTTTTTGGAACTGGAGGAAATCTTACGATTACGGCACTAAAATAACAAGGCCCACAGCGGCAGCTGCCGCTGTGGGCCTTGTTATATTTGCACATCCGGTAAAATATCGTTGTGAAATCACAAAAGGAGGCATCTTATGACCGAAGACAGACTGACTCCCCTGCAAATCCAGGCATTTGCCCGCCACCTCCGGCTGGAGGAGAAGAGCGAAGCCACTATGGAGAAGTATCTCCGGGACATCCGGGCCTTCGCACGCTGGCTGGACGGGCGGGAGATCAGCAAAGGGTTGAGCGCGGCGTGGAAGGCTCATCTGGTGGAGCGGGGCTACGCCCCCGCCAGCATCAACGCCAAGCTCTCCGCACTGAACAGCCTGCTGGAGTTCCTGGGCCTCGGCGGCTGCCGGGTGAAATTCCTGAGGGTCCAGCGGCGACTGTTCCGGGACGCCGGCCGGGAACTGACGAAGGCGGAGTACCAGCGCCTGCTGGACACGGCGCACCGGCTGGGACAGGAGCGGCTGGGCCTGCTGGTGGAAGCCATGGGGGCCACGGGCATCCGGGTCAGCGAGGTGCGGTATCTCACGGTGGAGGCCGCCCGGCAGGGCAAGGCCGAGATCTCCCTCAAGGGCAAGATCCGCACCATCCTATTGCCGGAAAAGCTCTGCCGGAAGCTGCTCCAATACGCCCAAAAACAAAAAACCGCCTCCGGTGCAATCTTTCGCACCAAAAGCGGAAAAGAGCTGGGCCGCCGGCAGATCTGGGCGGAGATGAAGCGGTTGTGCGGGCACGCCGGGGTGGACCCGCGCAAGGTGTTCCCCCACAATCTGCGGCACCTGTTTGCTATGGTGTTCTACCGGACCAGCCGGGACATCGTCAAGCTGGCGGACCTGCTGGGCCACAGCAGCATCGAGACCACCCGCATCTACCTGGTGACCTCTGGCGCAGAACACCAGCGGACGCTGGACCGGCTGGGACTGATCTCCTAATCACGGAATTCGCATTCCGACACAAATGATCGTGAAAAAATAGTTCGTCCTACATATCAATAGACAAATTTTAGCACAAAGGACAGCTAACCGCAAGGGATTTTGCCGCTTTGGGCAGCAGAAAAAAGCCGGAAAAATGTCAAATTTTGTCCGGCCTTGGTCCCTGCGCCATTTTTTACGCCCGTGCCAGCCGCACGGGCTTTTTTCGCACTTGTTCTGCGGAGCTTCTTGCGCCAGCTTGGTCGGGCGCGGGATGGAATGCGAATTCCGTTGACAGGGGGTGTGAATATGCGGTGCGCGGAGGCAGCCAGGCTGCCAGAGACTGGGGAGCAGACTGGCGCTGTCATCACATCAGAGATGATCCGGTCCTATCTGGAGACACTCTCCCGCCGGGGGAGGAGCCGGAACACGGTGCAGATGTACGGTACCAAGCTGCGGGCCTTCTATCACTACCTGCCGTCTGACAAGCGGGGGGAGGAGGCCGAGTGCAACCCCTGGTGCCTGCGGAAGTTGTATCTGGCCACCCGGTCGGAGATCGAGCGGAACGTGCGGCTCCCGGCGGAGCAAGCCTATGAGCAGATTCTGGATACGGAGCAGTTGGCTGCCGGATGGACGGAGAATGAGAGCAATTCCATCCAAAAGGATGTTTGCGATAGATATTTTCTCGCCGAGAGGTGTAAAGGAGGAGAAGAGATGAAGAAACGGATCTTATCAGCTTTGATGGTGCTGTGCCTGCTGCTGACACTGCTGCCGGTTTCGACACTGGCGGCAGAGGAGGGGACTGGCGAGTCGGATCCTGCGATCAATCAGGATGGATCGGACTTGCGGAAAGACCCCGCAGAGGAAGGCGGGAAACAGGAGGCCGTGGAAAGTGGGACCGCCGATGAACCGGATGGCCCCAGTGCGCCAAATGAGCCGGGGACTTCAGGGGATCCAGAGGAAAATGAGCCGACAGAGGTTCCGGGAGATCCCCCTCAGGGTCCGGATCCCACGGCCCCCACGGAGCCTGCGGGAGAGCTGGATCCCATAGAGCCTGCTGAGGATCCGGGGACAGCGGTAGAAGAGCCTGTGGCTGAGAACGCGGTGTATGTGTCGGCAGCAGGCGATGATGCGGACGGCACTGGCACAGCAGACGCTCCATACGCCACCTTGGCAAAGGCGGCGGAAGCAGCCCCGGATGGTGCGACGATTTATGTCATGTCAGATGTGGAAATGAACCAAATGGCATGGGTCTGGGAGAAAGAGCTGACCATCACCAGCTATGGTGTTGATCCTGTGACGCTCTCCCGCGGAGAAAATTTTCATACCAACGCAGATCCCGCCAGACAGCACTACAACCCCGCGATGATCGAAGTAGGCGGGGAAACGGAACAAGGGACCGTTTCGTCTCTTATTTTGACCCACATCATTTTGGATGATATGGGCAAATACGAAGGTGAATACTTTGTGCAGGCCGATTCCGAAGGCGATGGGGAGACCACCGTTAGCAGGAGTGAGGTCCCAAATACAAGCATTGTGCAAGACGCCATAATCGCAACTTACAACGGTATGGGTACGATTACTTTGGGGGATGGTGCGGAACTTCGCAACTACGGCGGTATGAGTGCCGTGCGCCTGTCCGGTGGCGAGCTGATCATGGAAGAAGGCAGCGCCATTTTGGATACAACCGAAAACGAACGTGAGAAAGGTGCGTCCGGCAGCTTTGGCCCCGCTGGTGCGGTCTGGCTCCAGGGCGGCATCTTGACCATGAACGGCGGCACGATAGGCGGCGATAAAGGTGTCATGATGAATGGGCGTGCACTCTATGCAGACGGCGGCACCGCTAACATCGGCGGCACCATTCAAAATATTCATGGTACCGATGCGGCCTGGCAGGGGCAGAACGGTGTTGCTGTCCATCTGCGGTCTCACGGTGAAGCTACCCTTGCCAGCACTGGAGAGATCACCAATGTGACCGGCACCAACGCAGGCAATAACTGCGCCATCTGGACCCAATTTTGCAACTTTACCACTAAAGCGGGATCTAAGATTTCTCATGTGGACGGTTTCCAGCTGCTCTATTTTGACGACCTCGACAACAACAACTACAGCCATGAGGTGTACCTCAACGGTACGATCTCAGAATGCGCTTCGGGTTCGGCGAGTCTTTTGCGGTCCTGGTACGGCCAGATCACATTTGGCCCGAACAGCGTGATTGAAAACTGTAGTTCCAGCAGTGCGGGCGGCCTGATCTATTCCAATAACGGCTCCCACTACACATTTGCGGGCACCATCCGCGACAATACCGCCTCTAAAGGCATGATTTATCTTGCCAACCAGGGTGGCGGCGGTGTCATCGCCACGATTGAGGAGACTGCCCATATTGTGGACAACAAGGGTCTTGCCGTTCGTGTGAACAACAGCTCCAATCTCACCATGAACGGCGGTGAGATTGCCCGCAACTCGAGCTACGGTATCCAGATCAGCGGCAAGACCGACTGGACGGGTGTCAGGTTCATTATGAACGGCGGCAAAATCTGCGACAACGGCAGCTATGGTATCTACCATACCGTTGCAGGGAAGTCCCTCGTCGAGATCAATGGCGGCACCATTTCCGGCAATAAGGGATCGAGTGGCAGACAAATCTCCTCCTCCGGCGGTTATGCTGTTGCTGAAACGGAGGAAGGCGCCGGATATGAGTACACCCATGTAAGCGCTGATGTGATGGGGGAACCCCGTACCATATACGTCAGCGCCGGGAAGGTGGAACTTCCTGAGGGCTATGCGGATGTGAACCTGGGCCGCGCCACGAATGAGGCAGTCAACACGCTGAAAGCTGGCGTTGCTGACGAGCACGCCGACTGGACCCCCGTGGGCAGCAGCGCCCTGTGGGTTCAGCCGTCTGCGACTGAGTACAGCTTCGAGCTCGATCCTACTTCCTCCCTTAAGAAGACCGACCTCTATGTGGCCTATGTACAGGTCAATCCGGACGGTTCACCCATTGATGGGGCTGAAGTGGCGGTCGAAGAGGTGGAGAATGCGGAGAAGGTGCCCATCGCTTTGAAGGATCTGACGGCAGGTGCTCCGTATGCGGTGATGCTCTTCAACAACAAGGAGTATACCCTGGCCCCCGATGACATCACCATCTACACCGGCGGCGGTCAGGGCGAGGAGAACTATGACGACGGCGGTTTCCCCAAGCTCACCATCAATGGCAGTGTTGACGTAAAATACACCGGCGACCTTACAAGTTTGGAAATCAAGGGTGTGACTATCCCGGCAACGGACGACAAGACCATGCTCGATCAGCTCCTTGAAAACATTGAGGCGGTCTATACCTATGAGGACGGCACTGTCGCCACAGATGATTCCAGGCCGGGTGTGTACACAGTTGCCCTCAAATGGAAGAACGGACTTACCAATGAGGACGTTCGGGTGAATGGCAACAATGTAAACCTTGACGGTGCGGGTACACTAATCGTCCGCCATACGCAGGATATTGAGGAAGCGCAGGACGGCGCCAATACATATGTGTTGTTGACCGCAGAGCCCATCAAGGCTGTGATCCACGCCGAGGCGATTGCAAAGACACAAACCAGCTCATGGGGAACCGTGTATCAGCCGTCTTTCTACACCAACGATAACGAAGACTTTGAGATCGAGGATATCGCCGGTATCCAACTCCTGGACGACTCGCTGCTGATTGATGACGACGGCACGGACCGCCAGGCTCTGCTGGAACAAAAGGCAGAGGATTCTGATCTTCTGAATGAGTTGTCCGATGGCAAAACCTACCGCTACGACTTTCACTACCTGGATCTGGTGGACGCCTACAACGGCAACGCCTGGGTTTCTGCCAGCTATGGCACCACAATCTATTTGCCATATCCCGACGGTGTGACAATGGATAACGCAAATGACCTGGATGTACAGGTCATCCACTTTCCGGGCCTGCACCGGGAATATGGCATTGCCGGTCAGGCCGAGGTGACGGATGCCATTGAAGCCTGTGAGCCGGAGGTTATAACCGCTGAATTTGACGCCAATGGTATCGAATTTGATGTGGACCGTTCCGGATTCTCTCCTTTCGCTGTTGTCTGGCAGGAGAACGCGCAGACCTTCACTATCACCGCCTCCGCCGGTGACGGCGGCTCCATCAGCCCCCGCGGCAGCGTTGCTGTGGCCGAGGGTGCGGACAAGATTTTCACCATCACGCCGAACGGCGGCTATACCATCGCCAATGTGAAAGTGGATGAAAAGAGCGTAGGAGCAGTCGATAGCTATACATTTACGGATGTTAATGCAAACCACACCATTTCTGCAACCTTTGCCCGCGATAGCTCCGGAGACGGTGGCGGCCATGACAGCGATCCCTATCTGAGGTTCGACTCCAATGGCGGCACCCGCTTCGACCCCATCGATGAAGACGGAAGGAGCTTCTCCCTCAATGTGTACGATGATGAGGAGTACGGCGCCCACATCCCCACCCGGCCCGGCTACCGCTTTACCGGTTGGTACAAGGACAGCCGCCTGACCATACGGGTGGACGAGGATGAGACTCTGCGGGTGACCTCCTCCGTGACGCTGTTCGCCGGCTGGACGGAGACCTCCGTGCCCGGCATGCTGAACGGCGACGACCACTACGCCTACATCCAGGGCTATTCTGACGGCTCTGTGCGGCCCAACGCCAATATCACCCGGGCCCAGGTGGCCACCATCTTCTTCCGCCTGCTGGACGAGAATGTGCGGGACGACAATCTCACCACGTCCAACGCCTTCCCGGATGTGAACGAGGACTACTGGGCCAACACGGCCATCTCCACCATGGCCCGGCTGGGCGTCATCAACGGCCGCAACTCCGGCCTGTTCGACCCCGACGCTAACATCACCCGCGCCGAATTCGCGGCCATCTGCGCCCGGTTCGACGACAGCGGCGTCGCCGGCGTCACCACCTTTACGGACACCGCCGACCACTGGGCGGAGGACGAGATCAGCCGCGCCGCGGCGCTGGGCTGGATCCAGGGATACAGCGACGACTCCTTCCGGCCCGACCAGTACATCTCCCGCGCCCAGGCGGTGACCATGATCAACCGGGTGCTGTGCCGCCTGCCGGAGGACACGGACGATCTGCTCTCCGGCATGAACACCTGGACCGACTGCCACGAGAGCGACTGGTTCTACCTGGCCATCCAGGAGGCCACCAACTCCCACGACTTTGTCACCAAGGACCGGGTCTATGAGAGCTGGACCGACCTGAACCGTGCTCCCGACTGGAGCCGGTACGAGTAAGGAACTCAAAAATCAATTTGACAGAAAGCCCGGGCAGATTTTTTCCGCCCGGGCTTTCTGTATTACGATAGAAAAGTGGATATCGCTACGGCTTCTAAGCGCCATAAAAACAAGTGTCAAATAGAAAAGCGGATTGCCCAGGCGCAATATAATAAAGAAGGACGGATAAACAGAAGTAGGTGAATCAAATGGCAATGAGAGCAGCCTGACATGAGGCGCGGCTTGAAACGTGGAAGAAGCAGATAGAAGGTTGCCGAAACAGGGGGAGACGAGTAAGTGAATGGTGCTTGGAACACGGTGTCGGCCCAAAGATATACCAGCGGTGAGAGCGGGAGCTGTACGGCATAAACAGCGAAAACCAAAACAGGCAGAAAGAGGGGCGGATGCCGGAAGCAGCGCCGGTATTCGCGGAAATTACCGCCTCGGAATTGCGTGGGAGCCGAGGCAGGGTGATTGCCGGGATTAAAACCGGAGCAGTTGAAGTGGGGATTTACATCCGAGCAGACAGCGCGGCCGAGGCAGCGTTGTGCTGGGGGCTGAGGGATGCTGAATGACCTTGCGGGAGCAGGGCAGATTTATATTGCCTGTGGGTATGCGGCTTTGCGACATTGGTACAGCAGAAGTTCCGTTTAGCTCCGTTCAGCGGTACGCTGTTTTGCCCTGTGGTTATAGGCAGGACTGGATCAAGAGGCTTTATTGGGAAGAGGATGGATTTGTACTGGTCACGAAGCGGTTGGAGGCTGGAAGCTTCCAGTGGCCTCGGAACAGCGCAGAGGCTCGGAGGTTAAGTTACCAGCAGTATCCTTAATTGTCAAAAGCATTGAAAATGATAACTTTCCGGATAATTTTTAGCCGCCAAATTTGCAATAACAAGACCAATACTCAGATGATCAGCTCTGAGATGGTTACGCTCTTCCGTGCGGAATAGGATGAACTGCTTCGAAAGAGCGCGGGGTATACGGAACGAAACCGGAAGCTGGAATGGCTGATGGAACAGGTGCGTCTTGCCAAAAGAAAGCCTGTGGGCATTCTCTGAACAGATGAAAGAGGAATTGGCGGGTCAACTGAGCCCGATACTTGATGAGACGGAGGCATGGTTGTCTATCAGAGCTGCTATAAGGGGAACCGCGGCAGAGCCCCATATCCGGCAGGAGCGGTCCCTACAAGTGGAGGAGCTTCCGCCCGAAAATGTCACTATTGAGATGATGGAGCACCGGCTTTCTGAATCTGGGCGTGTATGCTCCGGATCGCCCATGGAGGGGATTGGCAGAAAAGTCCGGCGGACATGAGTCATAATCCCCACACAGGTGAGGATTCGGGCATACATACGCTTGTCAAAATTGCACACGGCAGAAACGGAAATGCCCATCTTGAAAGCTGAAAAGAAGACTGCCCGAATCCCTGGCAGCTCCGCAAGTTTTGAAGCTGGAGGGCCGGACTATCCGGAGCAAATGCTATATGCGGCTGTACCGGACCGCAGGGATGTGGAACACCCTGTCGTGCTGTATGAATACCAGCCGAACTGGAGGACAAAGAAGAGGCGGAGAAACTTCTGCCGGAGAGTGCACCGGATACTCACAGAACATTGAAGGGAGAATGGTTCCATTAAGCGAGCCTGCTGAAAAGCGGGCTCGTTTTTCAGCCCTGGACAGGCAGATGTCTCTCTTTGCCCCGAAATGCCGAATTTTCCAGCAGTTAGATTGCCATGGAAATGCCGTTTAGAGTGATGGACGACTATATGCAGACGAATTTCCCTGAAGCAAAACCACACACTTCAGCCCCACCATGTGCATAGCATACCATGAGCATAGGCCTTATGAGAAAGGAACGATTGTAATGTCTGCTCTCTTGAAGAAATTCAGCAACCTTCTGTGTGT
>ENA-UOJR01001416-UOJR01001416.1-human-gut-metagenome-genome-assembly--contig:-C115P-NODE-1416-length-21418-cov-35.072321_pt1 | contig 21418 bp, 25 predicted proteins | sample MGYA00242354_ERZ723901 | MGnify/ENA metagenome assembly ERZ723901
TGGTATGTGTATTGGTTGCATCGATATTATCCTGCAAAGTTTTATCGGCAGCTTTACGAGCAGTCTCCTCAGCAGTGATGTTCGTCTGTAACTGGGTATCGGCAGCTTCCCTTGCATCTTCCTCATCATCAATACGAGTACCAAGAGCATTGTCGGCATTGGTACGGTCTTGGATTTCTTTATCTATCCTTACACCCAATGCAGTATCGGCTTCTGTACGGGCAGTTTCCTCTGCATCGATATTATCCTGCAAAGTTTTATCGGCAGCTTTTCTTTCGGCAATTTCAGTATCAATACGAACTCCCAAGGCAGCATCAGCAACCGTTCTTGCAGCTTCTTCTGCATCCAGGGCATCTTGAAGAGCCTTATCAGCAGCTTTTCTTTCTTCTGCCTCAGTTGCTAAATCAGTAGAGTTCTTATCAATCTTAGCTTCCAATCGAATATCTTCGGCCTTACGAGCAGCAATCTCGGTTTCAAGTAAAGCCTTAACTTCCAAGTAAGAACCAGAAATGTTATTCTGAATACCTTGGATTAATTCCAAGTTTCTCTGAATATTAGCCGAGTTCTGATTAATAAGAGCATCTTGGTTATTTGCTCTTGCCAATAATTCAGTACGAGTTTCAGTAACATAAGTTCTTAAATCCTCTACTGTCTTATTCAGAGTAGTACTCAGAGTAGTAAGCTTAGTATCTAAGGCAGTATCACCCTCAACCCGTTTTTCGGTTTCTGTCTCAATCTTCGTAGTTAACTCATTTAACTTCTGAGTCATAGTTGTTGCGAAGTTGGGGTCATCACCAAGAGCTTTGGCAATTTCCTCAAGTGTATCCAATACACCAGGAGCAGAACCAATGATTTTCTGGATTGCAGCTTCTACCTCAGCCTCTGTTTGGAATCCTGAATCATTCAGAAGTTCAGAAACTTTAGTAATATAGTTAGCATGTTCTTCAATACCGTTCAATTTGTTCAGAAGAACATCAGTAAAGTCATTTGAAGAAAGTACCTTGCCATCTACTTTATCTACCTTCTTAGATTCAAGACCTTGGATAGCAGTTGTACGGTCTGAGATTTCCTGAGCAATCTTATTATCTAATAAGGTATCAGCATTGGTACGGTCTGCAACTTCTTTATCAATATTTACCTGAAGAGCAGTATCTCCGGCTAAACGAGTATTAGCTTCATCTGAAATATCTTTAGATAAACCGTTTACTTCGTCTTTATGATTTGCTATTGCAGTATCCAAATTGGCCTGTATAGCATTCTCTCTAGCGGTTGCTCGGTCTTTCTCGGTATTGATTGCTACCGTATTAGCCTCTACCTTTGTTTTAAGTTCATCTACCTTTTCATTAGATTCCTTCTTTAGGGAATTAATCTTCTCTTCTAATAAAGTATCAGCACCTCTCCTTTCATCTATCTCTCCATTAATCTTATTAGTAAGGGTAGTTAATTGCCCACTAACTTCAGCCGTTAAAGTTTGAATCTTACCGTCTATAGCAGTTTCCAATGCAGCATCTGCCGACTTACGGTCTCCAACTTCTTTATCAAGGTTTACTTGAAGGATTTGGTCTGCTGCCTTTCTTTCAGCCTGTTCGGTTCCCAAGGCAATATTCGTGGTATCAATACGAGAACTCAGATTACTATCGCCATTAGTACGGTCTACAATTTCCTCATTAACCATATCCTTAACTTCCTTATAGTTATCGGCAATGGTTTTATTCATGGCAGTAATTGCCTCAGAGTTCTTTGTGATATTTGCTTGGTTAGTAGCAATTGCCGTAGTATTAGCATTTACCTGGGCAGTTAACTCATTCTTAACCGTATTTATAGCATCCTGGATTGATAAAGCCAAATCCGAAACTCGCTGAGTAAGAGCAGCAATGTTATCGGTATGGGTTTTATCGGCATCCTTTCTGTCTGATGCTTCTTTATCAATATTTGCTTGCAGGGTAGCATCGGCATCCTTTCTGTCTTGGATTTCTTTTGCCAAGTTATCCTTAACTACCTGAAGAGCCGTGTTTCCAGTTTCAGAAGAATTATCTACATACTCCTTAAGTTCTTCCTTAAGAGCAGCATCAGCTTCCTTACGTTCTACAACTTCTTTATCGATATTTACCTGTAATGCAGCATCAGCAGCTGTACGGTCTTCGATTTCTTGGTTTACCTTTTCGGTAATTGCTGCCAACTTCTTAGTGATAGTTGAAGCAAAATTAGGGTCATCCCCTAATGCTTTAGCAATCTCTTCCAGAGTATCAAGTACTTCTGGTGCAGAACCAATAATCTTTTCAATAGCTGCCTCTACTTCAGCTTCTGTTTGATAACCAGCATCGTTTGCCAATTGGGATACAAGAGTAATGTAGTTAGCATGTTCCTCGATTCCATTCAATTTGGCAAGCAAGAGATCTGTAAAGTCATTCTTAGTTAAAGAATAACCTTCTCTTTTATCTACCTTCTTGGAATTAAGGTCAGCATCTGCAGCAATACGAGCTTCCTTCTCTGCTTCAATTGCAGCAAGTACATCGGACTTATCACCATCAGTCTTTTCACTTAGGGCAGTTATCTTCTGGTCAAGGATTTGGTCCTGAGCAGTACGAGTTGCAGCTTCAGAATTAATATTAGTCTGAAGAACCTGGTCTGCAGATTCCCGAGCTTGAGCCTCTTTATCAATGTTTACCTGGAGGGTATTATCTGCATTGGTACGGTCAGCTACCTCTTTGGTAATCGAATTCTGAAGAGTTTCTTCGGCAGCCTTACGATTGGTTATCTCATCAGAGATTTTGCTTTCTAAGGCAGCATCTCCAGTTTGACGATTAGTGATTTCTTCAGTGAGTTTCAACTGAATGTTTGCATCTGCATTTGCTCTCAATTGGGCTTCTGCAGCAATGTCTTGTTTGAGCTCTGCCTTATCATTGATATGCAATGTATTCAGTTGGTGAATACTTTCTGATAAAGCATCGTCAGCCGTTTTACGAAGCTCAGCTTCTTTATCTACCAAGTCTTTAGCATATGCCTTAGCTTCTGCCAATGAACCCGTAGTTTCATTTCTGAGGTCTGCAATGTCAGCAGTATTCTTATCGACTTTTGCTTCTATCTTATCTATCTTATTGATAAGGTTAGTAACTGCAGTGTCGATTTTATCATTAAGTAAATCCACTGCCTTAATGAAATTAGAGTTAACCTCACTAATTTGGGTACTCAGTTTCCCTTCCTCCTCCTTAGCTCGGTTAACTTCATCTGTCAGTGCATTACGTAAATCCGTTAGTTTGTTGGTAATTGTAGTAGCAAAGTTGGGGTCATTTCCCAATGCTTCTGCCAATTCCTTTAATGTATCAAGTGCATCATCGGCACCATCAATCAAATCACTGATAGCTTGTCTTACCTGTTCTTCAGTTTGGAACTTAGTATCATTCTCCAACTGAGAAAGCTTAGTGATGTAGTTTGCTCTTTCTTCAATGCCTTCCAGTTTCTCTTTGAGTTTATCCGTGAAGTCATTTTTAGATAAGTCGTATCCTTCTCTCTTATCTACCTTATTGGCAATAGAAAGAACGAATGCCCAGAACTCATTAATAGTTCCAGCAAACCCGGCCTTTACGAAGTCATCAAAATAACCTTGTAAAAGTCTTTGGTCAATTTCTTCATTTGTGTAATACTTACTTACGTACATATTGTTATTATTTTAAGGATTGATTACTTGCTTACCACAGAAGAAGTCAGAATTCTTATCTCTGAATGGTTCTCCTTCTTTTCCACAGAAGGCATTCATTGGAATATCTGGATGTTCTGGGTCTGGGTCTCCCCCGTCTTCAATATCACCCCTGATTATTGCATAATCTGGAAGTTGATTGATACGGAATTTTATCACCTGGCCAATACCCGGATGAGGTATTATCTTATCCCAAACTTCTCCAAAGTAATCTTGAAAGCAAGTAACGAACTTACCTCCAGTCATAGACTGAAATGTGGTAACGTCTAAATTACTTTTCTTACTTTCAATATGTACTCCAGATGTACCGTTCAAGACAATCAGGTTACTGTCAAACCAAATACCGTTTCCGGTATTAATTGGTTTCCATCGTAACATTAACATCTTTGCCATATACTTTTCAATTTTATTCTACGAATTGTATTTTGGTATCTCGGTCCCTTTTTAGGATAACCATGAAGACTAATGCTTCATCCTTGGCCTGAGCAACTTGTGTATCTCCAGAAGGTTTATAAGTAATACCATTAATTACGAACCTATCTTCAGACCAGTTAAAATCCCAATAGCCTTCTGGAGTTAAATGTCCCAGTTGTTCTATATATGATTTAGTAACCAGTATTGATAAATTCTCATCATCGAGTTCTCCAGTTACTGTTGCCTTATTAATAGGCCAGTTTCTGAAGGCATTGTAATAACATAATGCCTCGATTGGTATATTATAATATTTAGGGATTTCATCTTCTCCATGACTTAGGAGTTGATTTACATTCTTTGCCCAAGTTATAGTTTGCCTACCAGCATCTATATCCAAGAAATCATTTATAATCTTCTTGTATCTATCCCAAGACCGGTTCTTAACCAATCTATGAGGAGTCTTGGTCATCGTTTTCTAATTAAGGTTCTACCATTACGTTTTACTGGAGAGCTGGGGTTTGGCCCATCTATTAATCCAGGTCTTCTTCTGTCTACTACTCTTGGAACTACTACATGACTTGCTTGGTCACAGAATGGTAAGTAGATTTCCAATCGTCCAGCTAACATACAAAGGTTTTTTCTTAACTCGTCTATGATACCACCAGGTTGCATTGCTTGAGAAAATGTTTTCCATAGGGAAGATGTTGCATCGGCAAGTGTATCATAGTACTGCACTTCAGTAGGCCCAGTTGTGATTTGTTTGATTCTATCACCTCGAGCTTGTTCCGGTTTAGAAGAACCATCACCAACTTGTTCTTTGGTTGAAGTAAGTTGACTTAGGTATTCTCCTGTACTTGTTAATAAATTAAGGAGCTTAACATTGAGATAATCCCATGCTGCCAATTCCATAATTAATTGGTTTTCTAGAGCTTCATACATTAACTCATCATTATATTTATCCAGTGGGATAATATGATTTACTAGCGGTTGGATATATAACTGCCATTTAGTTATGTACATTGCTTTCTCTTCTGATGACATACCATCTGAGATTTCTGAAGGAATGTAATAATTGATTAGGTTATATATACTATCGGTTAATGTAGTTTTAGACTCGGTATTTACAATTACGGTTTTAGTTGCATTTAAGTTAAGTCCTTCGGAGTTCGTTATGTTCAACGCTACTGTATAGAATCCGGACTTTTCATAAGTATAAGTAGGTTGTTTAACATCATAAACGGACCCCTTATCATCACCAAAGTCCCAGTCAAAAATGGCCTTGGCTGGGACTTTGGTTAATACTCTAAATGAAACTTCCAGACCATTCGCAATAGCTACAAAGTCTAGATTGTCCATGGTATCTTATTTTTTAGATTCTTCGAACTCTTCCAACAGAACCTGAATCAGAGTTTCAACTGTATCACCTTTGTCGGCAACAATTTCGTGACGAGCAGCGATAAGGGTTGCTTCTTCGAGAGTATAGGCTTTGGCAATCTTTTTGATTTCCATACCTTTTTCGAACTGAGCATTCAGTTTCTTTTCCAACTTATCTATGTCATCATTGGAGTATTTGTCGACAGCTTTCTTATCAAGAACCAAACGCAGGTGACCTGAATTCAAAGCCATCTGAATCTTTTTAGTTCTGTACTGTCGAGCACTCAATTCTTTTTCTTCTCCTCTACAAATTGTAATACCTGTAGATTGGTCATGGAAGCTGTAAGCTTTAGCACCTACAGTTACTTTATATTTATCCATAATTTTACTAAGTTTTTAGATGTTTAAAATTAGGGGTAGGTCCTCGCAAAACCTACCCCATCAAGAAATGGAATTATTTGTAAAATAAACCAGGTGTATTATTACTCAAGGTTAACCAAGAGATACGGGTCAATGTTCATAAATTCGGGGAATCCAAATTCTGAGAACTTCTTCTCTGCAGACAAAATCAATGCAGCATCCTGATACATCTTAGAGAAGCCTGTAGTCAGAGTAGCATAGATTGCCTGAGTCTGATTTGATACAATTCTTTCTGATTCAAGCATCAACTGTTTTGCAGTCAGTTTAATCAAAGCAGCAGTTGTATCAATCAACAGCAAACCTTGGTCAGGTGTTCCCGGGTGAATATAGAAGTTAGCATTCTTAGGTACCGGAGACTTCACGTTCAGTGTAGCTTCAGTTGTACCAGAATGACGTTCTTTGAATTCTGGCAAGTTCAGCATTTCGATTGCCTGGTCTTCACCACCAATCATAGTAGTAAAGTTACGTCCCATACGAGCAGCTCTTACCCAGATATGTAGCAAGTCTTTGTAAGTGATACCATTCGTAGTTTCATATACACCGATAACCGGAGCAGATTCTGAACCATCAGGTTTGTTACCGTTGATAACAACATCCATTGCCAGAGTATCCATTGCATAACCAAGCTGAACACCGAAGTCACGAAGGTAGATTGCCAATACATCCAGAGATACGTAGTTACGAACTTCATCAGTAAGTTTGAATCCCTTACCAATTTTGAAGAGACTTACTGATTTCTGTCCAAAGCTTACATCTCCCAATGGGATAGTTTCTGCTTCATTAACCTTTGCAGGAGCAGCATCGGACATATTAATCATCGGCATGATTGCGCTAAGACCACTGATTGACTGGTCAGATGCAATAATCTCCGGATAGAACGGAGCTTGACGCATACCAAGAGTGATAGCAGAACGAATGATTTCCGGAACAATCCAACGAACATCTTGCTGAGGCATCGTGAAGATGTTTTCCATTGTGTCGATTTTCGGATTGATATCCAACTTCTCGAACAATTCATCTTGGGTAATACCCCATTTACCAGTGGTAAGTTCACCTAATGTGATGTCCACAGGTTTTTTGTTCTGTGAACCTTGACGGTAAGCATCCAACTGCTGTACCATTTGAGGAAGTTCTTTTGCGAAGTCTTCTCTCTTCAATTTTGAAATATCAACTTTTTCCATGTTTCTTCTTCTCTTATTTAATAAGTACTTGAATTACCTCGTTTGCCTCATCTGCAGGTGTGATGGCAATGAAAGGTGTAGCATCTGTTGACTGGTTTGCTTTTACAAATCGGCCGTTCAGTAAGTCACCAGAGGGAACTACATATCCTGCTTTTAAGTCAGCAGCATTAGATACCCAGTTACAAATCATGTAACCTTCTACAGCAACAGTTACCTCTACTGGGAATTTGTTCTGTGCCTGGTAAGCAGGATTTACATTGTCGGTTACTGCCACTCCGATATATACCTGAGTAGATTTAGTGTAAGGTTCAATTAAACCGTCTTCTCCAAGAGCTACCGGCATACCTTGCAAAATTGTTTCACCATCTTTTACACAGAAAGCTTGGTGCAATTTGTGTGATTCACTTTTGTAAATCACCGCTCTTGGGGTCTTTTCCCCAAACAGCGTCATTGGCTGGTCTTTGTTTACGATTTTAGTCATAACAGTGATATTTATCGATTATTACTTGAATTTCTTCTTATACAAGTCTTCGAGGGTTTCCGAAGTAGACTTGGCTTCTGCATTCGAAGTAGTTGCAGGTTTCTGAGTTCCAGTCTTTTCATCATTCTCTGCAACAGAAGAAGCACGGCTTACATCATGAGAACCACAGCTTGCACATACCATTGGGAATTTTTCTTCCAGACGACTCTGATAATCCTTAGTTAAGGAGATGAGAGTAACGATGCCAGTAGTTTCGGCATTCAACATTGTAACAATAGTTTCATCGGCTTTGTCACCCATCAACTTCTTGTAAGTAGTAACAGCATTTTCACGGAGAGAAGCAATGTGATTCTTTCCTACAGTTGCCATTTCCTTCAAGTTTGCAACTTCTGCATTCAGGTTGGTAATCTGTTCTGTAAGAGAAGATTTCTCTGTAGTAAGATTATCTACCGTTGTCTGAAGACTGTTTTTGGATGATACCAAGCTTTGAATACAAGAAATAACTTCTTCCTGAGTCATTTCTTTGCCCTCTGCCAGAGATAACATGTTATCTCCGAAAAGCTTTTCTAAAAATTCTTGCAATTCTTTGTTCATATTTTCTTTATTAGGATTATGATTTTCTTGGGTACCATTATCATTAAAAGAATCTGGAGTATTGTCCTTTTCTTGGAATGAGTTGAAATCCGTTTTGTAGTCAGTAAAGAAGTACTGTTTGGACTTGTCATCCCGATATTCCTCATAAGAAGACCAGGTTCTTTTTGCAAAGGTTGGATTAATGATTTTACCATCTTCACCAATCTTTTGAGCAAAAGAATCGGCTCCATGAGATACCAGAGATGTTTCCATATAACGAACTACTTCAGTAACTACTCTACGAATCATTTCACCCTTAGAGTCATAAGTACCAAGCTTTTGGTAGAATTCACTATCTTCCATTCCTGGATGTGATTTATCCCACTTAAACTGTACTGTTACTGAGTTACTGTGAATTGAAGGAGGTTCCATAAGAATACCTCTAGCAATTCTTGGGTTAGCTTTACCATCAATCTTCAGAATACCATTGATACCTGCAGGTATAGTAAAGCTTCCATCCTTATAAGACTCCTGCCACATTACTTGAGATACAGCTCCAATTGCATTACCAATATTGGTTTCATGGTCGCAATTTACTGTTTGTCCAAGTAACATCTTCATAGAAGCTTTAAGTACTCCATTCTGACCAAAGTCAGTAGGGTTCCAGTTCTTAGATACAATCGTTTCAGAAAGTAATCTAAACATAGGTTCTATGAACTCTTCGTCCTTTGGAGTAAGTTCTGATTTATCAAGGTTTGGATAATAGGTATTATAATCTATATCCCCTCCCCAAAATCCAAATTGAGCAATGGTATCCGGTGTCGGAGTCTTCCATTTGTAATAATTCTCTGAGAAAGCCTGGGCTCCAACTGCTTCTGGGATATACCCAGCCATAATGGTATGACCCTGGCCAATCACCATTGAATCGAGATGCTCTTTGTTTTTCTTAGTAAATTTACTCATCTTGCTTTTGTATTTTGGTCTCCACGAGATGGAGCCGGATTAGTTTTATCTCTTGACCTACGAGCAGATTGATTTTTATCATCTTGCCTTTGCTTCTTCTTAGTTCCTTCTTGAGGGTCTGAGTTACCGCCTTTAGCAAATTGGTCCTCAAGTGAAACTCTTGGTTCATTCTCATCAGGAGAATCATAACCCATTGCCCAAGCATATTGGTCTTGGCTAATAATACCAGCCTTATATAATAAATCCAGGTTTTGGATTTTATACTGAAGACCTTGTTGAACCTTAACTTCATCAGAGATAGTTGAAGTTCCCCATGATATCTTTATTCCCTTATTATCAAAGCCTGCCAGACGCAGTTCTAGAGAATAAAGAAAATCCAATACATAAGTTACAAGCATTTGGATATTTTTTAACTGGCTGATTAATTTAGACAGCATTATACCCGTTGCTCCCTCTCCTGTTGTTGAACTAACTCCAATAAGGTTTCCATTAACTCCCAAACCATTTGCAACTGATTGCTGATTCATGTTCCAGGGTTTCTCAATATTACCAAGTTCCTTGGTAGTTGAATTGAGTTTAAACTCATGGTCATCAATGTAACCAGTTACTATACCATCTTTCATACCATTACGAAGATTTCTTTTCAAATCTTTTAAGGTACGTTCAAGACGGGATTGATAAGCTTGTAAGCTTTCATTAGGATTCTGGTCTGGTTTAGTCATCTTAGCTTCCAAGAATCCTACCATACCAACCATCTCCATTATGTGTTTGAAGTTAACCTTCATATCATGTTGACCTTTTAATGAATCCAATGCTGCCATAAAAGGAGGAATCCCATAAGGTTCATCGGTATCATTAAACATACCAGCATACACATAAGTTTCTGGGTTTAGTTTGATATAATCTTGGTGCTTAACAAAGTAATTCTTATTCCTCTGGTAAGGAGAATATACTCCATTGTTCTCCCTTTTGAAAACAATGTTCTCTGGTCTAAGGAATAAGACTGTATCTAAACCTTCTAGCCTATCATTAGGAACTCCTTCAACAGATATAGCTCCACTAACAAGGCATTGTACAATCATCTTATTAACTAGACCGTCTATACCAGCAGTATACCTGGACCATTTCTTTGTAGCTTCGGTAAGATGTTTTCTCATCTTATCTGCTTCGGCATCTGAATTATTTGGGAATGTTACCGTATGACCTGTGTTTGCCAACTTAAACATATCCTGCAAAGCAATGCCCATATCCGGATTTACCTTATATAAATCACGAATCAAAGGGATTACTTCAACACGAAAAGAAGGATCTACCATTACGGTCATCCCTTTCAGAGTACTGAGTAAAGAGTTATCTTCATCTACTGATACTCTACCAGGAGATATAGCAGCAGCTTTTGGCTTGCTTGGCTCCTTGTTTGATTCAGGAGGTAGGTCTTTCTTTCTACCCCAACTCCAATTAAAATTGAGCTTTTTCATTTCGGTTGTACTATTACGTTAGTTTTTCCTTTTCTTATGTGATTACAGATTGCTTTACCGAATATAGAGTCATCTGCATATACATCCCCCTCTAGGTCTACATCTACTGTAGAATTATTAGCTCTATGCTTACCCATTGCAACTGGCCTACCTAAACCATCATATATGAAGGTATATGCTTCTTGAACAAAGAAAGGGTCTTTAACAGTAATACTATCTTCTCGAATATCCTGTTCAAGTCCCTCTACAATAACAGAACGGTTCTTTTGTGTAGTTAACCATCCTGGAGATTTATCTACCTCAGGTCTAGATTTACCTTTCTTCTTAAGCATTTTCTGATAATAATACAGTTTAGGATAACCTTCAGTTTGAAGAGCAGAAGTTACTGCTAATCCAACATCATTGGATTCTGGAGCAATGGTAGCAAAGTTAAACAAATGCCCTGTATCTCCAAGTAACCTTGCATACTTATCTACTGAAAGTCTACCTTTGAATACTGCTTGTTCTTCTCCTTGTTTATCCATGCAAGTAAATGCAGAGTAGTCAGAAGACCTACCAGTTGAAACGTCAGCACCAATGAAATATTCCTTATCTGGTGTTGGTTCTAAGAATTGCCGATATTGACCATTGAATCTTTTCTTAATAACTGGATAATCACTAAGACAGTCTTCGATAGCTTTGATATCAGCTAAGTCGAAGACCGTATTTCCAGATGATAAGAAGTCACCATCGATTTCTTGTGCAGTTCTTTTTGTTCCAAGAGCAGAAGACATTTCATTGTACCAATTAATATCTCGTTCTGGGTGCATTTGCCAATACAATCGTAGTGGGTTAAATGGGTTTCCACCTGCAATAGCATCAACCCAAGTTGAGTGGTAGAAGTTACCAACTCCATAAGGAGTGGAATTGATGATAGCAGCTCCACCAGTGGAAAGAGTAGGAAAAGCGGCTGCCCAGATTTGGGCAGCCCATCTAACTACTGCTGCTTCATCAATTACCAGTAAGGATAGAGATTCTGAACGACCGGCTTCTGAAGATGTAGGGATAGACTCTATAAAAGAACCGTTATCGAATTCTATCATAGATGCAGAACCATATTCTCCAGCTCTACCATTGATAATCGGTGTTTGTAAATACCAAGGCAAGTTCTTGTACATGAACTTAATCTTCTTGAGTACTTTCTTAGCTGTTGTGTCTTTGATTGAGATAATGTTAATCTTCTTGTTAGGATGATACATTGCTAACCAAAGGCAATACATAGAAATAAGTTCTGTAATACCAGCCTGTCTGAACTTAAGCAGGATATTGAAACGTTCTTTGACGAAATTATACAGTACCGATTTTTGGTATGGATAAAGTTCAAATCTAACCTTTCCCCTCATAGGGTGTATCACATAAGTGAAAAGGCTAAAGTAAAAAACATCATTACTAACCTTAGCAAGTGTTGCTAGTTCTGCTCTCGTGAGAGCAGATGTGTTAGTTTCTATGTTAATCTTCTTTGCCATAATCAAAAGTTATATGTTACTGAAAACTCTAAGTCAGCTTTTATTCCCGAAAAGAACTTCGGATAATGAAAAGCATTTATACCAAGTTTATAATTGAAATTAGTAGTCTTGATTGAAAGGCCTGTCCCTATGTCTAACATTTGATTAAAGACCCTATATTTACCATAAACGTATGGACTTAGAGTTAGTTTTCTAATTCTTTTTTGAGTTAATTGACCTTCATACCAATTGTACTTATACTTATCTAAGTCCATGTTAAACATTCTCGTTGAATAGGAGTTTGTTTCTTTGTTGAATAAACTTAGATTCAATTGGTTTTTATCCAAGGTAAATTGGACCAGAGAATCTTCTCTACTAATCCTATTCGAAGTAACCGCTGTTGAATCAGAAGCCTTGGGTTTAGTCGAATTGCTACTGTTTCGATAGAAGTCGTAGAGAAGAATTCTCTGGGGCTGAACCAATTGTGTATAGGGTATCACAGGTTTGAAGTTCTCTTTCAATTTGATTGTATCAGGAATGCCAATGACCGATGAATCAGGAAGTTGACTGATATATGAATTCAGTTTGTAATTCCTGAAGCAAAGGTAAATAGTAAATCCTAGAAGCAAAAGGAACACAAAGTTCTTCCACTTGTTTTTATCTGTTTTCATCATCACGAAAAATTTAATTATTACTAACTATCGGTAATCGCTTAGCGATTACCTTTTATCGAACGTAGTGAGATAAATTTCCTATATCCTAAAACATATATTCAATATCTACTACAAACAATAGCTATATACGCATATAAAAATATAGATATATATACGTAGTATATTATATATCTATATTTTTCAAAGGGCAGTTTGGAGTAATATATACTTTAGTATATATTAACATGAAAGTGTACCTAGACATTTTTGATACATTTCCTAAACCAAATCCCAACTTCATATACAGAACCTTTGGCAATTGTATACCTTGCCTTGTTTAACCAATAAAGGTAATTGCCTTCATCCATGAAAATCTTGTAGGCTTTAGGAAATCCCATAATTGCCTTGAAATCCAAAATCCCAAGAGGGTAACCATCAGGTCGGAACTGTCTATCAGCAGGTCTTAAAGTTAGAGGAGCTTTATCTAACTCTAATCGATACACTCCTGGGAGAGTACTCATCTTAGCAGTCTTTATGGGCCATTTCTTCTCGTTCTTGAAAGCACTATTCCATAATACTTGAATCTTCTCAACAGTCAGATTCTTCTTTTCCGGAAGCTTTCGATAGTCATACATCGCCAAAGTTTTTTCTATTGGGATGTTATAATTACTCCCGTAAGGAGATACAAAGAGCAAGTCTCTAGTAAGTTTTGGAGTTTTTACTTGGAATACTTCATCAAAAGCATTCAAGTATTTCTTACCGGTTTTCTTATGCACTCCAACGATAACTAAACGTTTCCTTGATACTTGGGAGTTCCCATAGTCGGAAACGCTTCTTTCGTGAAAAATAAGTTTATAGTCTTTAAGGGCTTCCTGAAGGTATTCATTGGGTAGAAGAGATAGCAAACGAGGTAAGTTTTCTATAAGAAAAATCTTAGGCTTGTAATAATTGATTCCTTCTATTACTAGACTTAAACTTCGGTTATCCTTGGGTTTACCCAATTCTTTAACCTTTGAAAGCCTCATAATGGATGATGCTCCACAGTCTGGAGAAGAGATTATGATATCTATTTTCTCATCAAACTCCTGTAAACAATATCCCTTGTAGAATGGTATATCTCCAAAATTAGCTTTCCATTGCTCTTCTCCGGGAGTATGAAATACTCCTCGAGGTTCTATATTCCCTAATAGGTGCTTCCTAAAAGGGAAGAGCAGGGCACCTTGCCCTGCACATACTCCCAATACATTCATTTCTTGTAGCTTCTAAGTTTTACATACTTAACCCAGGAATAATGTTTACGTTTCCTGATATATTCCAGGTCGTGGTCATTGTTATGGGCTTCTTCTTCAAAGCTTACATCATGATATCTTTCGCTTTGTTTGTTCCATTTAGCGAAGAACATGATGATTAAGTACTCGATTGCATACCACAAGTAGTAGAAAATCCACAACATCTCTTGCATTTGTTTGAGATGAATATGCTCATGGTTGTAATCATATGTGTCAAACTTAGCACCCTTTCTTACAAAGACAATTCCGAATAAATTCATGGCTTTATACCCTTTGAAAGGTATAAATTTGTTGTAAATTACCTTCATTATATCTTGTTTTTAAAGTTTTCGTAAGCGTTTTTTAACTTCTGGTCATAGGCATTTTCAGCATAACCAGGACCATTATACTTCCGAGCAAAGCCTGCCCAGTCATGTTCCTTCAAGTTCTTCAAACAACTGGTATTATTCATGTAGTAATACATGAGTTTTAACTGACTTTCATGAGATTCCTGCATCTTTTTCACGAAATCAAAGACATTTTTACACCCACAATAGAGGTGATTGAAGCCCATAATCTGAAACATTCCCCAAGAAGCTGACTTCAAAGCACATTCTTCGTCGATTTTCTTGGCAATTTTGAGTCTTTTGTACTCACTTGCTCCTCCTAAGTACTTCGATTTATCCCATTTTGGGAAACAAATCGTAGGGTAACTCTTTTGAGCAGCTACTGACTTGTCTAAACCGAACTTATTTTTGATTTCTTTGTACATAATGTGACCTTCAAACAGAATTTGAGGTCTACCATCTACTAGAAATCCATCTCTACCTGCTCCTTCAACCAGTTGTACTGCCTTTAAAAGAGCTGGTTCTAGTCCCAAATCATTGGCTAGAGCCACAATCATTTCATTAGTTAACTTATCCATAACGTTATATTTTAAAGTTCATTAAAGATTAGAAAGTATTGCGTATACCTTATCTGGATGATAGTTAGGAGTTCTATTATCTTATATAAAATTTATAATAATATGGAAGAGAAACTCACATGTCACTTATGTAATTCACCATTAGATTTGGATGATTACGATTTAGCCAAAACAGTACCTCAATTAATGAAGGAAAAACAACTTTGTTTTCGATGTGCTTTTTGGCATAGAATCCTTGAATCAGATAAAACTTTGATAGAGGATTCTACTAATTATGAAATGATTCCCTTAGTTACACCCTATTTTCAGCATTATTCTATTCACTTAAATAAGCTTTGGTTAGAAGTCGCTACCTTTAGAAGAGCGTCATTAGGTTCAACCAAGAAATATATTGCTGCAATGGTAAAAGATAAAGTATACATTGGTTCGTATAATAATTGGGGATTCCAGGGAATAATTCCGGCACACTTAAGAGAACTTTTTACTCCAAATGGTATAATCCTAACTCCAGAACAACTAGACGACTTACTTAACCGGAAATCCTTTACCGCAGCAGATTTAAAAATTCTTATTGATAATTGTATTAAATCAGAATAATTTCGTATATTTGCATAAACTAATTAATAAAAGATATGAAAAAGAACAAAAAAGAAACCAAAAAGCTAAATGAGGGTGAAGAAGTCATTTTCTCTGATGGCAAAACCTTAATGGAAAAGGTAAAGGTAGAAACCATCGACAAGAAAGGTGGGTTTGCAATCCTGAGTAATAAGGTAAAGGTATCAAGAACACTTGGACCAGATGGGAATTATATCCGATTGGATGGTAAGCAAAGTGTTATCCTACCTCTATCGGATAAATCCGAATTGGATTACCAAGCATTCAAATCCTACTTCTCAATCAAGAGAAACCTTGAACTAATCGAATCCAAGATTAAGGATATGAAGGACAAAGACTTCAGTGAATTAATCGTAGAGTTAGATAAGAAGATATCCAAAATCGTAAATAAATACTTCGAACAATGATGTGGATTATTCTGGGTATAATATATGCTATCTGTATTATACCTGCCTGGTTTATGACCAGGGTAATATGCTCAATGCACCGATTAACTAGATCTGGATTCCTATTCCTAACTATCTGGTTAATTATGCCACTATTTCCGATATACTTTATAATAACTTATATAGAAAAGAAACATGAACCGAGAGATTAAGACTAAGAAGGTTGGTAGGCAAAAGAAGCTTACCAATCCTTGCCCAGTAATCAAGGGAGAGACAGAAGTAATGGTAGGAAGTCTAAGATGTATTACCTGCCAATGGTTTGAAAGAAAATTAGAGAAGAATGGAAAATCCTACGTACACTGCAATCGATTATAATTCCAAAGAGAATAAGGTAATCGAAGAAAGGATAAGAAATTACTATCTTCCAGTAAAGAATACATTTGAAGCAGTCCTATATGGAAGGCTTAATATACATGATATCCAGAGGATGATTATATCTAGGTTTAGGATGAATCAAGAAATGTTTAGGCAATATGGTAACGGTAATAAAGGATGATGGCAATAAGAGAATCCTAAGATGTTCTGAAGGTAATAGGGTTTGGTATCGGCTATGGATTAATCCTGAGGATATGATGAGAATAGAACCATTATTAGAGGGAAGAATAGGATTAAGGAGATATTAGATATCCTTTTATAGGATGAATGCCAGGGATGTTAGGTCTCTGGCTTCTTTGTGTGTTGTGTGGTTTGTGGGATAATCGAGGTACCCCTTAATACGAGGGGAGATTTTGGTGTGGTACTAAATGGGGGGAACGGTTACGTTAAATTTAACATTCAAAAATAAAAAGTAAGGGACAAACATTTATTTATTTGTCCCTTACTTTCAAAAACAAAATTAAATAAGTTCGATTAATGTAATACAATAATCTTTGCTTTGTAGTACAAATAATTCGCTATCATCTTCTTTCTTTGCGTACACATTGTAATAATCTGATTCAATTATTTTTTTGTGTCCGTCTTGCAAAAGCATTTTATTTAATGTTTTAAACGCTTCATTTAAACGCTTTTCTGTTTCTTCTTCGTCTTGCAAAGACTCGCTTTGCATATCTAAAATAGAAATATTTATCTTTCCGTCACTTTTAGAAATCGAATGATTTAAAAATTTCTTTAATAGTTCTTTGTTCATATCTTTAAAATTTTAAAAAAAAAGGGAAAGATTTAATCTTTCCCTTTGTAGTTAGTTACTTGAAATTCTTAACAATATTCAAACCTTTTGTAAGAACTTCTTTTTTTGTGTCCTTTGTATTTTCGCTTGCAATAGAAGCAAAAGAAAAATCATGAATTTTATAAACTTGCTTATAAAAATCGTTGAAAGCTGAAACAAGTGTTTTTAATTCATTTTGTTTCTTTTCTTCTTTTGCTTTGCAAATCGAATCAAGCAAAGAAAAAGTTGTGTTTCTTAATTTCTTTCGATACGCTTTCTTTTGCTTTTCGTTCAATTCAGAAAACAGAGATTCAACATAAATTTCTGTTTTCTTTCCTAAAGAAGTTTTTAAAAGTCCGTTAGTTTTTTCATTTAGACTTTTAAAAATACTATCAACTGATAATTTAATAGTGCTATTTGCTTTTGCTTGTGCTTTTGCTTTATTAGCACTAACTTTGTTTACTTTGTTGTTAGAAACTTCTTTAACGTTCTCAACTGATACTAAATTTTTTGTTTCCATAAAATAAATACTTATTTGTTTAAGTTTATATTATTATATCCTTTTCTCATAACAAATAAGATTATAAGAAAAGAGAAAAGGAGTAATTAGTTTTATGTTGTTTCAAAATGTCAAACGATAAAATACTATCAATACAAAAGTAGCTTTTATCTCTCTTTCTGTATTACAAAGATACAACTTATATTTTAATCTATAAAATTTTCAGAGAATTTTTTCTTTAAAAATAGTTAATCAAAAATACAAAGATTAAAATATATTTTAATCTGCAAAACATTTATAGAAAAATTTTCGAGAAATATTTTAAAAATATATTTTTAAAAATTTCGTATGAAAAATTTGCAAGTAGGTTTTAGAGGTTTGAATTGGGGGCATGGTTGTGGGTAGGTAATATAGGTATATTGATGGATATAGGGAAGGGGTTGGTATGGGTACCACTTTAGAAATTCGGAGGCCCCATACAGTCCGGTAGTTATTATCTGTATATTATCATACATAAAGGCCATTAGGTGACTAGCAGGCTTTTATACCAATGCCATGGGCCATGTATGGAGTCCTAAAGAACTAAGGCCCCTAATTAGGACATGGGTAAGCCTTAGCAAGTCCCATGATGGCCTAGAGTTAGGTTACATAAGAAAAGCCCAGTACCTTAGATAGGCATGGGCTTAAGGTGTACCTAAGTTAGCGAGATTTGAATATAGCTATCAAGGCAACTATAGCAGGAGATAGCATAAAGAGTAAGGCAAGTATCATTGTAATATTGCCTTGTAAGGCCTGAGATAAAATATATAGAGCTCCCATAGCGATTAGCAGGAATAAATGTCGGTAATGATAAATGTATTGTTAGCATAGTTTACGATTGGTTCGCAGGTTTCATTGTTTTCGCAGAATACATTGTATAAGGCAGCCTGGATATATTCGATATCGGCATCGGAATAAGTAGTGCCCGTAGTGAAGACCCAGGTATGAGTACCTTTGTAATCGGTAACGTTAGAAGTAATCGAAGCAAGATATAACTCGTATTCCTTAATAGAAGTCTTTAGAATGGCTTCTAGGATAGGTATGATATATTCTGAGTAACCCAATGAGTCATCGATAGTAGAATCGTCATGGCCAGTAGAGATAACTACCAGGTCCTTGGCCATAGGATAATAATAGGCAATAGGATAATTGTTACCGTTGAGGATGGAGTTTGCATTAAATTGTACTGTTTTCATATCTATATATTTTTAATTGTTTATAGTGCAAATATAATGCTTTTTATTTATTTATGCAAATCCTACTGAGGCTCTTAATGGAGTAAGGCCATAACACCATAAGTCCTAGAAACCTTGCAATTAATACTAATATAAATACTAAGCAAATTACTTACAGAGTTACTAGGAATATTACCTAAATATGCCCCATGAAGGCCTTAAATCCTATAAACCATTTAGCCTTGAAACCTAATAATTTAATTGCCTTGATCACAAATCCTATTTCCTAATTATTACCCTATTAATAACTATATTACCATTATCTGAAGACCTACCTTTCTTTAATAAATAACCTATAGTATTATACTCCCTAATAAGTTCATCATAGGTTTTCGTATTTGCCTCTTCTTTAACCTTATTAATGAAAGCCTTAGTATATTTCCTTTTAATCCTCTTTTGGGTATTATGGCTTTAGTACGTAAGGCCTTATATGGCTCCCAAGAATACAGATTAGGAAATAGTTGACTAAATAGCTTATCAAACGATGTTCATTATCCTACGGTCTGAGTAAAACCTATAGGATGGGAAATTAGGATGTCTTCTGTGTTTCATATTACCTTGTTATTTTAATTAGTATATTATATAATATATACTAATATAAAGGGCCATTAGGGGTCTAGGATTTATCGGATTTAGGTACCCCAATGGGCTATTGTTGGGGGCCTTTTAGGCAATGGGTTATATAGCCTTAGGACCTTGAGACTGATGTGTTAGATAGCTCTGGGGTATAGTGGATGTATAGTAGAAAGCCTCTGCCAGATCTCCTGCCTCAAATTTTTCCGACCCCCGGAAGGCCCCAAAAGTAGATTGTATTATGTATATTGATTAGTATTATATTAGGTTGAAGGTTATATGTATATTAGGTTGAAGGTTACATAGTTAAGCCCAGTATGATTTTGTATTATATGTTCATACTGGGCTTTATGTATATTATTTGGTTATTTGTTTTGTTTGGGGTTAGAGGTATCTTAGGATTACAGTTTCTAATAGGATTAATAGGATTATCTGTAGGCCTTGTAGGATTAAGTATATGTATTTTTGTTTGTTGGTGGGGTACTTTATTTGATGGTATATCTTATCCCTGTAGGTTAATGATAACCAGGTATATAGGATTACTGGGATTAGTAGTAGGGTTTTCATTTCCTTTTCTGTTTTAATTTGTTTTGGGTACGTAGGTGCTTGTTGAAGGTTGCACCTGAGTCCGTGTAGTAATTGGGGTTTGGTTTACCTGGAGTAGGAAAGTGTTCATTCCATTTATCCTGGTGAGGTATGTATACTTGGTTCTTGGATTTCTTTTTCATAGGTCTAATATTGCGGTTTTGAATCCTATTGATGTTAGTTCTTGGGTTTGGATATGTACGATTTCGAAGTATTCCTTGATACCCCGTAGAGAATAGAATTGTAATACTCCTCCGTCTCCGTATTCGGCATTTACCTGGTCTATGATTTCCTCATAAGCCTTGTCTTGGTTATCGTTTAATGAATGGTAGATGTCTTGGACTTGGCCCTCTTCTACGATTACTAAGGTTGTGATTTTTAGTTTCATTTTCCGTAATGTTTTAGTTCTTGGTTATACTCTGGGTATTTGTTCTCGTAGTAGTCATAGAGATATTGGTATTCGTCATCTCCTGACCAGCAATCAAGGAAGTAATCATATTGGTCCTCGGTTGCCTGTGATGGATGTATGTGCAATGTATACTTGCAGTAGTGTTCCCATACCGTTTTAGGTTGGAATTTATTGGTAGGAAAAGCCATGACTACTAGAGCCATGGCAATGATTGATAATATAATTAGTTTGGTTCTCATTTGATAAGGGATTTTAAAAGGTTAATGGTTTTTTCGGTGAAAGTGTAAAGAGTTTCCGGTTTTTCGAGGAAGTTAAGGTAGTAATCAATGACTTCGGCATGTTCTTCCTCGTTGAAGTTATCCTTGTAATGTTGGAATTTTTGCATGATAAGTGGTTTGTATTTTTCCTGTTCAAGGATAAGGGTTGCACCGTAGAGTACCATGTCTACTTCGTCTACGTTATAATCGAAGTATTGGTCATCGCAACCTCTGAGTAAGTCCATTTGATTGAGGATTTCCATTAAGTCGAGTTCCAAGGATTCCTTATCGGCATATGTATATACCCAGAGCATTTCGAGTGAAAAATCCGATATTTCCTCGTAATGTGGGTCATCCTCGGCAATTTCGAAGTCATATGTATTTTCGGCATGTGACATAGGCATTTGTCCCTGAATAGAGATAATGTGATAAGGATTTTGTGCAATGATTAATGCAAGGATTGATGTTGAATTTAATGTTGTCATGATGTTATAAGTTTTATGGAGGGTAGTGAGCCCTCCTGGTTAATGTTAAGCAAGTTGATTGTTAAATGTTGTTTGGTCATCGGCATCAGGCCAACCCATGGATTCCTCCATATATTCGGTAGTATAATCGATAATGATTGCAGCATCGTCCTTGTTAATTGTAGCAACCTCGGCTTCGATTTCCCGTTGGATTTGGTCGTAGTGATAAGCAAATGACCTC
>ENA-UOJR01001425-UOJR01001425.1-human-gut-metagenome-genome-assembly--contig:-C115P-NODE-1425-length-21258-cov-6.426496_pt1 | contig 21258 bp, 20 predicted proteins | sample MGYA00242354_ERZ723901 | MGnify/ENA metagenome assembly ERZ723901
AAAAGATTTTGGCTGTATCGAGATGTTTTAGGATGGGTATCTTATGCAAATCTGTTCGGAAATGTCCTGATTTTCATACCATTTGGATTTTTTATGCCGATGGCAAGCCGGTATCGCAGCTTTTTTCTTACCCTTTTCTACAGTTTTGGAGTGAGCTTCTTTGTGGAGTGCTTTCAGCTGGTAACAAGAGTGGGGAGTTTTGATGTGGATGATATGCTGCTCAACACCCTTGGCGGTGTGATCGGGTATATCGTCTTCGCGATTTGTAATATGATAAGGAGATGGCACGATGCGAAGCAGGAGAGATAAAAAAAGAGCACGCGAAAGAGATCGAAATAAAAGAAGCCGGAAGTATGGTCAGATAAAAAGAAAGCATTCACGCAAGGGAATCTGGTCCTGTGTGATGGCAGTACTTGTTACGGCAGTGATAGCGGGATTGATTGTAATGGCATTTATGAATAAAGGGAAATCAGCAGCAATGGTAGGAAGCTTTGGGGTTTTCGATATGATTCTTGCCTGCATCGGTATTGTAACGGGTGTAAAAGGATTTAAAGAAAGAGATAAAAATTATCTGACCTGCAAGATCGGAATTGTTGTAAACGGACTTATTTTACTTGCCCTGATCTTAGTATTTATAAGAGGATGTGTATAAATGGAAGAAAGATATAATCTGGCAATTGACAGAATGAAAGCAATAATAGAAGAAAAAACAGTAGCAGAGCCATATCGGGATTATTTCCAGCATGTGGCTCGGTTTATTTTAAAGCTTGATGAGCTGAAACAGAATGTGGAAAGCGGAAAGCAGAAAGAGATGTCAGAAGAAGAGCTGCAGGAAGAGATGAAGGATCTTTATGCAGACGAACTGGAAGCAAACTATGAGAAATCTTATGCAAATCCGGCTTATGCGGTTTTGGTGCTGGGAGGAGAACTGGGAAGCTTTCTGTCTGCGGTTTACACCGAGATCCGCGGAAGCATTTCTTATGTTCAGGAACAGCGTATGGAGTATGTTGTGATCGGAGCAGAGCTTTTGATTGAAATCTACAACAAATTTGAAGAAGAAAAGCAGCCGCAGCTGGAAAGCCTGAAGGAAATCTTTTACTGGTATGCAAGTGATTACTGCGATGTATTTGCGGCAGACCGCATCAAAGACCAGATCGATCCGGAAAGAGGATGCTTCATTGTGAATATGATCATGAATGAAGATCTTTCCGATCTGCGTTATCTCTACCGTATGGGAGAATATGTGGGGGTAAATGAAAGAGAGACAGCCGCATACTTAAATTCACTTTCACAGGAGAAGATTGATAAGATGGCAGATACCTTCAGTGAAGGATACAGGATTGGTTTTGTAAATACCGGAAAAGACCTGTCAAAAAAATCTGTAGTCAACATTTACTATGCAATGGGATTTGAACGGATCGTAAAAAAAGCCATTGAGAATTTTGCCAAAATGGGATTAAAGCCGAGTATTTTCCGGACAAGTCACAGCGTGATCACAAGAGGACGCAACAGCCAGATCGGATTTTTCAATATTTCCGGCAACAAGCAGTATGTCTATGACCACAGAGATGATATCGGGCTTGTGATGGATAAACAGTATGTAGAGCGAAAGCTGGAAGTGATGCGTACTACTTACGAGCAGAATAAAGAGATTGCAGCAGGCTATGCAGGACCGGCAGTGATCGACATTTTCGGAGAAAAGACTTTTGTTCCGCAGGCTAAACCAGAGGCAGTTAAATTAAGCGAAAAGCAGGAAGAACTTCTGGTTGCGATGAATGGAAGAGCCGGACGTCTGACCAATGAATATCTTCCGGGAGATGAGAGAAGCTTTACGATCATTTCCTGGCCGGTTCCGGAAATCGGAGAGCAGTATCATGAGATCTTTGATGAAACGATCAAGATCAATACTCTGGATTACAAGCTTTACCAGAAGGTGCAGCAGACAATGATCGATGCACTGGATAAAGGAGAGTATGTAAAAGTAACAGGCTCAGGCGAAAACCAGACGGATCTGAAAGTGATGCTTCATCCGCTTGCCGATCCGGCAAAAGAGACGATCTTTGAAAACTGTGTTGCCGATGTCAATATCCCGGTAGGTGAGGTGTTCACTTCCCCGGTACTGGAAGGAACAGAAGGTACCCTTTTTGTGAGCAAGGTATTTCTTCACGGACTTCCGTATTACAATCTGAAGATCAGTTTTAAAGAAGGAAAGATCACAGAGTATACCTGCACCAATTTTGATTCAGAAGAAGAAAATAAAAAATATATTTTCGATAACATTCTGCACAATCATCAGACACTTCCGATCGGCGAGTTTGCGATCGGAACCAATACCACAGCTTATGCGGTTGCGAAGAAATATGATATTGCAGATAAATATACGATTCTGATCGCTGAAAAGACGGGACCGCATTTTGCAGTAGGGGATACCTGCTACAGCTGGGCAGAGGATGTAAAGGTTTACAATCCGGACGGAAAAGAGATTATTGCAAGAGACAACAGCATATCGATCTTGAGAAAAGAGGATCCGTCGAAAGCATATTTCCAGTGCCATACCGATATCACCATCCCTTATGATGAGCTGGGAAGCATTGTTGTAGTGGCGAAAGACGGAACAGAGACAGAAATTATCCGTGATGGACGGTTTGTTCTTCCGGGGACAGAGATCCTCAATGAACCTCTGAATTAGTATTAGTTATGGATTTTCAATAATACCAATAAGTAAAATTAAATAATGGTCAGATAAGTAACGGTTGACATACCGCAACAGACTTAGTAAAATAACTTATAAGTGGTTAGCTATTTATTAAAATACTTATAGATAAAAGAAAAGGAGATCATTATGCCAAAAGTTGGAATCGTAATGGGCAGCGACTCAGATATGAAAGTAATGGGAAAAGCTGCCGACATGCTGGAAAAGTTTGGAATCGATTATGAGATGACGATCATCTCGGCACACCGTGAGCCTGATGTATTCTATGAATATGCGAAGTCTGCAGAAGCAAAAGACTTCAAAGTAATTATTGCAGGTGCAGGTATGGCAGCACATCTTCCAGGAATGTGTGCAGCAATTTTCCCGATGCCGGTTATCGGAATCCCAATGTCAGGGAAGAATCTGGAGGGTGTCGACGCACTCTATTCAATCGTTCAGATGCCGCCTGGAATCCCGGTTGCCACAGTTGCAATCGATGGCGGAGCAAACGCAGCTATTCTGGCTGCAAAGATTCTTGCAACCTCAGATCCTGAGCTTCTTCAGAAATTGAAGGATTACACTGCAGAAATGAAAGAAACCGTCCAGAAAAAAGCAGAAAAGCTTGAAAAAATCGGACACAAAGAATATATCAAGCAGATGTAGGCATACAGATGTCAGTGAAAATACCAGGAGGATATAGAAAATGTTGGATTATAAGACAGCCGGCGTAGATATCGAGGCAGGATATAAATCAGTAGAACTTATGAAAAAGCATGTAAAAGAAACCATGAGACCGGAAGTGTTAGGAGGGCTTGGCGGTTTTGCAGGTGCGTTTGATTTAAGTGGAATCAAGAATATGGAAGAACCAGTACTTCTTTCCGGAACAGATGGATGTGGAACAAAGGTGAAGCTTGCATTTGTAATGGACAAGCATGATACGATCGGTATTGATGCCGTTGCCATGTGTGTGAATGATATCGCATGCTCTGGTGGAGAACCGTTATTCTTCCTGGATTATATTGCCTGTGGCAAGAATTACCCGGAAAAGATCGCTACGATCGTAAGCGGTGTGGCAGAGGGCTGTAAGCAGTCAGGATGTGCACTTGTAGGTGGAGAGACAGCAGAACATCCGGGACTGATGCCGGAGAATGATTACGACCTTGCAGGTTTTGCAGTCGGAGTTGTAGATAAGAAAGACATTATCGACGGTTCTGATATTAAGCCAGGTGATGTACTTGTTGCAATGCCGTCTACAGGGGTTCACAGCAATGGATTTTCACTGGTTCGTAAGGTATTCGACATTACAGAAGAATCCTTAAATACATACTATGATGAATTAGGAAAGACACTTGGCGAAGCACTTCTTGCTCCGACCAGAATTTATGTAAAAGCACTGAAGAACGTAAAAGAAGCCGGTGTAAGAGTCAAAGGATGCAGCCATATCACAGGCGGTGGATTCTATGAAAATATTCCGAGAATGCTTCCGGAAGGAATCCGTGCAGTGGTAAAGAAGGACAGCTATGAAATCCCTGCAATCTTCAACCTGATCGCAAAGACTGGCAACATTGCAGAAGAGATGATGTACAATACCTTCAATATGGGTATCGGTATGGTTGTCGCTGTCGATGAAAAGGATGTAGATGCTACAATTAAGGCAATGAAAGAAGCTAGAGATGAAGCATTTGTGGTTGGTTATGTAGAAGCAGGAGAAAAAGGAGTTACTTTATGTTAAGAGTTGCTGTACTTGTATCCGGAGGCGGAACCAATCTGCAGGCAATCATTGATGCAGTGGAAAATGGCACGATCACCAATACAGAGCTGGTCGGTGTCATCAGCAATAATAAGAACGCATATGCACTCAAAAGAGCCGGGAATCATCAGATCCCGGCACAGTGCGTTTCGCCGAAGGATTTTGAGACAAGAGAAGAGTTTAACAAAGTTTTTCTTGAAAAGGTAGACGAACTGAAACCGGATCTGATCGTTCTGGCGGGATTTTTGGTTGTGATCCCGGAAGAAATGATCAGCAGATACCGGAATAAGATCATCAATATCCATCCATCTCTGATTCCGTCGTTCTGCGGAACGGGATATTATGGACTGAAGGTTCATGAGGCAGCACTTGCCAGAGGGGTAAAGGTGGTTGGAGCAACCGTACATTTTGTAGACGAAGGAACGGATACCGGTCCGATCATTCTCCAGAAGGCTGTTGAAGTAGAAGAAGGTGATACACCGGAGGTTCTGCAGAGACGTGTGATGGAGCAGGCGGAGTGGAAGATCCTTCCACATGCGATCGACCTGATCGCAAATGGAAAAGTAACAGTAAAAGATGGCAGAGTGTCAATTGCCCGTTAGAGAAGGAGGAGCACCAATGAAAGTATTGATCGTAGGCGGTGGCGGAAGAGAACACGCAATTGCATATTGTGTAGCAAAGAGCAGCAAGGTAGAGAAGATGTACTGTGCACCGGGAAATGCCGGGATTGCAGAGCTTGCAGAATGCGTACCGATTGGTGCGATGGAATTTGACAAGCTGGTTACATTTGCAAAGGAAAAAGCGATCGATCTGGCAATCGTAGGAATGGATGATCCGCTGGTTGGCGGCCTTATAGATGAATTTGAAAAAGCCGGGATCCGCGCATTCGGACCAAGAAAAAATGCAGCAATCCTGGAGGGAAGCAAGGCATTTTCAAAAGATCTGATGAAAAAATATGACATCCCGACCGCAGCATATGAGAACTTTGACAATGCAGACGAAGCGCTGGCTTATCTGGAGACAGCCAAATTTCCGATCGTTCTGAAGGCAGATGGTCTGGCACTTGGAAAAGGTGTACTGATCTGTAATACGTTGGAAGAAGCAAAAGCCGGCGTGAAAGAGATCATGCTGGACAAGAAATTCGGTGCATCCGGTAATACCATGGTTGTAGAAGAATTCATGACAGGACGTGAGGTTTCTGTTCTTTCCTTTGTAGATGGAAAGACCATCAAGACTATGACAAGCGCGCAGGATCACAAGAGAGCCAAAGACGGAGACCAGGGATTGAATACCGGTGGTATGGGAACTTTCTCACCGAGTCCTTTCTATACAAAAGAAGTTGACGAATTCTGCCGGAAATATGTGTACCAGAAGACGGTAGATGCAATGGCAGCAGAGGGAAGAGAGTTCAAGGGGATCATCTTCTTCGGACTGATGCTTACCGAAGACGGACCGAAGGTTCTGGAATACAATGCCAGATTCGGAGATCCTGAGGCACAGGTTGTTCTTCCGCGTATGAAGAATGATCTGATCGATGTGATCGAAGCCTGTATCGACGGAACACTGGATCAGGTAGATCTTCAGTTTGAAGACAATGCAGCAGTCTGCGTGGTACTTGCATCTGACGGTTATCCGGTCGCTTATGAAAAAGGACTTCCGATCACAGGTCTTGACGAGTTCAAGAAGCATGAAGGATACTATTGCTTCCATGCCGGAACCAAATTCGACGGAGACCAGATCGTGACAAACGGAGGACGTGTCCTCGGTGTGACAGCCAAAGGAGCAACGCTCAAAGAGGCCCGTGCCAATGCTTACAAAGCAACCGAATGGGTTAAATTTGATAACAAATATATGCGCCACGATATCGGAAAAGCGATTGACGAGGCTTAGGAATTTAGGGCGGGATCTTTCTTATTCAGAGGGATTTCGCCTTTTTTGAGTTAAGTGAAAAATTTAATCTTTAAGAAGTTCTAAAGATTTCATGAACTTCTTGACAAATCGGACTTTGAATACTATGATTATCAATAGTTATGGGAAAAGGCAATGAGAAAGAGGAGTATGCAGACTGGTCCGAAGAAGAGAGAACCGTTCACAGGCTGAGAGACGGTTTACGGGAAGTGGTTGCAGAAGGTAGCTTTGGAGCCGGGTATCTGAAAAAGGGCGAGTAGGATATCACGGGGTGGTTTCCGTTATAGAACTGTGAGAGATACGAGATGGATTTATTTCGTGGAACAAAGGTGGTACCGCGTTTATACACGCCCTTTACATATTGTAAAGGGCTTTTTTTATTCTTTATAGAGAGAGCAAAAGTGCGCGGTGGACTTATAAGAGGAGGAAACAATGAGTAAGAATCTTGAAAAGACCTACAATCCGAAAGAGATTGAAGCGAAACTTTATGAAAAATGGTGTGAAGAAAAGTATTTTCACGCTGAAGTTGACAGGAGTAAGAAACCATTTACAACGGTAATGCCGCCACCGAATATCACCGGTAAGCTGCATATGGGACATGCTCTTGATAATACACTTCAGGATATCCTGATCCGTTACAAGAGAATGCAGGGATATAATGCACTGTGGATCCCGGGAACAGACCACGCTGCAATTTCAACAGAAGTAAAGGTTACAAACCAGTTAAAGGCAGAGGGAATTGATAAGAAAGAACTCGGAAGAGAAGGATTCCTTAAGAGAACCTGGCAGTGGAAAGAAGAGTACGCAGGAACCATCGAAGGTCAGCTGAAAAAGCTTGGTGTATCCTGTGACTGGGACAGAGAACGTTTCACCATGGATGAAGGATGCTCGAATGCGGTCAAAGAAGTATTCCTTCGTCTTCACGAAAAAGGATTTATCTATAAAGGTTCCAGAATCATCAACTGGTGTCCGGTATGTAAGACTTCCCTTTCTGACGCAGAAGTTGAGCATGAGGAACAGGCAGGACATTTCTGGCACATCAAGTACCCGATCGTAGGAACAGAACGTTTCCTTGAGATCGCAACTACACGTCCGGAAACTCTGCTTGGAGATACAGCAATCGCCGTACACCCGGACGATGACAGGTACAAAGATATCGTAGGAAAGAATGTCATCCTTCCGTTAGTTGGAAGAGAAATCCCGATCGTGGCAGACGCTTACGTTGATAAAGAATTCGGAACAGGTGCGGTTAAGATCACACCGGCACATGACCCGAATGACTTTGAAGTAGGAAAGAGACATAATCTTCCGGAAATCAACATCCTGAATGATGATGCTACCATCGTAGAAGGATACGGAAGATATTCCGGAATGGATCGCTACGAAGCAAGAAAAGCAATCGTAGAAGATCTGGAAAAAGAAGGATACCTTGTAAGCATCGAAGAACATGTACACAACGTTGGAACACATGACAGATGTAAGACAACCGTTGAACCGATGATTAAACCACAGTGGTTTGTTAAGATGGATGAGCTTGCCAAACCGGCGATCAATGCGATCAAGACCGGCGAATTAAAATTCGTACCGGAACGTTTTGGTAAAATCTACCTGAACTGGCTGGAAAATATCCGTGACTGGTGTATTTCACGTCAGATCTGGTGGGGACACAGAATTCCGGCCTACTATTGTGATGAATGTGGAGAAGTGGTTGTTGCACGTGAGATGCCGGAAAAATGCCCGCATTGCGGATGCACACATCTGACACAGGATGAAGATACACTGGATACCTGGTTCAGTTCAGCACTGTGGCCGTTCTCAACACTTGGATGGCCGGAAGAGACAGAGGACTTCAAGTATTTCTATCCGACAGATGTACTGGTAACCGGTTATGATATTATTTTCTTCTGGGTAATCCGTATGGTATTCTCAGGATATGCACATACTGGAAAAGCACCGTTCCATACTGTTCTGATCCATGGACTGGTAAGGGATTCCCAGGGACGTAAGATGAGTAAATCTCTTGGAAATGGTATCGATCCGCTGGAGGTCATTGATGAGTACGGTGCAGATGCACTCCGTCTGACTCTGATCACAGGAAATGCACCCGGAAATGATATGCGTTTCTACAACGAACGTGTAGAATCCAGCCGTAACTTTGCCAATAAGGTATGGAATGCATCCAGATTTATCATGATGAACATGGAAGATAAGGTAATTTCCAAACCGGATGAGGCAGACTTTGAAGTAACCGATAAATGGATTTTATCCAAGGTAAATACACTTGCAAAAGATGTAACTGAGAACATGGATAAATTTGAACTGGGTATTGCAGTACAGAAAGTATATGACTTTATCTGGGATGAATTCTGTGACTGGTACATTGAGATTGCAAAATACAGGATCTACCATTCTGATGAAAATTATAAGAGCGCTAATGCAGCACTTTGGACACTGAAGACGGTTCTTGGTAATGCACTGAAGATGTTACATCCATTTATGCCATTTGTAACAGAAGAAATCTACAGCGCACTGGTACCGGAGGAAAAATCTCTGATGATGTCAGACTGGCCGCAGTTTAGCGAAGACTGGTGTTATGCAGACGCTGAAAATATAACAGATCATATGAAAGAAGTTATCCGTGGTGTCAGAAATGCGCGGGCAGAAATGAATGTACCGCCGAGCCGTAAAGCAAAGGTTTATGTAGTATGCGAAGATGAGAAGCTCTGTGAAGGATTCGAAGAACTGACAACATGTGCATGCCCGCTTATGAGTGCTTCTGAACTTGCTGTCCAGGCTGATAAGGCAGGTATTGCGGATGATGCCGTATCGATCGTAGTACCGGATGCTTCTGTATATGTACCACTGGAAGAGCTGATTGACTTCGAACAGGAAATCGAGCGTCTGACAAAAGAAGAAGAAAAGCTTACAAAAGAAATCAACCGTGCAAAGGGAATGCTTTCAAATGAAAAATTCGTCAGCAAAGCACCACAGGCAAAGGTTGATGAAGAAAAAGCAAAGCTTGAAAAGTATACACAGATGATGGAACAGGTGAAAGAACGTCTGGAGGCTTTAAAGGCAGGAAGATAATCACTGCAGGAAAGTACTAAGGCATATTCTTTTTTAGCCGGATATACCGTCAGGCGCAGCATAAACTGCGCCTGACGGTACAGAAACACGTAAGGGGTTAAAAGACGATGAAGGAAATTCATTTTAAAAAGATTCAGTGGAAAAAACCGGATCTGAAAGGAAAATGGCAGAAGCTGAAGAATATGAAGCCAGGAGATATAAAGGCGCATTTAAAAAAGCAGCATGAGCGAAGACAGCAGATTCTTGAAAAGCGGCGAAACAGCAAATTCGCAAAAAAGATGGCACCGTACTATAAGATAATGAATCGGTTCTCTTTGCCGCTTCAGGCACTGTGGGCTTGTATCATTAACTTTATCATTGAAGCACTGTCCAGACATTCTGCAATTGCAGCTTGGCAGTATATGACAGGAACACCGCTGGTATTTTTGTACAATGCCGGAATGATTTTCGTTACACTTTTAATCGCTTATCTGGTGCGGCGCCGGGTGTTTACACGACTGATCATCAGTGCATTGTGGCTCTTTCTGGGTGTTGTCAACGGAGTGATGCTGGCAAAGCGTGTTACGCCGTTTAATGCACAGGATCTAAAGACATTTACAGAAGGATTGTCACTGTTTACAAACTATTTCTCGGTGGCAGAGCTTGTGATGATGGGAATTGGTGTTCCGGCACTGCTCATCTGGCTGGTTGCCATGTGGAGACGTGCCGGACAGTATGAAGGAAAGATGCACAGGATCCCGATGCTGATTATTGTTGTTGCAGCGTTTTTTGGATATTCTGTACTGACAAATGTTGCTGTAGATAAGAGGATTATTTCTACTTACTTTGGAAATATCGCATTTGCTTATCAGGATTACGGACTTCCGTATTGTTTCTCGGCCAGCCTTTTTAATACAGGTATTTCAGAACCGAATGATTATAACAAAGACACGATCGAGAAGATCACGGATAATAGAGAGATGACAGAGAGCACATCCGACAATGGTGTGAGACCGAATGTCTTGTTTGTACAGCTGGAATCTTTCTTTGATCCTATTGAATATGAGGATCTGCAGATGTCAGAGGATCCGATTCCGAATCTGCGCAAGATGTTTGAAAATTATTCTTCCGGATATTTTAAGGTTCCTTCGGTAGGGGCCGGAACAGCCAATACAGAATTTGAAGTGCTGACAGGTATGAACCTGCGTTATTTCGGACCGGGCGAGTATCCTTATAAGACAAAGCTTAAGAATCAGGTATGTGAAAGTGCAGCAACTGCATTTTCTGCATTCGGTTACGGAACCCATGCGATTCACAACAACGGTGGTAATTTCTACAGCCGTGCGAAGGTATTTAACAATATTGGTTTTGACAGCTTTACAAGTAAAGAGTTTATGAATATTCTCCAGACAACAGAGAATGGATGGTCGAAGGATGATATTCTTCTGACGCACATCAAAGACGCTCTGGACTCTACCGAGCAGGAGGATTTTGTATTTACAGTCAGTGTACAGGGACATGGAAATTATCCGACAGAAAAGGTGATTGAGAACCCGAAGATCACCGTAACAGGAGCACCGACAGAAGAGAAGAACAATGCCTGGGAATACTATGTGAACCAGGTATATGAGATGGATCAGTTTGCCGGTAATCTGGTAAAAATGATGGAAGAACGCGGTGAGCCGACTGTGGTCGTATTCTATGGTGACCATCTGCCGACAATGGGACTGGAAGCAAAGGATATGAAGAACCGTTATCTGTACAATACAAATTATGTGATCTGGGACAATCTTGGACTTCAGAAAGAGGACCGGAACATTCCGTCCTACCAGATCATGGCGGATGTGATGGACCGCCTGGGATTACATTCCGGTACGGTATTCAACTATCACCAGCAGAGACGCCAGACAAAGGATTATCTGAAGGATCTGGAGCTGTTACAGTATGATATTCTGTATGGAGACCAGTATGTATACAATGGTAAGCCGCCGATCACAGAAGGCCATATGCAGATGGGGATCAAGGAGGGTACGCTCACGGATCTTGTAGAAAATCTGGATGAGACCTATAGCCTCTACGGAACAAACTTTACTAAATGGAGCAAGGTTTACATCAATGATGAAAAGCAGGAATCTACTTTCCTCAATAATACAAGGATCGAACTTCCGGACAGTAAGCTGAAGGATGGAGACATCATTACGGTCAGCCAGGTCGGATCAAGCAATACCATCTTCAGGACTTCAAGAGAATATATTTACATGGATGGAAAAATCCTGGAATATACAGATGAAGTAAAAGAACAGAAGAATTCTGCAAAGACGGACGGCGATCAGCAGAAGACAGAAAATGCCGGACAGTCCGGAGAACAGCAGGATCAGAATAATAAAGAAGAAAAGAGCGGGCAGCAGTAGAGTTCCGCTTAAGAAAGACGGGAAAGATTGTGAAGTATGAAGAAGTAGTCCGATATATAGAGGACATACCAAAATTTACAAAGAAGCATACGCTTTTGCATACCCGTGAATTTATGAGAAGATTGGGGAATCCCTGCCAGGGAAGAAAGGTTCTTCATGTGGCAGGGACGAACGGAAAGGGAAGCGTCTGCGCATATATGCAGGCGATTCTTCTTTTTGAGGGAAAGCGTGTCGGATTTTTTACATCACCACATCTGGTGAAGCTCAACGAGCGGATCCGGATCAATGGAAAAGATATTGACGATGATACCTTCTGCCGGATTTTTGCAAAGGTGCGGCAGGTGGCAGAAGAACTGGAAAAGGAAGGGCTGGAACATCCTTCTTATTTTGAATTCCTGTATGGAATGGGTATGCTTGCATTTGAAGAGAATGATGCAGAGTATATTGTACTGGAGACAGGACTTGGAGGAAGGCTGGATGCGACTAATTCCTTCGAGCATCCGTTCCTGAGCGTGATCACATCGATCGGACTGGATCACACAGAGATCCTTGGAGATACGATTGAAAAGATTGCGGGAGAAAAAGCCGGAATCATCAAAAAAGGCGTACCGGTATTTTTTGACGGCTCTGATGAAAGAAGTAGTCGGGTTATAGAAGAAACTGCCGAAAATGTAGAAGCACCGTGGTATAAAATGGAAAAAGATGCGTTGAAAATTCAAGAAATTACAGACAAACATATTGCTTTTTCTATTTTGGATGAGTATGATAATAATACCGTATGGCAGGTGGCCAGCACCGGAATCTATCAGGTGATGAACGCAGCACTTGCAATCCGGGCGATGAGATATACATTTGGCGACAAGGCAGAAATCTGCAAATGGCAGAAGGTGGTTGCATCTGTTAAATGGCAGGGAAGAATGGAAGAGGTTCTTCCCGGAGTTATCTTTGACGGGGCGCATAATCTTGCGGCAATCCGTGAATTTACAAAGAGTATCCGGCTGCAAAGAGAGGCGGAAGGGGAAATCCATCCACTGATAATCCTTTTTTCAGCCGTTGCAGATAAGGATTACAGTCATATGATCGAGCTTTTATGCAAAGAATCGAAAGCAGATGCTTATGTCATTGCCAAAGTAGACAATAAAAGGGGAGCGCAGGCAGATACACTTGCCGCGTTGTTCCGGAAGTATACAGACAGACCGGTCTATCGGGAGGACACGCTTGCTGATGCATTTACACGTGCATTGAATGAAAAGGGCAGCGAAGGGAAACTTTACTGTCTGGGGTCGCTCTATCTGGTAGGGGAGTTAAAAGAACTGATAGGAGGAGAAGATGCTTAATTTTGAAGAAGAACTTAAGAAGTTCAAACCAAGTCTGGAAGTAGAAGATATCGAGAATGCAGTATATCAGGAGGATCTGTCTGATATGACAGATATCTTAAGAGAGATGATGGATCAGAAAAAATAGGGGAGATTTTGATGGACTATAAGCAGAAACTCGAGTACCAGTCGAACTACTGGTACAATGATGGACTGAAGAAAGCGCAGATCCGGGATCTGTCCGGGGCAATTGTGTCGTTAAAAAGAAGTTTGCAGTTTAACAGAGAAAATATCACAGCGAGGAATCTTCTCGGACTTGTCTATTATGGACGTGGAGAAGTAGCGGAGGCTCTTGTAGAGTGGATCATCAGTAAAAACTTCAGGGCTTCAGAGAATATTGCCAGCTACTATATCAGTAAGGTTCAGGATAATCCAAGTGAGCTGGAGAAAGTGAATCAGGCAGTTCACAAATACAACCAGTGTCTTGGATACTGCAGACAGAATGGAGAAGATCTTGCGATCATCCAGCTGAAAAAGGTGGTTGTGGCACATCCGTCTTTCCTGAAGGCATATCAGCTTCTGGCACTTCTTTATATGCATTCCGGACAGTATTCCAAAGCAAGACAGAGCCTGAAGACGGCACTCAAGCTGGATGTGACGAATGATATTACGCTCCGGTATATGCATGAGCTGAACCGTCAGCGGAATCGGCAGGTTGCACATATTAAAGAGGAAAAGCATGGCAGACAGTCGGTTGTCACATACAATCTGGGAAATGAGACGATCATCCAGCCTGCAGCAACACTGCGAGACAATGCGGCAGTGATGACAGTTGTCAATATTCTGATCGGTATGGTGGTTGGAGCGGCAGTGGTGTGGTTCCTGATCGCTCCGGCGGTAAACCAGACAAAGTCGTCTACAAAAAACCGGAATGTCATTGCACTAAGCGAGCAGATAGCTTCACAGAAGACACAGATCCAGACGCTTAAGGATGAACTGGAGGGATACCGTAACAGCAGTGATGAGGTAGAATCGGCAAAGCAGACTGCCGCATCCACACAGGACAGCTATGATGCCCTGGTCAAGGTATATCAGCAGTATTATGGCGGAACAACGAGCAATGCGGATATGGCAGATACGTTGCTTGGACTGAACAGGGATTCGTTGGGAGAAGAGGGACAGAAAATCTACGATTCGATCTCCGGTTCCGTGTTCCCGCGAGTATGTGTGAGCCTGTATTCGACCGCGCAGTATGAAGTGCAGAGTGGAAATTATGATGATGCCATTTCGGATCTTGAAAAGATCCAGAAGATTGATGACTCTTATAGTGATGGTGGTGTGTACAAGCTTCTTGGAGACGCGTATGCCGGTAAAGGTGATAAGGACAATGCAAAGAGCAATTACGAAAAAGCAGCGACCGATTATCCGGGAACACAGGCAGCATATTCGGCACAGAGCGCACTGGATGCAATGGGATCAGATGGAACTTCGGAGAATACTTCCGGTGGAACAGGCACCCAGGGACAATAAAATATAAAAGGAACAAAAGAGAAAGTAGCGAAAAAAGGCGTTACTTTCTCTTTTGTTTTATAGGAAATTCCGAAGGAACTTCCTATAAAACAAAAGGCACTATGTGCCGTAAATGCGCACTCTTTTTATAAATCCATCAAGGCTATTGGCGTATTTGTATAAATAAAAAAGACAGAAAGGGGTTTAAGCAAAAATGCAGTATCAGATCAAAGAAAATTGTCTTACGATTTTTCTTCCGGCGGAGGTGGATCATCACAATGCGGAGGAGATCAAACGGGAGGCGGATAAGGTGATCGAGGAGCAACATATCAAATATGTGATCTTTGATTTTGGAAGAACGAATTTTATGGACAGTTCCGGGATTGGAGTGATCATGGGACGGTACCGGCATATCTTTCTTCTTGGCGGGGAAGTATGGGCGATACATACAAGTGAACGGATGCGGCAGATTCTGAATATGTCCGGCGTGACGAAGATCATACAGATTTATGAGGAGGGAATGATGTAATGGAATATTTTAACGAGATGGAAGTAGTTTTTGACAGCAGATCGGAGAATGAGGGATTTGCAAGGGTGGCAGTGGCTGCGTTTATGACGCAGATGGATCCGGTTCTGGAGGAAGTGGCAGACGTGAAGACAGCGGTCTCCGAAGCAGTGACGAACAGCATTATACATGGATATGAGGGACGGACGTCCGGAAAGATCACGGTCTGGTGCGGGATTGAAAAAGATAAGAAGACCATTCTAGTCACAGTGAAGGATCAGGGCATCGGTATCGAAAACGTGGAGCAGGCGATGGAGCCACTCTATACGACCAGGCCGGATATGGATCGGTCCGGGATGGGATTTGCATTTATGGAAGCATTTATGGATGAAGTACAGGTGGAATCTGTGCCTGGAAAAGGGACTACGGTTTGGATGAAGAAAACGACAGGAGGGGAAAAGAAGGAAGCTGTATGGACCACACAATCGCATTGATCAGACGGGCTCACGAAGGGGATGAAAATGCGAGGGCACAGCTTGTGGAGGAAAACACCGGTCTGATCTGGTGTGTGGTGAAAAGATTTTACGGACGGGGCACAGAGGCAGAGGATTTATTTCAGATCGGAAGCATCGGGCTTTTAAAAGCGATCGATAAGTTTGATCTGGGCTATGATGTGAAATTTTCAACCTATGCAGTTCCGATGATCACGGGAGAAATAAAGCGTTTCCTGCGTGATGATGGGATGTTGAAGGTCAGCCGTTCCTTAAAAGAGATTGCGTATAAAGCATATCAGGCAAAGGAGGCGCTCACGGAAAAGCTTGGAAGAGAACCGCTGCTGGAAGAAATTGCGGAAGAAACGGGTGTGGAAAAAGAGGAGCTGGTGCTGGCGATGGAGGCAGCAGGAGAAGTGGAATCGCTTCACAGACCGGTCGGTATGAAAGATGGAAATGAAGTAATGCTGCTGGAAAAGATTGCAGATACAGGCGGTGCAGAAGAAAAGATCCTGGATCATCTTCTGCTTACAGAGCTGATAAAAGAATTAAAAAAAGACGAGAGAAAGCTTCTGTATCTGCGCTATTTTGCAGATAAGACGCAGACAGAAATCGGCGAAGAGCTTGGAATTTCCCAGGTGCAGGTATCCCGGATGGAGAAAAAGATCCTGAAAACCATGCGGGAACACGCAAAAGAATAAAAGGATGTATGTTTTCTGGAAAAACAGGGATACTATTTCCTATCTGAAACAGATCACAAAGGAGGCGGATGCGATTGGAAAGAAGAAAAAAATATATCTGGGGCTGTGTTCTTTGTGCCCTGCTGACAGCTGTTCTGATCGGAATGATCTACTATTATAATGATGTCCGGGGGACAGACCAGGTAAGTGAAGGAACGCTGATCTGGCAGGCGCTACCGGTAAAAGAAAGGACGGATACAGATGTCTTCGGGAAATGAAATACTTTATATCAAAGGGGAAAAGAATACCGAGGTGAAAGAACCAAATGTGACATTGGGAGATATCCTGACAATGGAATGCAGCAATTCTTCCATCATGAACAGGATTAAACCACTGCGGATCCTGAAAATCCCGAAAAAAGAACAGCACAGATATGTGGTGTCTGTTCTGAAAATCATAGAATGTATCCATCGGGAAATTCCCGGACTACAGATTCAGAACGAAGGAGAAAGTGACCTGATCATTACCTATGAAGGGGAGAAAAAACGAAATGCTATCTGGCAGGGAATTAAAGTGGTTGTAGTTGCGGGAATCACATTTATCGGAGCAGCATTTTCCATCATGGCATTTAACAATGATGTGTCGGTGACAAAGATGTTTTCCCGGATTTATCTGCTTCTTACCGGAGAAGAATCGAATGGATTTACCCTGATAGAGCTGACTTACTGCATCGGGCTGATCGTAGGGATCCTGATTTTCTTCAATCATTTAGGAAGAAAGAAATTTACAGCAGATCCGACGCCGATGGAAGTGGAAACTTTGATCGAAGCTTATGCGAGAAAGGAAAAAGAAGTCGATGTGGATTAGGCAGATTCTGGTGGCGGTGGTTGGTCTTGCATCCGGATTTGCAGTCGCGGCAGGACTGTTTTCATTTATTATCGGACTTGGCGTAGTGTCAGATTTTGCAGACCGGACACATACCGGGAAGCATGTCATGCTGTATGAAAACTGCATTATGGCAGGTGGGATCCTTGGAAATATTTTCTGGGTATACGGGCTCGCGATGCCTGGCGGCAAATGGATCGTTCCGGTGTTTGGACTTTTTTCCGGAATTTTTGTTGGTTGCTGGTCAATGGCACTTGCGGAAATCCTGAATATTTTTCCGATTTTTATCCGGAGGATCAAAATTCTGAAATGTGTGCCATGGCTGATTTTTGGGATGGCGCTTGGGAAAAGCCTTGGAGCACTTCTGTTTTTCTATAAAAGATGGTAACTGGAGGAGAAAATGAAGCAACAAGAGAAAGAAAAAGAGTATGAAACATATGTAAAAGAGAAAACACCGGTCAGGAAGCCTGGACCTGCGATGGCAAAAGCATTCGTGACCGGCGGGATCATCTGTACGATTGGACAGACGATCTTAAATGCGTGCGAAAAGGCGGGAATGTCAAAGGATATTTCTGCAAGCTGGTGTTCATTGATCCTGATCCTGGCAAGTGTGGTGCTGACCGGATTTGGAATCTATCCGAAGATCGCGAACTGGGGAGGAGCGGGAGCACTGGTGCCGATCACCGGATTTGCCAATTCCGTTGCGGCGCCGGCAATTGAATACAAAAAAGAGGGGCAGGTTTTCGGAATTGGCTGCAAGATATTTACGATCGCAGGACCTGTGATCCTGTACGGAGTTTTCACCAGCTGGGTTCTGGGACTGCTCTACTGGATTGGGACGCTGATCGGAATTGTGTGAGCAAGGAGGGATGGACATGAATGCGATGAAAGGGACACAGAGTATTGCATTTTCGGAAAGTCCGTATCTGGTAAGCGCCGGATCGGTTGCCGGAAAAAAAGAAGGAGAAGGGCCACTTGGAAAATATTTTGATATTGCATCGGAGGATGACCTTTTCGGAGAGAAAACCTGGGAGCTTGCAGAAGGAACAATGCAGAAGCTTGCGTGTAAGCTGGCATTGAAAAATGCGGGAGTACAGCCGGAGGAGGTACGCTATCTCTTTGGCGGTGATCTTTTAAGACAGGGAATTGCTACATCGATGGGGGCGGAAGAACTTCAGATCCCGGTGTTTGGTCTTTTCGGCGCATGTTCCACATCCGGAGAGGCACTTGCCCTTGCTGCAATGACTGTGGCGGCAGGCTATGGAGATCTGGTGCTTGCTGCAACATCGAGTCATTTTGGAAGTGCAGAAAAAGAATTCCGTTTTCCGCTTGGCTATGCGAATCAGAGACCACTTTCTTCTACCTGGACAGTGACAGGAAGCGGAGCCTTTCTGGTAGGAAAAAAGAAAAGCCGGGTGCGGATCAGTGGAGTGACGATTGGGAAAATTGTGGATTATGGGCTGAAGGATTCACAGAATATGGGAGCGTGTATGGCACCGGCAGCGTGTGATACGATTCTGCAGAATCTTATGGATTTTGGAAGGGGTGAAAAGGATTACGACCGGATCATTACCGGAGATCTGGGCTATGTGGGACAATCGATTTTATTTGACCTGCTTCGTAAGAAAGGGCTGGATATCAAAGAAAATCATATGGACTGCGGAATGACGATCTTCGATCAGCAGACACAGCATACCAATTCCGGTGGAAGCGGCTGCGGCTGCGCGGCGATCACTCTTGCAGCATATATTATGCCACAGCTGATATCGGGGGAGTGGAAAAGGATCCTTTTTGTACCAACGGGGGCGCTGATGTCGACGGTCAGCTTCAATGAAGGAGAAAGCGTTCCGGGAATTGCACATGGAATTGTGCTGGAACATTGTTAAAGGAGGAAAGAAAATGGACTATATCAATGCATTCTGGGTAGGAGGACTCATCTGTGCACTGGCGCAGATCCTGCTTGACCGGACGAAAATGATGCCGGGAAGAGTCATGGTAAGCCTGGTGGTACTTGGCTGTATTCTTGGTTTTGTACAGATATTTAAACCACTGCAGGAGTATGCGGGGGCAGGCGTGAGCGTGCCATTGCTCGGTTTTGGAAATACTTTATGGAACGGGGTAAAAGAGGCAGTCGACAAGGAAGGATTTATCGGAATTTTTCTTGGAGGATTCAAGGCAAGTGCGGCAGGAATCAGTGGCGCATTGATTTTTGGGTACATTGCATCATGGATATTTGAACCAAAGATGAAGGGGTAATGGGAATATTTTTCGTCAGAACTACGAAAGAAAATTTATTGTACAGAGAGAAAAATGATGTTAAGATGAAATCGTGGCTGTGTAAATGGCCTGTAAAATAAGAATCAGAGTGAAAAAGAAAAAGTACATAAGAGGAGATAACACGACTATGAAGTACACAAGTATCATTATTCCGTTTGTCGGAGGCCTTGGTATGTTCATTTATGGAATGCAGATCATGGCACAGGGGCTGGAGAATGCTGCCGGCAACCGGATGAAGTCATTGCTTGAAGCACTTACAAAGAATAAGTTCTTCGGCGTATTGCTTGGAGCGTTCATTACCGCAGTGATCCAGAGCTCATCTGCGACGACCGTCATGGTAGTCGGTTTTGTAAATGCCGGTATCATGAACCTTCAGCAGGCGATGGGAGTTATCATGGGTGCGAACATCGGTACAACAGTTACCGGATGGCTGGTATCCAGTGTAGAATGGGCCAAATTTTTAAGTCCGTCCAATCTGGCACCGGTTGCGATCATGATCGGTGTGATCATTATGCTGACCGGAAAGAGGCGTTCGACAAAAGATATCGCAAGTATTGTGGTTGGTTTCGGACTTTTATTTGTCGGGATTTCATCCATGTCCTCAGCGGTGGAACCACTGAAAGATAATGTAGCATTCTGCAATATTTTCGTATCACTGGGACACAATCCGTTGCTTGGAATTGTGGCGGGTGCAGCCGTTACGGCGATCATCCAGAGCTCATCTGCATCGGTCGGAATCCTGCAGAGCCTTGCAGCAGCAGGTCTTGTACCGTTTGGCGCAGCAATTTATATTATCATGGGACAGAATATCGGTACCTGCGTAACTGCAATCCTGTCCAGTGTGGGTGCAAAGAAAAATGCGAAAACCGCAGCGCTGATGCATCTGATCTTTAATATCATCGGAACGATCATTTTCAGTATTATTGCGATTGCATATCTGAGTATTGTGAATCCGGCATGGGCGCATGGAAATATCACTCAGACACAGATCAGTATGGTGCATACGGTATTCAATATTGTGACAACCGTTCTGCTGTTCCCGGTTTCTGACTGGATCATCAAGCTTGCCAAGAAGATCGGACATGTGGAAGAAGAGGTACAGGATGAAAGTGTAGTCCTTCTGGATGACCGTATGCTGGAGACCCCTGGTATCGCGATTCAGTCAACCGTTTCCGAGCTTGTCCGAATGGGACATGTGGTTGCGGATTCTCTGGAGGTTGCAAGAAAAGTTATGTTCGAACGAAAAGAAGAACAGATTGCGTTCCTGAAGGAAGAAGAAAGCAAGGTAGACCGGTTAAGTGCCGGTATCACATCCTATGCGATCAAGCTGTCGACTCTGCAGATCAATGAACGTGAGCATGAAGAGGTGGCGCATATGCTCCAGATTGTGTCGGATATGGAACGTATCAGTGATTACTGCGAAAACATTTCTGAGTTCGCGGAATCACTGCTGGAAAAGCAGGTGGATTTCTCTGAGGTTGGAGTGGAACATCTGAACAAGATGCTGGATGTCTGCATTGCAAGTTATCTGTATGCGTTGGAAGCCTTTGAGTCCAATGACCGCGAAAGTGCGTTAAAGACCATCGAGAAAGAAACAGAGGCAGACGGGCTGGAGATTTCCCTCCGCGCAAAGCATATCAAGCGTCTTACCAACCAGCAGTGTAACACAGAAGCCGGAGTGGTATTCCTTGATTCTCTGGTATGCCTGGAAAGAATTTCCGACCATGCCAGAAATATTGCGGAAGAAGTGCTGGCGGAATAGAAGATA
>ENA-UOJR01001430-UOJR01001430.1-human-gut-metagenome-genome-assembly--contig:-C115P-NODE-1430-length-21100-cov-4.737325_pt1 | contig 21100 bp, 17 predicted proteins | sample MGYA00242354_ERZ723901 | MGnify/ENA metagenome assembly ERZ723901
CAGCCAATCAAAATTCTTCTGCCATCTTCCGCTTCCATGGTCTGCGGCGCATAAAAATCCAGTCCGTAATCCACTGTCTGAACATCGGTGCGGGTAAATCTGTGCTCCTTCTCATCATAATCGCCCTGAATAAATATGGTTCCATTGCCATTGTGGAACTCATATCCTTCGGCCAGCATATCCTGTGGTGATACCACCAGCACTCGTTTGTCATTTAATGGGAAGAAATCAGGGCACTCCCACATTTTCCCATACCGGTTTGCGCTTCGATCCAGAATCGTTACATACTTCCAATCATACAGGTTTTCTGACTCAAACAGCGCTACCTGTCCGCTTCCATCTTCATGACGGCTTCCCACAGCCACATAATAGGTTCCATTTTCCTCCCAGAGCTTGGGATCGCGGAAATCCTCCAGGCTGCTTCCCTTTGGGAGCATATCGGCTGTAATGACCGGATTGCAGTCTGCCTTCTCATAGTTGATCCCGTCTCCTACTGCCAGACACTGATTCTGTCTCACCTGCTTCGTACCGTCTGGAAGCACGGTTTCCACAACTCCAGTATACATCAGGTACTGCTTACCGTCTGCCTCCACAGCTCCCCCTGAAAACACTCCAAAATTATCATAGCTTTCATCTGGCGCAAGAGCAGCCGGAAGCATTTCCCAGTGGAGAAAATCCTTTGTTTTCGCATGTCCCCAATGCATGGGCCCCCATACGGTCTGATAGGGATAATACTGGAAAAACAGGTGGCATTCTTTGCCAAACATGGAAAATCCATTGGGGTCATTGTTCCAGCCGCAAGGCGCTGAAAAGTGAAAAACAGGGCGCTGTGACCGGGGAATGGTATCCATCTTCTTCTGTTCATATTCTCTTGCTTTCTTCAATAATTCGCTCATTGTTCTCTCCGTTTCTCAGTGCTTCTTAGCCGCTGTCACTGATTTCTATTGTGATTTACTTGTTTTTTAAGAGATTCCTGATAACTGTCAAAATATTTCTGCTTGATTGCCAGGTACTCAGAAAGTCCATAGGCCTCCATCTTCTCCAAATATCCATCCCACTCTTCTTCTATTCCGCCGTTTAAAATCCAGCTTGCCTTCATCTGCTCTGCGTACTTCTTAATGTCCGTGTCATACTGAGCCACCAGATTGGCATCTTCTGTACTCATAAATACATTGGGATATACATATTTGGAATTCATATCATCCAGATACATTTCATGCATATTGTCCAAACGCCATTTCGCATCATCCGGCATGGTTACATAAGCACCGTAATACTCATTCAGAACTGCCAGCGGACCGTTGACCGACTGGTCTTCCCTGACCTCTACCGGAGAATTATCGCCCAGAGGCATATGCTTCAGCATTGGTTCTCCCTGTTCATTGGCACTCATTTCAAAAATATTTGCCTTTCCTTCTTCCCCATAGGTTCCCCAGTTGTTCTGTGCAGACTGAACCGGCGCATACATCTGGTCAATCCATGCCGCTGCCAGAGCTGTATCACGGCAGCTGATAGTCAGCACACAGCGTCCTCTGTCAAAGCCGCTGGTTTCACTGTTGTTCTGACGGGTAATATTCACCAGCCCGTCTGGTCCTGCAAGAGCTGGAAGCATTACAAAATCATCATAGTTGTCAACGTTTCCAATGTCCCAGGTAAAGCACAGTCCATAGCGGTGATTTTTTCCCTTTGCTACATAGGTAGCCCAGTCCTGGGTAAACAGCTCCGGATCTACCAGATTCTGTTCTACCAGCCCATGAAGCCACTGAATGCCTTCTTTGTAGCCTTCCTGTACTGCAGTATAAATCACCTTTCCCTCATCTGTTACCGCAAAATGATCCGGCACGTCTCCGTACCCTTCTCCAAATCCATTGATTAAAATCGCCGGATCCTGATCGCCGTTGTTAATAATTCCGGACATGGGAATAATGCTTCCTTCAATGTTAAATTCCTGCTGAATCCGGTCTCCATTATCCCGAAAAGCGATAAGAACCTGTTCCAGTTCTTCCGTAGTTTCCGGCACCTCCAGACCCAGAAAATCCAGCCACTTCTTATTGATGTAAGGAATGCTGCCAATGGCCTGAATCGCCTCTTTTCCGGAGCCTAACTGCTCAATCCACGGAAAGGAATAAATATGTCCGTCTGCAGCTGTACACATCACTCGGTATTCCGGATATTTTTCAAATACTGCCTGAAGATTGGGCATATACTTGTCAATCAAGTGCTCCAGAGGAATAATAATCCCCTGTTTTGCATATCGCAGAATGTCGGTATCATTCATCTCTGCGGTAAATACTCCGTCCGGCAGATTGCCGAACTGGGCAAGGGCAAGGTTTTTCTTATCAGCATACTGATCCTTTACAAAACAGGTCCAGTCAATGTGTACGTTAGTCTTCTCTTCCAGACGCTGAAAAATAATTCTCTCATTAGGATCCTGGGTGGTACGCGCCGGAGCATTGGTAATAAAAGACAGCTCTGCCTTTTCCTTTAATGGAAAGGTTACTGCTTCCACCGGTGTATCAGGGTTACTGTCTGCTGCCGCAATCTCCCTGCCGCCGCATCCTGCAAGGGAAAGGACAGCTGCTGCTGCCAGCCCCAGACTCAGCCAATGTTTCCATGTTCTCTTCATAATCTGCCTCCTTAACCTTTTACAGAACCAACCATTACGCCCTGGTCAAAATACTTCTGGAAGAATGGGTACATAATCAGCAGCGGCAGGCTGGATACCACAATCGTCGCATACTTTAACAGCTCTGCCACCTTTGCCATCTCTGCCGTGCTCTGAATATCTGCAATCATACCAGGCTGCGGGGTATTCTGCACCAGAATGGAACGAAGTACCAGCTGCAGCGGCTGTAAGCTCGCGTCATTAATATAAATCAGAGCATCAAAATAGCTGTTCCACATTCCAACAAAGGTCCACAGAGCCAAAACTGCGATAATCGGCTTGCACACCGGCATCATGATTTTGAAGAAGTGCTGTACCTCGCTGGCTCCATCCAGCTGGGACGCCTCCCGAAGCTCTGCTGGAATAGACTGATAATAGGTTCTTGCAAGAACCATGTGCCATACGTTAAAGGCATTGGGAATCAAAATCGCCCAGATTGTGTTGACCATGTGAAGCTTGTTAATCAGAATAAACGTAGGAATCAATCCGCCGTTAAAAAACATGGTGATTAAAAACAGGATGTTAAAAAATGGTCTTCCCACCAGATCCTTTTTGGACATGGGATATGCCGCCAGCAGTACAATAAAAACAGAAATCACTGTAAACGCTGCTGAATAAAAAAAGGAGTTGATAAATCCCCGCCAAATCATTTTATTTTCCAGTACGCGGCGATAAGCATCGATTGTCCAGTCTTTCACATCAAAGCTGATTCCCTGATTGTTTAAGACGTTCGGATCCATAAAAGAGGCTGCCACTACGTAAGCAAGAGGAATCAAAATCAAGATACAGAAAATACCCAAAAGGCCGTAGCCGGTTCCCAGGATTACCCTGTCGGCAGCTCCCAGTTTCATTTTTCTCTTATTTTCCATTACCCGTTCCTCCTTAAATGCCTTCGCCGTCATTTAACTTGGCGACTACATAATTGACCAGTATCAGCAAAATTACATTGATGACGGAATTAAACAGGCCTACTGCCGTAGAATAACCGTAATCACCATTTAAAAGACCAATCCGGTATACATAGGTTGACAGGATTTCAGCCGCCGGAAGGTTCATATCCGTCTGAAGGGCATAAGCTTTTTCAAATCCAATGCTCATAATATTTCCTGCCTGCAGGATAAACTGAATCACGATAATATTTTTAATAGCCGGAATCTGAACGTAGCGAATCTGCTGGAAAATATTTGCTCCGTCTACGATTGCCGCTTCCTCCAGCTCCTTACTGGAATTTGCCAGGGCTGCCGTATACATAATAGAAGCCCATCCGGCGGTCTGCCAGATTCCACTTGCAATGTAAATGGTTCGGAATGCAGACGGCATGGTCATCCAGTTGGTCTGAATACCAAACAGTTGGTTGACCGGTCCCACAGGTGATAAAAACATTCGAATCATACCGCAGAGAACAATAACAGAGATAAAATTAGGGGCATAAATCAAAAGCTGAATGTTTTTCTTAATGCCGGTGCTGCGAATCTGGTTCAGCAGCAGCGCTAAAATAATGGGCACCGGAAATCCCCATAAGAGTCCGTAAACACTTAATTTCAGTGTGTTCATCAGATATCTCATAAAATCCGGTGAAGACAGAAACCGTTTAAAATAGCTGAGACCTACCCATTCACTTCCAAATATTCCCTTGATGACATTAAAATCTTCAAATGCAATCAGTACGCCGCCCATTGGGATATACTTAAAAATTACTGTAATTACAACTGCCGGAAGCAAAAAAAGCAGATAAAGCTGCCAATTTCTTCGGATGTAACCAATTTTTTGTTTCATTCTTCCACTCATGTCCTTCCCCTTTCTTCGCACAGACCTCTTCTCTTACAAGATGAATTTTCCTGATTTACCTTTGTATTACCGGTAAAGTTACCGGTTACTTTATGATCCGATTATATACAATGCACAGTCTGCCGTCAATCTTTTTTCTATAAAAATCAGAATTTTAGCATCCTGTACAAAAATTCCATCCTGTCTTTGTATACTCTACACATAACCGGTTACGTAACCGCTTATTTTTTTCATTGCTTTCCCATATTAAGTCTGTTATACTACTATTATCATTGAAACTACACTGACAGGAGGCCCTATCATCATGGCATCAAATAAAAAAAAGGTAACCTTCCAGGACATTGCAGATTACACTCACTTTTCCAAAACTACCATCTCCAGATATTTTAATAACCCCGATTCTCTGACACTGGAAAATCAGGATATTATTGCCCGCGCCCTGGACGAGCTGGGATATCAGGAAAATAAAGTAGGCCGAATCCTGGCAAGCGGAAAAACGGAATTTGTCGGAGTCATTGTACCCAATCTCTATCTTCACTATCATGCTGAGATGCTGAATCAGATTCTGTCCAGCTATGAGCAGTACGGTTATAAATTTATCGTATTTACCGGAAGCAATAAGGAGGAGGTAGAACGACGCTATATCCGGGAACTGCTGGCCTACAACATTGAAGGCCTCATTGTCCTCAGCCATACCATTCCCTCCAAAGAACTGGCTTCCTACAATATTCCGGTTGTTACCATTGAACGTGAGGATCGGTATACCAGCAGCGTCAATACAGATAACCTGATGGGCGGCGTTCAGGCAACCAGCCTTCTTTATAAGAACCACTGCGACATCCTGATTCACGGAAACAACCATATTTCCCCTGACGTTCCTGCCTATGGACGAATCCAGGGCTTTCTCTCTATCTGTGAGGAACACCATCTTCCTCACGAGCTGGTTCTGCAGCCCTGGGGAGACTCTTATGAAGAAAGCCGCGATATTATCAAAAATTTTATGGAAACCATCGATCGGAAATATCAGGGAAAACGCAAGGGTATTTTCATGCCAAACGATACCTTTGCCAATATCCTCTTAAATCTTCTGGTGCAAAAATACGGCACTCTGCCTGATGACTACCGCATTGTCGGCTTTGACAACTCTCCCATTTCCAGAGAAGCCGTCATTCCCACCAGCACAGTCAGCCAGCAGATTGACGTCATTGCCGCTGCTGCCATGGAGATTTTGGTTGAACAAATGAATGAACGCAAAAAAAGACGTCCTTCTCTTCCCGATTCTCCTGTCCATAAAGTAATCACGCCTGTGCTGATTCGCAGAGAAACCACAGATTAATCCGGATTTCCTATGCTTTCCAGCTGCTTTGTATTACACGCAGTACAGAGATACCAGAGCTTCTGCAGGAATCTGCAGTTTGGAACACTCTGGTATCAGAAAGGAAAGCAGGAAATAATCCTGTTTAAAAACGGGATTTTTCCTCAAAAAAAGCGGAAGCTCTGTAAATAATGCTTCGCTTCCGCAAATAACCGCATTAGCGCCAATCCAGACATCCCGTTTTATCACAATGGGGTTGGAAGTGCTGATTCCCTCTGCCCGCTGAGTGAAATCTATTGAGTGACCAGCACAGGCGATACATACGCCTGACGCAATAAAAATATTTTCTCCCAGATTCACCGGCGACGTATCTAAAATCACACAGTTATAGTTGATTACCGCCAAACCATGAATGAAAATATTGAAGCCATAGCCGCATCGAAAAGAAGGTTCTATGATTACATTCTCCACATCCGAGTATCTGGAACTCTTCTGTTATGAAGAATGTTCACATCTTTTTTGTTTATGATACCACAATCTATGTATAGAAAGACAAGCAGCTAACACTATGGTACAAATATAAAACGACCATTCATATGATTTCAAAATCAAAAGAACTATCACATATACTATAATCAATACCAGTTTAATTTCTTTATTTTTCTTTTCCAAAAATCTTACTGTCATGCTTCCTCCTTGGAATTTCCTGATAGTTGAGTTTTTTTCTCTCGTTACAAAAACTCAGTCTGCTCTTTCAAAGCATTCTCATAATATCCAAGCGTTTCCCTGTCAAAGCACACCATCCGCACCTCCATATCCGGATGAGCTTTCAAAAACTCCAGAATGGTTCTTACTGCAATTCTGGACGCTTTCTCCAACGGAAAACGGTAAATCCCTGTGCTGATAGAGGGAAACGCCACACTTCGACAGTCGTTCTCCGCCGCAAGTCTCAGACAGCTTTCGTAGCATTTTCTCAAAAGCCTTTCCTCGTCCCTGGCTCCTCCGTTCCAAATCGGTCCGGGCGTGTGAATCACATATTTTGCCGGAAGCCGATAACCCTTTGTGATTTTGGCCTGTCCTGTTTTGCAGCCGTGAAGTGTCCGGCACTCTGCCAGAAGCTCCGGCCCCGCTGCCCGGTGAATGGCGCCATCCACGCCGCCTCCCCCCAGAAGGCTTGTGTTTGCAGCGTTCACAATGGCGTCCACCGTTTCTTTTGTAATGTCACCTAAAATGATCCTGAACATTTTGTCACCTTCCTTGTTAAGACTTAATCCGTTCAGTCACAGTCTTCCGGTTTCTTCCCCGTTTTTCTTCAGTATACCATGTTTTAACAAAAAAGAAATCTCCCCCCAGCCTGTTTTCTCCCTAAATGGCTGAAAGAAGATTTCTTCTTTTTTGATTTGCAAATATAAATTGACACCAACAGCTTCAGCTCTTACGCCTCGTCAATCGCCTTTCCAATATCATGGCGCATGTATTTATTGTCAAACTCCACCCACTCAGTTGCCTGGTAGGCATTGGCGCGAGCTTCCTTTAAGGTTGCGCCGGTTGCCGTAACACCCAGCACTCTTCCGCCGTTGGTAACAACGCGGCCTTCACTGTCAAATTTGCTTCCGGCGTGGAATACATAGTATCCGTCCGAAGACTGAAAACGCTCCAGTCCGGTAATCGGAAATCCCTTTTCATAGTGCTCCGGATAGCCGTCTGATGCCAGAACCACGCAGACAGCAGCATTATCCTCAAATTCCAGATCAACCTGATCCAGAGTTCCGTCAATGCAGGCGTCAAACAAATCCACCAGATCATTTTTCATTCTTGGCAGAACCACCTGTGTTTCCGGATCTCCGAAACGGGCGTTGTACTCCAGTACCTTGGGGCCGTCCTCTGTCAGCATCAGGCCAAAGAAAATAATTCCCTTGAATTCTCTTCCCTCTGCCCGCATGGCATCCACAGTAGGCTGATAAATCTTTTCTTTGCAGAAAGCGTCCACCTCAGCCGTATAGAAGGGGCTGGGAGAAAAGGTTCCCATACCGCCAGTATTCAGGCCCTGATCTCCATCCTTTGCCCGCTTGTGATCCTGGGCAGAGGTCATGATTTTAATGGTCTTTCCGTCTACAAAGGACAGAACAGATACTTCGCGGCCTGTCATGAATTCCTCAATAACAATCTCATCTCCTGCAGAACCGAACTGCTTGTCCAGCATCAGAGTCTTAACGCCTTCCTTTGCTTCCTCCAGGTTCCTGCAAATCAGAACTCCTTTTCCCAGAGCAAGGCCGTCTGCCTTCAGCACGATCGGCATTTTTGCCGTTTCCAGATAAGCAATAGCCTTCTCCGGATCGGAAAAGGTTTCGTAAGCAGCTGTGGGGATGTTGTATTTTTTCATTAAATCCTTGGAAAATGCCTTGGAGCCCTCCAGAATCGCCGCATTGGCTCTGGGGCCGAAGGCCCGCAGTCCTGCTGCCTCAAAGGCGTCCACTGCGCCTGCTGCCAGAGGATCGTCAGGAGCCACAACGGTCATGTCAATCTCATGCTCCTTCGCAAATTCCACCAGCTTATCAAACTCCATGACACCAATATTAACGCACTCAGCCACCTCTGCAATTCCTGCATTTCCCGGTGCACAATACAGCTTCTCTACCTTCGGGCTCTGCGCCAGCTTCCACGCAATTGCATGTTCTCTTCCGCCGCCTCCAACAATCAGAATCTTCATAAAATTCTGTCCTCCTTTATATTCATCGTCAATCTTAAAACACCAAAGACAGACCGGTATTTCTCCGGCCTGCCCTTTTTTCTTTATACCCTTCCATTGGCAATCCTGTCAATCGCCTCTGGCAGAATCACCCACTCTGCCTGCTCCATCACTCTGCGCTGCAGAACCTCCGGAGTATCATTTTCCTGCACTTCTACTGCCTTCTGCAGAATAATGGGACCGGTGTCCATTCCGCCGTCTACATAGTGAACCGTTGCGCCGGTTACCTTGACGCCGCGGGCCAGGGCTGCCTCATGTACCTTCAGCCCGTAATATCCCACTCCGCAGAAGGAGGGAATCAGAGACGGATGAATATTGATAATCCGATGCTCGTATTTTTCAACCATTTCCTCCGGAATCTTTACCAGAAAACCGGCCAGTACGATCAGATCCAACCGGTATTCATCTACCTTTTCCAGAAATGCCCGGTTGAAATCATCTCTTGTTTCATAATCCTTCGGTGACATGCATACAGCCTCAATCCCGTGATTTCTGGCTCTCTCCAGGGCATAGGCCCCCGGATTGTTGCTGATCACCACTTCAATCTCCGCATTGGTAATTCTGCCCTCGTCAACGGCATCCAGAATCGCCTGCAGATTGGTGCCGCCTCCGGAAACCATCACGCCTACTCTCAGCATAAGGTCACCCCTTTTTCTCCGGCTTCAATAGAACCAACCACATAGGGAACATCTCCTGATTTCCGGATTGCCTCCATTGCAGTGTCCACCTGAGACGGATCTACGGCTACAATCATGCCCAGACCCATATTGAAGGTATTGTACATCATCTCTTCTGCAATATCGCCCTTTTCTGCCATCAGCTTAAAGATCGGAGGTACCTGATAGCTGTCCTTTTTGATTACAGCATGAGTTCCTTCTTTCAGCATACGGGGAACGTTCTCATAAAATCCGCCGCCGGTAATATGGCTGCAGGCCTTTACCTGAACCCCTGCTTCTTTCAGGCTCTTTAAGGCTTTTACATAGATTCTGGTAGGCGCCAGCAGTGCCTCGCCCAGGGTTTTGCCCAGAACATCATAGTAGGTTCCCAGACCCTCTTTTGTCATTTCCTGTTCAAATACCTTGCGCACCAGAGAAAAGCCGTTGGAGTGAACGCCGGTAGACGCCATGCCAATCAGCACATCGCCTGCCTGCAGATGCTCTCCTGTAATCATATCTTTTTTGTCGCATACGCCAACTGCAAATCCGGCCAGGTCATAATCCTCCTCCGGCATCAGTCCCGGATGCTCTGCTGTCTCGCCGCCAATCAAAGCAGCCTCAGACTGAAGACATCCCTCTGCCACACCTTTTACAATCGAAGCAATCTTTTCAGGATAATTCTTTCCGCAGGCAATGTAATCCAGGAAAAACAGGGGCTCGCCTCCTGCACATGCAATATCGTTAACACACATAGCCACAGCGTCAATGCCAATGGTGTCATGCTGATCCATAATAATAGCCAGCTTTACCTTGGTTCCGCATCCGTCTGTTCCGGAGAGAAGCACCGGCTCCTCCATCTCCTTGATCTTTGCCAGGGAAAATGCGCCTGAAAAACCGCCCAGACCTCCCAGCACTTCCTCGCGCATGGTCTTTTTTACATGCTCCTTCATCAGCTCCACTGACTTGTAACCAGCTTCAATATCTACTCCGGCTTTCTTGTAATCCATGATTCATCCTCCGATCTTATTCTGCTGTTTCTCTGTGTTTTCGTTTTTATCTCTGTCAGCCTGTTTACATCTGTGCAAGATATTCCTGATATCCCACACGCTCAAGCTTTTCTGCTTTTTTCACTACGTCATTTTTCAGAGCTTCGGAATAATCCTTTATCTTCTGCAGCAGCTCCTCATCAGAAACCGCCAGAATCTTTGCTGCCAGAATTCCTGCATTGGCTCCTCCGTTAATCGCTACGGTTGCTACCGGAATTCCGGAAGGCATCTGTACAATAGAATACAGAGAATCTACACCGCCCAGGTCGGAAGTCTTCATAGGGATTCCGATTACCGGCATGGAAAACAAAGCGGCGCACATACCGGGCAGGTGAGCTGCCTTTCCGGCTCCTGCAATAATCACACGGATTCCTCTTTCCTCTGCAGATTTTGCCCACTGGAAGAAAATATCCGGCTCTCTGTGCGCGGAAATAATTGTCATTTCATAATCAATTCCAAACTTATCAAGGATCTCAGCCGCCTTTGCCATAACCGGCATATCTGAGTCGCTTCCCATTACAATTCCTACTTTCGCCATTGTAAGTTCTCCTTTTATCTTTATTAGAAAATCTTATAAGTAGTGTCTTTGTATAAACCTGTTCTTATCAGTATGATACTAAATTTTCTCACTGCCGTCAATAGGAATCTGAAGCGGACTCTTTTTCATTTTGATAAAAATTCATCAGACATCCTGACAGTAAAATCTTTTTCTCCTCTTCTGTCAGACTGTCCATTGTACAAAAAATACTTCCCTCTGCCATGCCGGTCTGCCTGTTCAGAATTTCCAGCTCTATCCTGCAGCTGCTTTCCGGCGTCATGTTATTCACCGCATCCTCCACATTTTTCAAAAGAAGATATTCTCCTTCCGGCACATTCAGCGCTTCCTCAGTCCGCAAAGGCAAAATTCCCCAGTTAATCAGATTTGAGCGGTAGCGCTTGGTCGCATATTCATTAGTCAGATTGGCAAAGCCTCCCAGCACCTTCTGGCAGCTGGCCGCCTGTTCTCTGGAAGAACCGTCTCCAATCTGATCGCTCACCATCAAACTTCCCAGGGTAATTTCACTCACACTGCAGCCCAGGCGATTTTCCAGAGCCGCCAAAAGTCCGTTCAGCTCCTCATCCTCTGTTTTATCTGTTTCCCGTCTTTGCCGCTCCAGCTCTCTTATCGCCTTAGCACGACTGACATAATTCCTGTCTCGGCTGCTCATGGTATACTGAGATATTTTTTCCGGATTGGAACGGAAGGAGGATGCCTCTCCGGAGGGAACCAGCTCATCTGTTGTCACTGAGCCCTTGTAAGAGCCCGCTGTTTTCAGCAAAAGGTGCTTTCCCGGGCGATACATCACCGGCCAGTCCTCAATATTCGGCCCCTTCACCAGCTTCTCTTCCGGATTTCCCTTTCCAAAGCAGTCGAAAACCTGATTTTCGTAGATTTTCTTCTCGAAGTGATAGGGAAGCCTGCGGTATTCCACATCAAAGTCGGTTGCTGCCGTCAGTTTTCCCCCGTTTCTCACAGTCGCAGCAATAGAACGGGCATCCATCAGACAAACTGCCGCCATCTGACCGCTTCCCGGCTTTGAACCCTCCCTGTTGGGATAATTTCTCGTTACATGACGAATACTCAGCTGATTATTGGCCGGAACATCCGTTACCCCAAAGCAGGGGCCGCAGATAGCCGGACGAAGAACTGCACCGCACACAGCCAGCTCTCCTGCAATTCCCTGCGCCATCAGATCTGACATAATCGGAAGACTTGCCGGATTGATTCCCAGATTCAGTCCGCTGCCCGGAATTCCGTATCCCTTCAGAATATCCGCCATGGCCACAATATTTTCAAACAGTCCGCCGCTGCAGCCGCTGACGAGAGCCTGATCCACACAGAATTCTCCATTTCTCACATGAGACATAATGGAAAAAGCCTCTTGTTCCTTTCCCTTAATTCTTCGTCCCTCTTCCTCCACCTGATGCAGAATCTCCATCATATTTTCCTTAAATTCCCGAATGGAGATTCCATTGCTGGGATGGAAAGGAAGAGCAATCATACATTCAACCTTGGACAAATCAAACTCAATAAGACCGTCATAATATGCCCCCTCCTCAGGAGCCAGTGTCTCATATGCTTCCTTTCGTCCGTGTTCCGCCAGATACTCCTCTGTCTTTTCGTCTGTACACCAGATACTGGAAAGGGCTCCGCTTTCTGTGGTCATTACGTCAATTCCTATCCGGTATTCCATGGATAATCCCCGGATTCCCGGCCCCACAAATTCCAGAATTTTATTTTGATTAAAATGATTCCCGAAGGTTTCCCCTATCAGCGCCAGGGCCACATCCTGAGGGCCGACTCCCGGCTTCGGGGTTCCGGTCAGCTTTACAGCAATCACCGGAGGGCTGGCAATATCATAGGTTCTTCCTAGCAGCTGCTTTACTGCCTCCCCTCCTCCTTCTCCGATTCCCATAGTTCCCAGGGCTCCATAGCGGGTATGGCTGTCCGAACCCAGAATCATTTTTCCGCAGCCCGCCATCTGCTCTCTCATATACTGATGAAGAACAGCCCTGTAAGAAGGAACAAAAATCCCTCCGTATTTTTTTACACTGCCCAGTCCAAATACATGGTCGTCTTCATTGATGGTACCGCCAACTGCACATAAGGTATGGTGACAGTTAGAAAGCACATAGGGAACCGGAAACCGTTCCATTTTGCTGGCCCGGGCTGTCTGCAGAATATTTACATAATTATTGTCCGGAGATACCAGGGCATCAAATTTCAGCTTCAGCTCTTTCTGATTTTTACTGCAGTTGTGGGCTTTCAAAATCCGCCCTGCCATTGTCCGGGCTTTTCCTTCCTCCCTGACCGGACAATGTCCTCCTCAGAACAGACGCCTGTTTCCGGCAGCTCTGTAAACTCCCAGTTTTTTCTCAAAAATACTCCGTGATCCGTTAATGTAATCATTATTTTCTAATATAAAGCGTTCCTTCCATAATTCTTCTTGCTGTTCTCTGAACACCTACACTGGGCAGAGTAAGAGCTCCGTCCTCCTCTTTCACCTCCGGCACCATAGTCATAATACCGCTTGGATGACCGATCCGCACATACTTCACCTGTTCCACAGGACGCATCACCTGCTGAACCACAGAACCCTTCAGCGCAGCTGCCACGCTGATGGCACTGGCTGATGTCAGAGGACATGCCTTGTGACACTGGAACACAGAAATTACCCGGGCGCAGATATCCATCTCTTCCGCCTGCACCGTATTTCCCGCAATATCCACATAGGTTTTCGGTTCTGCCACAAAGCCCACCTTCGGCACTGCCGGACTGTTATCTGATGCATCCTGCAGATCCTTTGCGAATCCCATTTTACAGCAGGCGGTTCCGCGAATCTTTTCCAGAAGATCGCAAATTTCCTTATTCTGGTTGATTTCTCCCGGAAGCTCTGTTCCTGTCATTCCAATGTCTCCGGCACGAACGAGAACCATGGGGTTTGAGACATCAAGTATCGTTGCCTCCAGCTTTCCAAAACCGGGAATATCAAGAACATCCAGGCAGCTTCCTGTCGGAAGGAGAAGCCCTGTTTTAGCCCCTGCCGGATTCAAAAATTTCACATTCAGCTCCGCAGCCGTTCCGTCTACACCGGCAATGGCACAGTTTCCATCCTGGGCAAAGCTCTTTGTCTCCGGATCAATGGGAACTGTCACGTCAATATATTTTCCTGTGTTGCGGTTTAACATGTGGACGCAGGTCACCGGCTCTGTAATATCCACCATGCCCTCTTCTACTGCATAAGGACCTACAGCAGCTGTCATGTTTCCGCAGTTGGACTTGTAGTCCACCTGGCTCTTTCCCACAATCACCTGGCCCACCAGATACTCCACATCAATTCCCGGCTCCTGGCTTTTCCACACAATCACAATTTTATTGTTAGAGGAAACCGTTCCCCCCAGACCGTCAATCTGTTTGGGATCCGGATCCCCCATAGCCTGCAGAAAAATAGAATCCCACTCATCTGTGTTTTCCGGCAGCTCCTCTTTATGGAACATACACCCCTTACTGGTACCGCCTCTCATAAAAACCGTATGAAATTTTCTCATGGCGTCACTCTTCTCCTTTCTTACCGGATGCCTTTGTCCTTAGGTTGTGTTTCCGTCTCTGTCAGCTCAGACTCCCTGTTGCAGCCCCTCTATGGTTTCCAGCAGATAATCTGTAAATTCCTCTGCCGTTGCCCCGTCCACATCTGTAGTAATCACAGCTTTTCGCTCTGTAATCGTACAGATATCAAGCGCTCTGTCCAGAATCTCCTTCCGGTCACCGCAGCCGATATGAGCCATCAGCATTCCTGCTGCCCGGATCAGAGAACAGGGATCTGCGTAATCCCCTCTGCCGTGCTCCATCAAAAACGGAGCCGTTCCGTGAATGGCCTCAAACATGGCATAGTGGTTTCCGATATTGGAAGAGGATGCTGTTCCCAGTCCGCCCTGATGCTCTGCAGCCACATCCGTTACAATGTCGCCATACAGATTCGGCAGCACAATCACTTCGATTCCTTTGTTAAATTCCGGATCCAGCATTTTGGCGCACATGGCGTCTACCAGACGTTCCTGAATTTCTATCTCCGGATACTCCTCTCCCACTCTGCGGACAGCCTGAATAAAGTTTCCATCCGCCAGCTTTACAATATTGGCCTTGGTTACAATCGTCACATTCTTTTTACCATTTTTTCTCGCATACTCAAAGGCAGCCCGCGCAATCCTTTCACTTCCCTGTTTTGTCTGCACCTTAAAATCAACTGCCAGATCCTCGTTTACCTGAATCCCCTTATTTCCCCAGATATATTCCCCTTCAATGTTCTCTCTGAAAAATGTCCAGTCAATATTCTTATCAGGAATCCGGATAGGACGGACTGCTGCAAACAGCTCCAGTCCCCGGCGAAGCAGACTGTTGGCGGAAACCAGGTTCGGCCAGGGCTCTCCTGCCCGCGGCGTAACCATCGGCCCCTTGATCAAAACATTACATTTCTGAATCTCCTCAAACACCTCGTCAGGAAGACTCTGCAGCTTTGCCGCCCGGTTTTCAATCGTCATTCCTTCAATTTCACGAATCTCCACATGCCCCTGTTCCAGTTCCGGCGCAAGCAGATTTCTCAGAACCCGCAGAGCCTGCTTCATAATAATCGGGCCAATCCCGTCTCCGGGAAGAACTCCGATTACAATCGTTTCCAGACTGGAAAAATCAACTGCCTCTCTGTCCTTTTTCATTTTCTCAATCCGCTGAAATTCTGATTCAATCAGCTTTCCAAACTGTTCCTGTGCCGCCTTGATTTCCTCCATGATTCTTCTCCTTTCGCAAACCGATTCCTTCTGATTTTTATTATACGTCCCGGAAGGTTATAAGTAAAATATATGATTATGTATAGTTTCTATATGTTTTTTTCTATGAAACAAAAAAAAGGATGCCGCAAGCAGCATCCTCCCTCTCTCATTCTGTTTGAATCTCCTGATTCAAAGCCTTCACTCTTTTCCCCTGTTTTTTCGTTTCCGTTTTTCTTCGTACATCTTCTTATCCGCCAGATGCATCAATGCATGATAGTCCGTCCCCTCTTCCGGATAAAAGACGCATCCCAGGGAAAATTCGACCGTAACAGTCACCTGCTCCTCTCCCCCGATAAAGATTTCTCCCCGATGTCTCTTCATCTTCTGAATATCCTCCGCCAGGTCATCCCGTGACGAATATCCATACAGAAATACGACGAATTCATCTCCTCCCAGACGGGCACTGAGTTTTCCGTGACCGGTTTGTTCTCCTGCTGCTGCAGCAATCCGTTTCAGGTAATCATCACCCATATAGTGGCCGAAAATATCATTCACCATCTTCAGCCCGTCTGCATCCAGCATAACCATAGCAGCATTTTTCAGCTGCTCCGGGCAGGTAAAGAGAGACTCCAGCCCGTCATGAAAGCCCTTCCGGTTCAAAAGACCTGTCAGACTGTCTCTGGCATTCTCCGCCTTCAGCTGGTTAATCTCATTCCACCAGGCTGTCGCGTCTGTCACAAAATACGTAACGCTTTGATCATCCTCCTCCATCTCCATACGAAGGTATACTGTCTTCCCGTCTCTGTCAAACTGGAAAATGAAATTTTCATCATCAGTCTTATGTTTTCTGATCCCCTCCAGAATTTCTCTTACTCCGGTTTCAGAAACTCTTCCACTCTCCATATCCTCACCGGAAAATCCGAGAATTTCAAGCAATCGCTCACTGATGAACACTTTCTTATAAAAATAATTCTCCTCATAAATTCCAATGGGGAACCGCCCTTTATCAATTACCGCAGAAAACTTATTCCAGCTGAGACGAAGGCTCTTCAGCAGCTGGTTGATTCGGGCAATCAATTCATCAAACTCCAGGATATTCGTCTGGATGGTCAGATTCTCCAGATTTCCTCCCTCAATCTTTTCCAGTTCCCGCACAATACGGTCCACATTATCCGAAAGCTTTTTATTCACATACCAGATAATTGCGCCAATAATCACACTTCCCACAATCAGCACATAAGTCAGCACCAGAAGGGAGGAAACTACAAATCTCTTTATCAGATGACTGGAGTAGTAGGTTCTTGCCAGAATATAATTCTTATAAGGCTTTATATACACACAGTGCCGCCTTCCTCCAAACCGGTAGTGGTAGGACAACAATTCTGTTCCCGGATGTATCTTTTTCAGCGGTTCACTTACATCCCTGCCAATCAGATCGCCTGTCGTAGCTGCCACAACTGTTCCGCTCCGGGAATCAATAATCAGAAAATCACCCCAGCTTACCGAAGGCATACTGGCAATCATTCCGCTGAGACTCTTCTTCTCTGTTTCCTGAATCACCCGCCTCGGTTCCATTCCAATCTGAATAATACCGCTTCCGTCAGCCATCCACACAGCCGCATACTGCATCTGCTTTCCCTCTGCCGTATTCGGAGTAATATCCTGGCACATCTTCAGCGAGGTATCCTGAAGCATCGGCAGAAAATACGACATCTGTTCTCCGGAATAAAAGGAAAGTCCGTAATATTCCGGATGGGTTCCTCCGCATATCTTTCCCGCTTTGGAAAAATAGTGAAGCTCGTCCACATCCAGCAATTTTGCCAGCTCCCTGGTCTGTTCCAGACTGTTTTTTACTTCAGGCGTGTACTGGACAAAATAAGCCGCCATGTCAGCCGCCTGAATACACTTCTCCGAAAAGTCATTCCTGGCTTCTTCCATATCCTTTTCATTGGCTTCAATCAACGGACCTACCTGGCGGAACATTTCGTCAGCTGAAGCCTTCTGGCTTTCATGATGAATATACAGCTGAAAACCAATATTGGCAGGAAGAATCAAAAGAATCATACATACGATCATATATTTTGCCAGTCTTGGCAATGCTTCTCTGATACTGTTATTCTTCGTACTTCTATTCTTCATACCGTTCTCTCCATACCTCAAATTCATCTACAGATATCGGTTTGGAATATACATATCCCTGAATGAAATCGCAATCCATTTTACTCAGGGCTTCAACCTGTTCCATACTTTCAATTCCCTCTGCCACCACATTCATATTCAGACTGTGGGCAAGCTGAATCACACTGTGGACAATGCTTCTGGACCGTTTACTTTCATTCAGAAAAAAGCTTCTGTCCAGCTTCAAGGTATCCACCTGAAGCGCCTTCAGCAAGGACAAAGAAGAATAAGCAAAGCCAAAATCATCCAGAGCCACACTCATGCCGATCCTGCGGAATCCGTCCAGCACCTGCTTCACAAATTCAAGCTGATGAGATTCCAGAAGCGCAGTCTCTGTCAGTTCAATCTCCAGGAGCCCGTCCGGGATCCGGTAACGTTCTTTGATTTCCTGATATTTTTTCCATACATCACACCCTGCTGTTCTGATATGGAAACGGGAAAGGTTCACCGAAATTCTGGTTACCGGTCTGCCCTGATCAATCCACTGACGGATCAGTCTGCAGATTTCTTCAAAGACATAAAGATCCAGACTGCAGATTTTTCCGTTTCTCTCCAGAATCGGAATAAAATCAGACGGGTAAATCATGCCTTCCTCCGGATGAATCCAGCGAACCAGGGCCTCAGCCTCGCAGTTTTTTCTCCCCCCTGCAGAAACCTTGGGCTGAAGATAAACATAAAAATCATGGCTTTTCAGAGAATCCTCGAAAATCGTATTCAGATAATTTTCTTTTTTGATCCGCTCCGCAACTGCTCCCTGATAAAAGCTGCAGACAGAGGTCTGTTCTCCCAGACGGCTGGCATGCATGGCCTTATTCATAGCCTGGCTGATCTCGTCTTCATCCTCCAGCCTGCAGATTCCTATGGAAAACTCCAGACTGTATTTGCCAAAGCGGCTTCTGACTCTTTCATTAATAGACTCTGTCACGGCGAGAATCCGGCGCTTGATTTCTTCATCCGACCTTTCATCCAGAAACAAAAAGAAATGGTCCATATTTGTCCGCGCTGCCAGCTCCTCCGGCCTCACCATCTTCTGAATTTCCGTGTAGATAAATACCAGGGTTCTGTTTCCATCCTCTTCTCCCCAGCTTTCATTAATATACCGGAAGTTCTTCACATTCAGATGAACCACGGCATACCCACTCTTTTTCCCTTTTTCCAGAATACCTCCGGCTGCTCTTAAAAAGCCCTCCCGGTTATATCCCCCTGTCAGAGAATCTGTGTGCAGCATTTTTTCGCTGTGTTTATTTTCCTGAAACTGAATATAAATAATAATTCCAAATACAATGGAAAGAATCAGAGCCAGAATAAAGTACCAGTCACTCTCAGCCTCCAGCTTTTCCATCAGAAAATTATCGGGAATCATCGCTATCTGCACCCAGTTTGTCTGATCCAGATAATATGACGAAACAAGAATACTCTCTCCGGAAGGAAGAACCACCTCATATAAGGCTTCCTCTTCCGGCTCCCTGTCTCTGATCTGCTCCATCACATAAGAGATATCAGCCTCCCCCATCGTAACTTCCGAACCTGCGTTTACGGTAATCATCTCTTTTTTATTTCCGTCCAGGAGCACACTGACTGCATACTCCTGATAATCTGCCAGATTGGAAAGCGTTTTCAGATCCTCATAATACTGTGTTCCCACCACAAGTCTTTTTTCTTCAGACGATTCGGGAATCGGAGCAGAAAACAGGATCCTCTTGTTTTTTACATAAGTAACCTCCGGTGTTTCCCAGATCTGAGGATTATCCGCCATCCACTGCTTCACAACCTTTTTTTTTCCAATCTCGGGAAATGTGCTTCCATCCTCGTAAACAAGGACCACATCAGCCAGCTGAAATGCGTTCTGTTTTCTGTCCAGCAATTCCTCTGTCAGAAGAAATCCCGGCATTCTGCTTAACGAGCCTGCAAACTCTGTGATAAATTCTTTTCCAAACCGAAGCCGCTCCGAAATATGGGCTGCCAGCTGTTCATTGCTCTCCTGGATGTATTCTTTCCCTATCCGGTGAACCTTTTTTTCAAAAACAACCGTATTTCCCACAAATCCGCCCAAAAGCAGAACTGCGCTCATCACAACCCAAAAAATAAATGCAAACCTTATCTTTTTTTCTTTTTGTATTTTACTCATCGCATCCCCTGTCATAAGTCAGCCGCACAAAGCGCGTCTGTCTTACTCGCCTAATTCATTATTGAGCAGCTCTGTTCCTTCAACTGCAAATCTCCCGTTTTGAATCACCTTCAAGGTCTCCCCGTCTCTGCAGACAGCTGTAATGTCCCCCAGTTCCGAATAGGGAATCGTAATATCCGTATGACATCCATAGTATGCTCTGGACGGATCCTCTTTCCGCATCAGAGATACCTCATTGTCTCTTGCAATGATTTCCTTTCCGTCCGGATTGTATACAGCTGAGTCCTCACTCCAGCTGTAGCAGGTATCGCCTACTGCAAAATGGGGACCCATTTTCTCTGCAATCAGAATCGGAAGCTTTTCCACAATTCCAAACCGCCTTGCCATGGCATAAGCCGCTGTATTCGTTCCTATGGCAAACTCTCCCATTGCCAGAGTATCATGATTTTTCATAATCTGCTGGCGAATCAAGTCCTTTCCCTCCTGAGGATTCTCAAAGTTGTCACAGGAATATTCTGTAATCTTTCCCTCTTCAAAGCGCATCCTGAGATTCTTAAACTGAAATTCTCCAATGTATACGTTCTCCACATGGAGAAGGCCCTCTGTCCCTGCCAGAACCGGAGAGGTGAATACTTCGCCTACCGGAATGTTCACATCAGCCACACAGTTTTCAAAATTCGTCTGTTTCTGCGGATCTGCCAGCTGGTGAAGAGAGATTTTCAGGTTCGTTTCATTTGCTCCCCGCCCGGTAACTGTCACATACTCCGCCTGATCCAGAACATCAATCAGCTTCTGCTGCACATCCCGGTACCATTCATAATCCAGCGTATTGATCCGGATCGTTTCAGAAAAGATCTCCCGGAAATCCTCTCCAATCGCCGGAACAGGAAACGCAATAATCGTAAAACTGGTTTCATCTCCGGGAATATACTGATTTACAATGGGCATGGACTCATTGGAATAGGCAATGGTCAGCTCCTGCTGCTTTTCGCTTAAACCGTAGGCAGCCTCCTTATTCACCGGCTGGAAGCCCTCCTCTCCAAAGGTTTCCACCACAGCGGGGCCTGCATACCAGGATGCCTCTTTTTTGTACATCTCGTAGGCCGTCCGCAGCACAGCCAGTTTTCTCTCCTTAAATGCCTTATCAAAAAAGATAGCCTGATCATAGCGGTGATCGTAATCGAACTGTCTGTTGGGGGAGGAAGCGTGATAGCCGATTCTCCGTCCCGGTGTCTTTGTCACCAGCCAGACAGGTGATCTGTAAATCA
>ENA-UOJR01001437-UOJR01001437.1-human-gut-metagenome-genome-assembly--contig:-C115P-NODE-1437-length-21051-cov-6.515574_pt1 | contig 21051 bp, 14 predicted proteins | sample MGYA00242354_ERZ723901 | MGnify/ENA metagenome assembly ERZ723901
TGCGGGATCTCTGCATGGCGTTTGACGACGAGCTGGTTCTCGATCACATCAATCTTTACATCAACGATTCCGAATTTCTCACGCTGCTTGGCCCCAGTGGGTGCGGCAAGACCACCACACTGCGGATCATCGGAGGTTTCACCACGCCCACAAGCGGCGATGTGACCTTCGACGGCGAGAGGATCAACGATGTCCCGCCCCATAAGCGGCAGATCAACACGGTGTTCCAGAAATATGCGCTGTTTCCGCATCTGGACGTGTTTGAAAACATAGCCTTCGGCCTGCGTATCGCAAAAGTGTCGGAGGACGAGATACGACAGCGTGTCGGTGAAATGCTGGAGGTCGTCAGCCTGAAGGGCTTTGACCGCCGGCGTGTCGACCAACTCTCCGGTGGTCAGCAGCAGCGTGTGGCGATCGCCCGTGCCCTGGTGAACCGGCCGAAGGTGCTGCTGCTGGACGAGCCGCTGGGCGCGCTGGATCTGCGTCTGCGTAAGGATATGCAGAACGAACTGAAACGTATCCAGCAGCAGATGGGCATCACGTTTATATATGTCACCCACGATCAGGAGGAAGCCCTGACCATGTCCGACACCGTGGTGGTCATGGATAAGGGCCGTATCCAGCAGATCGGCACACCGGAGGATATCTACAACGAGCCGAAGAATGCCTTTGTGGCGGACTTCATCGGCGAGAGCAATATCCTCAACGGCACGATGGTCCGCGACAGGGTCGTGAAAATGTATGGCAAGGAATTCCCCTGCGTGGACGGCGGCTTCGCCGAAAATGAACCGGTGGACGTTGTCATTCGCCCGGAGGATATCGACATCGTGCCGGTGGAGCAGGGCCAGTTGGTAGGCACTGTCACCAACGTGACGTTCAAGGGGATGCAATATGATATCATCGTGGATTTCCGCGGCTTCAAGTGGTTGATTCAAACCACCGATCACTCTCCGGTGGGTGCCCGTATCGGCGTGAAGATCGATCCCGAGGGTTTCCACATTATGAAGAAGAGCGAGTATTCCGGTATGTTCGGCGACTATTCCTCTTACTCCGAGGAATACGAGGAACTGGCGGACGCCGGTGCTGAGCCGGAAGAGGAGGAGAGCGAGGATGAAGAGTAAGCTCTCCCGTTTTGCCGTGCCCTATGTGGTGTGGATGGCTATTTTTGTAGTAGCCCCCATTGTCATTATGGTGGTGTATGCCTTTGCCGGCAGCGAGGGTGGCTTCACGCTGGACAACTTTGTCCAGATGGGCGGTTACGCTGCTGTGTTCGGCCGTTCCTTCAAGCTGGCGCTGATTGCCACGGCTATCTGCCTGCTGTTGGGCTATCCTGTGGCGTACCTTCTCAGCCGGGAGGGCGAGCGCTTCCGCCGCACGGCCATGGTACTGATCATGCTGCCCATGTGGATGAACTTCCTGCTGCGGACCTACTCCTGGATGACCATTCTGGAGAACAACGGCCTGCTGAACCAGCTGTTCCAGAAGCTGGGTATCATTGCCCTGTACAACCATCTGACAGGCAGCAGCCTGGAGTATTTTACCATGATCGACACCCAGGGCGCTGTGGTGCTGGGTATGGTCTATAACTACCTACCCTTTATGATCCTGCCTATCTACTCTGTGATTTGCAAACTGGATTACTCCCTGCTGGAGGCAGCCCGCGACCTGGGGGCCAACACCGTCACGGTGTTCCGCAAGGTCATCCTGCCCCTGAGCCTGCCGGGCGTGCTGTCCGGCATTACCATGGTGTTCGTGCCCTCTGTGTCTACGTTCGCCATCAGCCGTATGCTGGGCGGCGGCACGGAGCTGCTGCTGGGCGACCTCATCGAACGGCAGTTCCTGGGCGGGGCGTATAACCCGCAGCTGGGCGCGGCTATTTCCCTGGTGATGATGCTGATCGTCGTTGTCTGTATGCTGGTGATGAACCGCTTTGGCGAGGGCGAGGAACAGGCGGTGATGCTATGAGACAGAGAAAGGGCAACTCCGTCGGTGATCGCCTGCTGATGATTCTGGTGGGCCTGTTCCTGTACGCGCCTATCATCATCCTGATCGTCTTTTCCTTCAACGCCGGCAACAGCTCCAGTGTGTGGAAGGGCTTTTCCCTTCACTGGTACGCCGAGTTGCTGAACGACCGGCTCATTATGCACAGCGTGTATACCACGCTGCTGGTATCCCTGCTGGCTACCGTCATCGCCACTGTGGCGGGCACCTTTGCCGCTATCGGCTTTTACGGTATGCGCCGCCGGGCGCGCACCGGGCTGATGGCCGTGAACAACATTCCCATGATGAACGCGGACATCGTCACCGGCGTCAGCCTGTGCCTGCTGTTCGTGGTGTTCTTCAACGGATGGCACAGCTTCGCCGTGTGGGTCAACGGCTGGCAGTCACTGGTGGTGCTGCCTGAGCGACTGACCCTGGGCTTTGGCACACTGTTGATCGCCCACATCTGCTTCAACATCCCCTACGTCATTTTGTCCGTGGGGCCCAAGTTACGGCAGATGGACCGCAATTTGGTCGATGCGGCCCAGGACTTGGGCTGCACCTGGATGCAGGCCTTCTGGAAGGTCATCATTCCGGAGATCAAGCCCGGTATCGTCTCCGGTGCGCTGACGGCTTTCACTATGTCCATCGATGATTTCATCATCAGCTACTTCACGGCGGGTACGTCCTCCTCCACGTTGGCCATGACCATCTACGGCATGACCAAAAAGCGCGTCAGCCCGGAGATCAACGCCGTATCCACGCTGCTGTTCGTCACGGTCATCATCCTGCTGGCCATCATCAACCTGCGGGAGAACCATGCCGAGCATCACCGCAATGTCCATCACGAGAGCGCTACGTTCGCTCCTGCGCCGAAGAAATATCCCGGATTGGGCAAGAAGATCGCCGCAGGCGCTATGGCCTGTGTGCTGTTGGCGGTACTGATCGTCACCGGTGCCGCGGCCCGCAGCGAGCGCGTGGTCAATGTGTGCTCCTGGGGCGAGTATATCGATGAGTCCCTGATCACCGAATTCGAGGAGAAGACCGGCATCCGTGTGAACTACCAGACCGCCGAGAGCAACGAGGCGCTGTACTCCCTTATCAAGATGGGCGGCGCGGACTTTGATGTGATCGTGCCCTCCGACTATATGATCGCCCGGCTGATCCAGGAGGATATGCTGGCGGAGCTGGACTACGGCGCCATCCCCAATTTCCAACTGATGGACCCCCAGTTCACCCACCTGAGCTTTGACCCGGAGAACAAGTACACCGTGCCCTACACCTGGGGCAGCGTGGGCATTATCTACAACACCACTATGGTGGATGAGCCCATCACCAGCTGGGGCGCTATGTTCGACGAGAAGTACGCAGGGCAGGTGCTGATGATCAACAACTCCCGCGACGCGCTGATGGCCGCCCTGTGCTATCTGGGCTACGACATCAACACCACCGATGAGGGACAGCTGACCGAGGCCTTTGAGCTGGTGAAGAATGCCAAAGACAAGGGTGTGTACCAGGCCTTCGTCATGGACGAGGTCTTCGGCAAGATGGAGGGCGGCAACGCGGCCATCACCATGTACTACGCCGGCGACTATCTGACCATGCTGGAGAATAACGAGGACCTGGCCTTCGTCATTCCCGAGGAGGGCAGCAACTGGTTCGTGGATGCCATGTGTGTGCTCAAGTCCAGCCAGCATAAGGCCGAGGCCTATGAGTGGATCAACTTTATCGCCTCTACCGACAGTAACCTGGCCAATATGGACTACATCTGGTATGCCTCTCCCAATGCCGAAGCGCTGGCGGAGTATCCCGCTTACTACGAGGAGACGTACGGTGAGTCCCTGGACGAGGAGATCTACAACATCATGGCCATTCCCGATGAGGAGCGCGAGCGCTGTGAGATCTATGTCAACCTGCCACAGGAGACGCTGAAGTTCTACGATAAGCTGTGGACACAGTTGGGCGTCTGACATTCGCGGTTTTTTCCGCCCCGCGTATAGGCAAGAAATGTATTTAAAGAAAAGCGCTTAATTGGAGGAATTGCTATGATCGAAGTAGGTATGACCTATACCGCTGAAAAGACCGTCACCCCGGATATGACCGCCAAGGCCGTCGGCTCCGGCGGGCTGGAGGTGTTCGGCACCCCGTTCATGATGGGCCTGATGGAGTACGCCGCTATGCAGTGTGTGCAGCCGGAGCTGCCGGAGGGCAAGGGCACCGTGGGCGTGGAGATCAGTTCCAGTCACCTGGCGCCCACGCCGGTGGGCATGAAGGTCACCGCCACTGCCGAGGTGACGGGTATCTCCGCCAACGGCAAGATGATCACCTTCAAGGTCACGGCCCACGACGCCGATGGCCTGATCGGTGAGGGCATCCATACCCGCGCTGTCATCGACAACGCACGGTTTTTGCAGAAGTGCAATGACAAGCTGGCGCGTTTGTAAAAGACAAAACGCCGCCCGTAGGGGCGGCTTTTTTCTTGTCACAGGCAGCTATATTTGGTATAATGAAACGATACTATGACCGGGGGAGGGGAGAGAACGATGCGCGTTTTGGCCACGATCGGGTTTTCCTTCTCTGCCGGTGTCTTCCTGGCGGCACTGCTGCCCTGGAACGGCTGGCAGCTGTATGCCGCCGGGGGCGTTTTGCTGCTGGCGCTTGTGTGGCTGTTTGCTGCACGCAAGCAAAAATATTTTCGCCGGGGGCTGCTGATCCTGCTGCCGCTGGCGGTATCGCTGGCCTATTTTGCCGGGTATGATCACCTGGTGCGCCAGCCGATAGAGAACCGCTGCGGTGCGGCGTCGGACTTTACCGCCACCGTTTGCGATTGGCCGCAGGCTACGGAGCGCGGTGCCAAGGTCACGGTGGAGCTGGAGGGCTATCATCGGGCCAGGGCCGTGCTGTATGGCGAAGCGGAGCTGCTGGCGGCCCGACCGGGTGACACGGTCACGGGCACGGCCCAATGGCAGTCTGCCGCCCATTTCGACAGCGATGATGTGACCCATTTTAACGCCCGGGGCGTGTATGCGCTGCTGTATGGCCGTGAGGATGTGCGTCTGTCGGCGGGTGATGGGGATGCCCTGCGCTGGCTGCCCCAGCGGGCGGGCAAAGCTTTCCGCGAGAAGGTGGCCGCCATCTGGGATGACCCGCGTGTCAGCGGATTTTTGACAGCGGAGCTTACCGGTGATAAGTCCGCTATGGACGATGGAGACTATCTGGCCATGCAGGAGACGGGCCTGGCGCATCTGTTCGCGGTGTCCGGCCTGCACTGCGCTTTTCTGGTGACGCTGCTGGCGTTGCTGATCTCCCGGCGGCAGAGACTGCTGTGCGCCGTGACCATTCCGTTGCTGCTGTTTTACATGGTGATGGTGGGCATGAGCCCCTCGGTGGTCCGCGCCTGCATCATGCAGATATTCCTGCTGATCGCGCCGCTGTTCCGGCGTGGCAGCGACCCCCTGACCAGCCTGGCTGCCGCGCTGCTGTTGATCCTGCTGTGCAATCCCTTTGCCGCGGCCAGCGTCAGCTTGCAGCTGAGCTTTTCCGCTACGCTGGGAATGGTGCTGCTGTCACCCCGGCTGTACAAGCTGCTGACCGGGTGGTATAAGGGCAAATGCCGGCCGCTGCGGGCCGCACTGTGTTTTGTAGCGGCGAACCTGTCCGCCACCCTCAGCGCCGTGGTGTTCACTGCCCCGCTGACAGCCTGGTATTTCCGCATTTTCGTGCTGGTAGCGCCGCTGTCCAGCTTATTGGCGGTGCCTGCGGCGGGATGGAGCTTCATGGCTGCCTTTGTGACGGTGCTGCTGGGCTTTGTGTGGCTGCCGCTGGCCAGCCTGCTGGGTTGGATCTCCTGGGCGCAGGTGCGGTACATCCTGTGGATCGCCAACGGCATGATGTCCTGGCGCTATCACGCGGTGTATTTCACCAATCCCTATCTCATCTACTGGCTGCTGTTTTTGTATGCGGTCTTTATCGGCTGTGCCGCCACGCCGGACGGCAAGCGGAAATACCTGCTGGCATCGGCATTGTCGGTGCTGACGCTGACGGCGGCCATCTGGGTCAACCGTCAGGACTATCAGTACGGCGTGCTGACCGCCCTGACGCTGGATGTGGGACAGGGCGAGAGCGTCATTCTGACCTCCGGCGGTGAGACGGCACTGGTGGACTGCGGCAGCAGCAACAGCTATAAAGACCCCGGCGGTCTGGCTGCCGACACGCTGCACAGCATGGGCGTCCGGGAACTGAGCGCTGTGGTGGTGACCCACTACCACGCCGATCACACCAACGGTTTGTACGAGGTGCTGCGCCGTATCCCGGTGCAGACGATCTACCTGCCGGACATCGAGGATGAGTATGGTGTCCGGGAGCGTCTGGTGTCGCTGGCGGAGGAGAAGGGCGCGCAGGTGACCTATGTGACAAAGGAGACGGCCGATACGCTGGGCGATACCGTTTTGACCATCTATCCGCCGGTGCAGTCCGGCGGCGATCTGAACGAACTGGGCCTGACGGCACTGGCCAGCACCGGAGACTTTGACCTGCTCATTACCGGCGATATGTCCGGCAGCACCGAGAAAAAGCTGGTAGAAACCTATGCCTTGCCGGATATAGAGGTGCTGGTGGTCAGCCACCACGGCTCCCGGTATAGCTCAAATATACGCTTTTTGAAGTCGGTGACGCCGGAGGCGGCGGTCATCAGTGTAGGCGACAACAACTATGGCCACCCGTCGGAGGAGACGCTCCAGCGGCTGCTGGCAGTTGGGGCGGATATCTGGCGCACAGACCAGCAGGGAACCATCCGCATCACCGTGAACGGAGGATAGCATGGCAAAGGAGAAAAAAGAAAAGACCCCCGGTTATGAAGAATTCCACGACGCGCTGCAAAGCGGCGCCGTGGGGAATGTCTATATATTCCACGGCGAGGAGACGTACCTGATGCAGCAGGCGGTGGCGGAGCTGCAAGCACGGCTTGTGCCGGCGGGCTTTGAGGAGTTCAACTATCACAGGCTTGCAGGCAAGGGCCTGACTATGCAGGAGGTCGTCGAGGCGGCGGAGGCCATGCCTATGATGGCGGAGCGCACCCTGGTCACGGTGGAGGATATGGACCTGTTCAGGCTGGACGAGGCCCAGCGGGGAGCGCTGGTGGCGTTGCTGGAGGACTTCCCGGAGTACTGCACGCTGGTGTTTTTGTACCGACAGATACCGTATAAGACAGATGCCAAGCTAAAAAAGCTCACCGCCGCCCTGGCGGAGCGCGCCCAGGTGATCGAGTTTGCCCAGCAGGGACAGCAAAAGCTGCAAAAGTGGGTGCGCCGCCGTTTTGCCGCTGCCGGGAAGGATATCGATGCAGGCACGGTAGACCATCTGCTGTTCACCTGCGGCAGCCTGATGACCGGTCTGGTGCCGGAAATCGCCAAAATCGCCGCCTATGCCAGGGGAGCGAAAATCACAGCGGCGGATATCGACGCTGTGGCGGACCCTGTGCTGGACGCGCGGGTGTTCGACATGACGGACGCAGTGGCGGCTCGTGACTATGACAAGGCAGCAGAGTGCCTTGCAGAGCTGCTGCGGATGCAGGAGGAGCCTATCCGCATTCTGGCGGCATTGGGAAAGACGCTGCGGCAGCTGTACACAGCTCGGCTGGCGATCGACGGCGGCAAGGACGTGCTGTGGCTGAAGGATTTGTGGCGTATGAAGTCCGATTACCCAGCTAAAAAACTGATGCAGTCGGCTCGGGGTGTGCGGCGCAGCTGGTGCCGTGAGGCGGTGAAGCGCTGTCAGACGCTGGATCATCGCATGAAAAGCGAACGAAACATGGACAATGAGGGCGAACTGAAGCTGTTCCTCATGGAATTGGCAGGTGTGAAGTGAAGCCGAGGGTGAAGGAAGTCGTCGTGGTGGAGGGGCGGTACGACAGAAATACGCTCCTGCAGGCAGTGGATGCCACCGTGGTGGAGGTGGGCGGCTTCGCCCTGTTCAACGACAGGGAAAAGGCGGCGTATCTCCGCCGTCTGGCGGAGGCGCGGGGCGTGATCCTGCTGACCGACCCGGACGGCGCGGGCTTCGTGCTCCGCAGCCACCTGAAGGGGCTGCTGCCCCCGGACAGAGTAAAGCAGGCGTATGTCCCCGACGTGTACGGCAAGGAGAAGCGCAAGAGAAAGCCGGGGAAGGAGGGCAAGCTGGGCGTGGAAGGTATGACGCCGCAGGTGCTGACGGACGCTCTTCGCCGCGCCGGTGCCACCTTTGAGGGGGAGGACGCACCCCGCCGCTCCGCCGGTATTACGAAGGCGGATCTTCTGGACAAGGGACTGATCGGCCCCGGCTCCGCCGAAAGGCGGGCAACGCTGCAAAGGGAGCTGGGTCTGCCCGCACGGCTGACCGCCAACGGGCTTCTGGAGGCGTTGGATCTCCTGCTGACCCGGGAGGAATTTGACGCCCTGTGAGTTTTTTGCAGGAGGGAGGGCAAACCTCTTGCAATTCCCCTCATGGGCGGTTATAATTAAAAATTGCTTTTGCACAATATTATGACATACAAGGAGTGTGAGAAAGATCATGGCCGAGGAAATCAAGACCCCCGAAACGGAGGAGTCCGGCAAAAACTTCATTATCAATTTCATCGACGAGGACATCGCAGAGGGTGGTCAGTTCCAGGGAATGACCGTCCACACCCGTTTTCCGCCGGAGCCCAACGGCTATCTGCATATCGGCCACTGCAAGGCGCTGACCATCGACTTTGGCACCGCCGAGCGGTATAACGGCCTGTGCAACCTGCGTATGGACGACACGAACCCCACCAAGGAGGACGAGGAATTCGTGGAGGCCATCAAGCAGGACATCCACTGGCTGGGCTTTGACTGGGGCGACCGCTTCTTTTATGGCAGCGACTACTTTGAGGAGGATTACCGCCAGGCGGTGCTGCTGATCAAAAAGGGGCTGGCCTATGTGTGCCAGCTGACACCGGAGGAGTTCAAGGCCAACCGCGGCGACATCGGCATCCCCGCCGTATCGCCCTACCGGGATCGGCCCATCGAGGAGAGTCTGGACCTGTTCGCCCGTATGCGGGCCGGGGAGTTCCCCAACGGCGCCATGACGCTGCGGGCCAAGATCGACCTGGCCAGCGGCAACTTCAATATGCGCGATCCGGTCATCTACCGTATCAACCACATGAGCCACCACCGGCAGGGAAACAAGTGGTGCATCTATCCTATGTATGACTTCGCGCATCCTATTCAGGATGCGCTGGAGGGCATCACCCACAGCCTGTGCTCGCTGGAGTTCGAGGCGCACCGGCCCCTGTACAACTGGGTCATCGAGCACTGTGAGCTGCCCGCCCATCCCCGGCAGATCGAGTTTGCCCGGCTGGGCATCGACCACACGGTGATGTCCAAGCGGAAGCTCCGCAAGCTGGTGGAGGAGAACTATGTCTCCGGCTGGGACGATCCCCGGATGCCCACGCTGTGTGGCCTGCGCCGCCGGGGATACACCGCCGCCGCCATCCGCAGCTTCTGCGAGCGCATCGGCGTGGCCAAGTCCCCCAACACCATTGAGTACGGCTTCCTGGAGCACTGCCTGCGGGAGGACCTGAACGCCCACGCGGAGCGAACCATGGCGGTGCTGCACCCGGTGAAGCTGACGGTGACCAACTATCCCGAGGGCAAGAGCGAGGTATTCACGGTGGAGAACAACCCCACCGACCCGGCGCAGGGCACCCATGAGATCACCTTCTCGCGCCATCTGTGGATCGAGGCGGAGGACTTTATGGAGGTCCCGGTGCCCAAGTACAAGCGACTGACCCCCAACGGTCCGGAGTGCCGCCTGAAGGGCGCGTATCTGGTGCAGTGCACCGGCTGCGTGAAGGACGCGGACGGCAACGTCACCGAGGTGCTGTGCACCTATGATCCGGAGTCCAGCGGCGGTGATCCCGCCGACGGCCGCAAGGTCAAGGGTGCCACGCTCCACTGGGTGGACGCGGAGAACTGCATGGACGCGGAGGTCCGGCTGTACGACAACCTGTTTTCCGACGAGCAGCCCGACGGCCCGGACAAGGACTTTCTGGACTGCCTGAACCCGGAGAGCCTTACGGTGCTCACCGGCTGTAAGGTGGAGCCGGAGATGCGGAAGGTGGCGGAGGCGTTCGACAAGCAGGCCGACCGCACCGGCGTCAACGCGCCCACGTTCCAGTTCATGCGTGTGGGCTATTTCTGCCTGGACAACCGCGACAGCTCCGCGGCGCATATGGTGTTCAACCGCAGTGTGTCGCTGAAGGACAGCTTTAAGAAGTGAAGAAAAGCACCCCTCCGGGGGTGCTTTTTTTCATGTGTGATTTAAGCGCCGGACCTCGAAGTCTGTCTCGGCCAGGGAGCTGTCGACAGTGCCCACCTGAAGGGTCACGGTAAAGATGCCCGAAGCGCTGTCGTAGCGCAGACTGACATCGCGGACCCGAAGACTCCGGGGATAGGCAGCGCTGCTGAGCAGCTTGGTGCTGCCCAGGGTGAGCTGGCCGTCGGCATCCACCTGAAAGGCGGCGCCCTCGCCCTCCACGCTGCCCAGATCCTGAATAAAGATGTGGTCCAGACTGCCGTCCGCGCCGGGGGTCACGGTGCCGCAGAAGCGCAGCTTGTCGCTGATAACGCTGGTAAGGGTGGAGCACAGCTCCTGGGCCTCGGACAGCTGCATGGAGCTGTTGTAGGTGCGGCCGGCGAAGCGGACGCCCACGGTCAGCAGGGCGCTGACGAGCAGGACGATGAGAACGGCGCACAGCAGCTCCGTCAGGGTGAAGCCGCGGCGGTCACGAAGCTTGTTCATGGCGCGACCTCCTCATAGTAGAGGCAGCCGTTGTCCTCATAGACCTGCACGGTGGTGCGGCCGCTGCGGGTGCCGCCGCCGGAGGCGGTCAGGGCAGTGGTGCCGTTCGACACCGCGCTGCTGTAGTGGAAGGAGATGTCGGCGGAACGGACCTTAGCGTTGATCTTGGCGGCGGAGACGGCGGCGGTGGTCAGAAACACGAAGGTCAATACGATGATCAGGATGGAGACCAGCGTCTCTACCAGCGTTTCGCCGCGGGTGCTGTTCAGCTTTTTGATACGACCGCCTCCTTTTCGATGGTGGCGTTGTCCGGCGACCAGGAGATTGTTGTTGTGGTCGTGGTGACATCGCGGACCCAGAGACCGCCGCCGCTGACGGTGCTGACAGTGGGATCGGCCTTGTTTTCGCGGAGCGTCAGCACCAGGCGGCAGTCACTGTCGCCGCCGTCGGCCAGGTGCAGGACGATGGTGATGTCGTAATTGGGCGCCATGGTAAAGACGGCGGAGACATCATCCAGCCCGTCCACGGAGAGGGTGATGGTGTCGGTAAAGCTTTTGCCGCTGTCCCTGTCCACGGCGGCCTTGCCGGCCTTGAGCCATGCGGCCGTAAACCCGGTGGGCGAGGTCGTTTCGCGGCTCGTTTCGGTGGAGGTGTCATTGGTATAGGTGGTCTTCACCGTCTCCTGGACAAAGGAGGCGTTCAGGATATCATCACGCAGCAGACGGGCCGCGGAGCTGACCGTCAGATACGCCTGCCGGGCAGCCCGGTCATTCTCCAGACGGCGGGCCGAGGAGGTGGCGGCGGTGAGGATCACCGCGCTGACCATACTGGCGGCCAGCAGCAGAAGGAGGGCCATCATCAGCGTGGCACCCTGTTGGTTTTTCAGTTTGTGCACGGGAGGGCCTCCTTTCTGCGGTGGGTCATGGAAGGGTGTCCGGTGACGGCTCGGGCGTGGGATCGGTGCCGGAGCTGCTGCTGTCCGGGGCGGATGGATCATCGGAGGGCGTGTCCTCCGGGTCCTTGCTGCCGGAAGCGGGGGTATCGGCGTCCGGGACGGTGGGGGCGCCGCCGCTGTCCGTCATTTTGGGCACGGCGGTGAAGGCCGTGTCGGCATACAGCGGCTGGGTGATGTCCGGCGTCCAGCTGATACCGGCCTCGGGGATGTTGTGGTCCGCCAGCAGCTGTCTGAGGGCCTCCACCGAGGGGGCGGAGCCGTAGGGGACAGACAGGGGGAGCGCCTGCCCATCCACCAGGAGGGTGGCGGTGACCTGGGTGTCCTCCTCCGTCAGCGTGTAGGGGATGGAGAGGGTGAAGGTGTGGTTTTCGGCGTCCGTCAATGTGACGGTGAGGGTGATCTGGCCTTGGCTGCGCCCCTTGACCGTCAGGGGACGGTAGGTGAAGGCGCTGGTGGTGTCCTTTGCCGGTGTGCCCACGGTGACGCGGAAGTCGTCGTTCTCGGCGCGGAACACGTCGGGATGGAGGACGGAGGTGTCCTCGTCGTTGGAGACGGGCATGGGCCGGAGGACGTACTCCGTGGCGTCGGCGCCGCCTTTGACGGTGACGCCGGAGACGGAGAGACCGTCAAAGGTGGCGGCGCTGCCCCGGCTGTACAGGTACAGCTTGGCACCGGCGTAGGCGGGGCGGTCGGTGTACGGCGCGCCGGAGGGCACGTCGTCCGTGAAGGCCGTGCCGTCCCGATCCATGACGCCCTGCCAGTAGACTGAGGGTTCGCCGGAGGTGTTGGCGATTCCCAGCACGCCCTGCATGCGGACGGGGATAATGAGGGGCAGCTGGCTGGTGAAGGTCTCGCCGCCGGGGGCGGTGTAAGTGGCGGTGACCCTGGTGCGGTCCTCGCCCTCACCAGCGGCGGTGAGGGTGACAGAGGCTGTACGGTCGGCATTGGTAACGGGAGCAGAGGCCGTGAGGACACTGTTGCCGTGCTGGGGCGTGACTGTCCATTCGACATCCAGTGCGCTGCCGCGGCTGTCGCGGGCGGTGAGCCTTAAATTACAGGTGTCACCGACAAAGAAGTCATCGCCGGGCAGGCCGTCCACGGAGATGTCCAGCGTGGAGGTGACGCTCACCAGCAGTCGGGCGGTATAGCCACCCAGCGTGGCGAAGACCTCGGTAGAGCCGACCGACAGGCCGGTGAGGGTCACAGCGTAGCTGTGCCGGACGTCCGCCGGGGGCGTCTGTGCCTGCGGTACGGAGACGTCCACAATGCCGTTGCGGGAGCAGGTGATGGTGGGTGTGGCGTCAGTGCCGATGTCCTGGGTGAAGTGCAGCGACAGTGTGACACTGGGGGTGGTGATACGGTCCAGCGAAAGGACGCCGCTGCTCCAGTACAGGCCGCGGGAGGGCCATTCGCCGTAGTGCAGGCAGGCGGTGCCCTGGGTCAATACGGTGGGGAAGGGGTAGTCCTGTCCGAGGAGGGCTGCCGCGCTGCCGGGGAAGCTGTATTTGCCGTGGGCCGACTGGCCGTTTTCCTCCGTGGTGACCCAGTGGAAGCTGCCGTCGTCGCTGCCGCCGTTCAGCAGCGCGGTGAAGCTCTTTCCGTCGATGTCCGCACGGCCGGACATCTGCTCGTAGCTCAGGGCTGTCAGGCCGTTGATGTTGTAGGTGCTGCTGCCGGTGTTCCAGGTGTACTTGGACAGATAGCTCAGATCGCCACGGAGCATATACAACCGCGCGGTATCGGTGTTCAGCAGGGTGGACAGGGAGTAGTAGGTGTACTGTCCATTGGACTGGGTAGACTTGCCGTAGAAGGTGGGGAGGTTGTCGAAGGAGATCGCGGCGCTGCTGTCCAGGTAGTAGCAGTTGTTGATGGTCAGCCGGGCGGTGCCGCCGTTCACGCCGGCGCGGTCGGCGATGCTGCCGATGAGGGAGATGCCGGTGATGGTGCCCTCCATGGCAAGGAAGGTCATGTAGGTGTAGCAGTTGTTGTAGGTGGGCTGGCCGTCCTTGCTGCCGGAGAAGTTGGAGAAGGTGGCGGAGAAGCCGCTGCCGCCGATGCCGCCGATGTACACGTAGGTGTCCGGGCCGGCCTCTGCGCCGCCCTGGGTCATCTTGACGGATGTAGGCGTCGACTCATAGCGATCCACGAAGATGGTGTTGGTGCTGTTGTCGGTAGGGATGCGCTCGTTCAGCAGATCGTTGGCGACGGTGATGCTGCCGCCGGTGTAGCAGTCCGACACATCATAGCGGACGCCGCCCACCAGGCCGCCCACGCGGACATAGTTGCCCCACTGGGCCTTGTTCATGGCACCTTCACTGGCGTAGCGGTGGGTACAGTTGATATTCAGCTTGACCACGGCGGAGCACCTGTTCAGATTGGCGCTGGATACGCCCACCAGCCCGCCGATGGCGGCTTCGCCCAAGAACTGCCGGTTTTTGCTGTTGTCGGTCACGGTGTAGCCGGCGATGGCGCAGTTGCTGATGGTGCTGACCTTCGTCTTGTCCTTCAGGTTTTCATCATAGTCGTAGGCAATGCCTACCAGACCGCCCAGGGCGTAGGAGGTGGCGTAATTCTCCGGCCCGGTGGCACCGGAGGCGGGGGTGGCGTCGGTCTTGCGCTGGATAACGGCGTCGTTGTCGCTGTAGAGCACGATGTTTTTGATCTCCGCGCCGGCGGTGGTACCGAACAGACCCACGTTGTAGCAATGGGAGGTGATGTTCACATTCTTGATGTAGTAGTTGCCGCCGTCGTAGATACCGCCGAACCAGTTGTACAGCGTCAGATCATAGGTTTCATTGCCCCTGTCGTTCAACTGACCGTTGTTCACCGCACCGGCAATGGGGTGGAAGTCATAGTTTGCGGCCGTGCCGTCGGTGGCGGTGCCGTGTCCTGCGCCGTTGAGGTCGTGGGTCTGCTGCCAGGTGAGGATAGGACGGGGGCCGCCGGTGCTGTCGCCGGCCAGCGCCATCGCCTTTGTCTGCAGCGCATTGTCGCGGCGGTTGGTGTATTGCAGATAGGGATAATACTTGTAGTCACTATTACTGCCTGTGACATCACGCGTCGTGCTGCCCTGACCGTTGATGTAGCTCCAGTTGATGTATTGCAGCTGCTCTATGGAGCGTACCTGGTAGGGCTTGGAGGCCGTTCCCGGCGCATTGTTGGAGGACAGGGCGAAGGCATCGGCAAAGAAGGGGCTGACGGTGTAGGTCAGCGCGGCGCCCTCGTGGGTCAGCGTCCAGGCATCGTTGGCCTGGGTGCCGCTGGTCAGGTGCAGACCGTTATCGGAGGTCTTGTAGGTGACGAAATTGAATTCCGGCATCTGCCGGTGCAGGTCATCGGCCGCCGCGGTATAGCGAGTGCCGGTCACGGTGATGCCGGTGGAGAGCACAGGCTCGGTGGTGCTGCCGGCGGACCAATAGTAACCGTAGCCGTAAGCGGTAACGGTGCCGCCGTCGTCATGGGAGACACAGAGACTGCTGTTGGCCTTGTATTCGCCGTCCTCGACACCGATCGAGGAGAAATAGTAGCCGCTGCCGGTGGGCTTGGACTCATATTCCCAGTACAGCAGGCCCAGAACGCCCATATCGGCAGGTGTCACCCAGTCGCCGTAATGGACGCGGCTGCCGTCGTGGCCGGCGACGATGCCGGGATAGGGGTAGGCCTTGCCGGCGGAGTCCAGGGTCTTATCGTGCTGGAAGGTATTGGCGGCGGAGACGGCGCCAAAGCCGCCCAGCCGGGTGGCCATGCCGCGCAGAGCCGGCTCGTTCACCGGAGCTGCGCCGGATCTGTCCGTGTACTGGTATAGGTGAACGCTGTCTACAAAGCGGTATGTGCCGCCGTTGAGGTAGCAGCAGCCGGATACGCCGCCGGCAGTGGGGGCAAAGCCGTGAATATCCGCATTGGGTGAAGTCATGGCTGTGGCGCAGTAGCTGGCGCGGAGGGAGCCGGTGTTGCTGCCGGCAAAGCCGCCCAGCGTCACGCCGCCGCCGTTGATCGTGCCGATCTCAATGTCGGCCATGGCGTAGCACTGCTGGGCGACGCCGCTGTTGCCGCCAGTGAAGCCGCCGGCGCAGAGCGTGGCGTACAGGCTATTGGCGAAAAGGCGCGGTGCGCTGACGCCGGAGGCGCGGACCGTACCGCTGTTGCGTCCCACCAGGCCGCCCAGATACAGGATACTGCCGTGACGGGCGTCGCCGTTCACGGAGAAGCCCGCGGCGGCGCAGTTGTAGACCGTGCCCTCGTTGCAGCCGGTCAGGGCGCCGATGCAGGCGGTTTGCAGAGAGAGCTGACCTTCCAGAGAAACGGTACGATCCTTATTGGCGGTGAGCAGTATGATATTGCGCAGGGTGCCCCGGTTCAGACCGAACATACCGGCATAGCTGGTGCCGTCGGTGTTGACGGCGCTGGTAAAGGAGGGCGCTGCGATGGTATAGCCGCCGCCGTCGTAGGTGTGGATGAAAGGCTTGCCGTCCGCGGCACCGATAGGCGGCTGCGTGTGCACCGTGAGACGGGCGTAGCTGTTGTAGTCGATGGGGCGCTCCTGCAGGAAGACGGCTGTCTTGTCCAGCAGGGTACGGTAGGTATCGTAATACAGGCTCAGGTCGTGCAGATGACGGGCCGTGCGGATGCCAACCTCCGCCGGGGCGCTGGGCAGGGCGGCGCTCTGGATCACGCGGCAGGCGAAGTGGGGATTGAAGAAGTAGGAGATGTCATCCACCGTCACCTGACGGTAGAAGGTGGGGGACACCTCACTGGTATAGACCAACTCGTCGGGCAGGCGTACCAGCCAGTATTCGCTGTCGAGTTTGATGGAATTCCGCAGGGTGGCGGTGCGTGCCGTATCGCCCAGGGTATAGGCAACGGTGATGGCGTCCGTAGGCTGGGCGCGGTAGACCATGCCGTAGCCGTCGTCCACGACGGTGCCGCCGGAACGGAGGGTGGAGCGGTTGGCACCCAGGAAGCCGTAGGTGCCGTCGCTGTATTTTTCATAGTAGGCCAGCGCGCCGGACTCGAAATCCGCCTGCCAGTCGCCGTAGTGGGGCAGACCGGTGAGCCGGGGGTAGGAGTAGGTGCTCAGGCCCATGTTGTCCATGAGGTTGTAGGCCACGGTGTCGCTTGTCTCCGCGGTAAAGGCGGTACCCAGAGCCTTGACACCCTCGGTACGGTTCTGGCCGCTCCATTCGGCGTAATTGACGAAGCGGGTGCCGGACAGATCATTCCGGCTGGGGAACAGGTAATAGACAGCGTCTATGTCAGCCGGGTCCGTGCCGGCAGCGGGGGGCTTGACGGTGGAGTAGGTCAGCTTCATGTCGGTGCCCAGGCGGACGCAGGCACTGTAACAGGCCTTGAGGCTGTCGCCGCCGGAGAGCTCGCCGCCGGAGAGACCGGCGGTGGTGCCGGCGCTCTGGAAGCCGGCGGCGTAGCAGTTGGACAGGGCGATATTGGCGGTGCCGTTGCAGGCGCCTATCAGGCCGCCGGCGACGCCGTTATTGGCGGCGGCGTACAGGTAGCAGTCCGCGTAGGAATGGTCCACAGTCAGAGCAGCACTGTCCGTATTGCCCACCAGGCCGCCGGCATAGCGGACGCCCTGAATCACGGTAGCCGCGAAGCTGCGGCGGATGGTCAGCGTGCCGTCGCAGCGGCCTGCCAGACCGCCCGCCGTGCTGCCGCGGAGCCAGATGTCCTGTTCGGTCTTGGCGCTGAGTTTGTCGCGGGTGGGACTGAGATACACCTGACAGTCGAGGATCTCGGTCTTGCCGCTGAGACGGCCGGCCAGGCCGCCGGCATTGCCGGAGGCGGTGATGTCGGCGCCGCAGAGGCGCAGGTTTTTCAGCGTGCCGGAGAAGGCGGCAAAAAGACCGCCGTCGCCGGTGGTGTTCACGGTCAGACCGTAAATGACCGGGTGGTAGACCTGGCCATTCACGGTGGCCTTGCTCTCGCAGTAGGTCAGGCGGTTGTTGGTGATGGGCGTGAACGTGCGGGAGCCGTACAGGCGGTCCCAGCCGTCGTCGGCGTTTTCGTTGACAAATTGGATATCCTGCTCCTGCACGGCGCGGGTGATGCTGTCGGGCAGGCGGGAGGCCGTGTCCAGATTTTGCAGGTGGCGGGCGTAGGTAACAACGGCGGTGTCGCCGCCGCGAACCTCGGCAAACAGACTGTTGGCGGTCAGCGTGCCGGAGGCGGAGTCCACCAGACGGTTCTCACACGTCACCTCCACGGTGATGGTCAGGTCCGCGCCGGGGGTCAGATTTTTGTTTTTGAAGCGGGCCTGCTGGCCGAAGCGCATACCGTCCGTGAGAGAGTCCAGGACCATGGTGGCGGTGTAGGTGAGATAGTCGGTCTTGACCTCGCTGCCGGTCAGCTCGATGCGCGAGGTGCTGTGGACGCCGTCGGAGACGGTCACATAGAAGTGCAGCGGCTCCATAGGCGTATCGCAGGTGACGCGCAGAAGAAGCTGCTCTTTGTTGATGATCTCCATATGGGGCGTCAGCTTGCCGGTGATCTCGGACTGCACACTGTCGCCGCCGTAATAGCCCACGGTGGCGCCGGCGCTCAGCCGGCCATCACGGAACCGCAGGGGATTGAAGCTGTCAAAGTCATAGGTCAGGGGCTTTTCGCTGTAAAACACGGCGTAGACGCTGCCGCTGGCGGGGTCGAGCTCGATCACCCAATGGTTGTCCCACAGCTGGCGGTCCACCTGATCCTTCGGCAGGATGGCCGCGGCGGCGGAGCCTTCGCCGGTCTTGGCGGCGGAGGTCACATAGTGCAGGGAGGTTTTCCTCTCGGCGGCGTCCAGCGGCGTGTTGTTCAGGGGCTGCAGATCCTCCGCATAACAGTCGGAAATGCGGCCGTTGGCCAGCAGCTCGGACAATTTGTTCTGGGCAGCGTGGTAGACGATCTCCGCCTTGGCGTCCAGTTCCGTCTGGCGCAGGTCGCGCTGATGACGGGTGATGGGGATCATGGCCAGACCCATCAGCACGATCAGGATGGCGACCGCGATGAGGACTTCGGACAGCGTAAAGCCGGAATTATTCTGTTTTGAGAGCTTTTTTTGCATAACACAATCGATACGCTGCCCCGCAAAGGGACGCGGGCGGAAAAATGGTGGGGACGCAGTCAGGGCATCAGCTCGAAAAAGATGAGGTGAAGCACGGTTTTGTACTGTGCTTTGTCGGCGTCATACTGCACGTCCACGTTGGAGAGGAAGTTGACATTGGCGCTGGCGCTCAGCGCGTCGATGATCTGGCGGGACTGGGCGTAGGAAGCGGTCTGGTAGGTCAGCGTCACGGGGCGCAGCACGAGATAGCCCTCCTGGGTGGTGCCCTCGGTGCAGTCCACCTCGTATTGCAGGGTGGCGGCCATGAGCTTGTCCAGCTCGGTCATCAGGGCCTGGTCGTTGTCGTACTGGGGCAGGGCACGCTCCTGGCCGGAGGCCTTGATGGCGGCAATGGCCTGCTGCATTTGCTCCAGCTGGGCCAGACGGACACGGTCGGTGTCCAGCTCGGCCTGCTCGATGTCGGTGTTGGTGCGGAGGGAGGTTATCTGGCGGGCGATGGGCTCCAGAAACAGCTTGCAGTAGCCCAGGACCAGCACCAGCACCACCAGGACCAGCAGCAGGGTCTTTTCCCGCTTGGTAAGCTCGCGGTTCATTGAGACACCTCCTCCGGCTGGCGCAGTTCGATGCGGACGGTGAAATCCATGATGGTGGCGGCCTTGCCCTCCTCCGTGGAGGCAACGCTGAGGGAGACGCTGTCCACGATGGGGGAGAGGCGCAGGCGGGCGAACATGGCGGAGATCTGGTCCAGGGTCATGCCGGTCATATCCACGTTCATGGTGTTTTGGGTGATCTGGAGCGCCGTGAGGGAGCCATGGCTGAGCATCTCCTGTTCCAGCAGGTCCAGGGCCGCCTGACGGTCCACGGCGGCGGGGATGTCCTCGCTGCCGGCGGCGGTCATCCAGTCCATGGAGTAGGTGCGGTATTCCAGCAGGACGCGGTCGTAGGCGGCCTGGGCCTTGTCCAGACGGCGATACTGCTGGAGCACGCCGAAGTTGACCACAACGGTTACCAGCGCCGCAATGGCCAGAATACCGATGAGCAGGGTCCGGCGGTCACGCTGGCGGTCCTCCTGTAGGTTCAGGTTGATGCCGGTCTTCTGGGGGCACTTTATCATTTTCCGCGCGGGCGCGGCAGTGCGCGTATCCACGGTGATACCGTTCTTTTCCGCGATCATTGCAGACCTCCTCTCAGTCCCTCGTCCACGCCGCCGATGGCGCGGAGATACATCCACGGCTCATCCAGGGTCACATCGTCGCCCAGCAGCTCCTGGGCGGTGTGCAGGTGCAGGTGAGTGGTCTCGGCCAGCGCCTGACGCAGGGGGCCAATATTGCAGCCGCCGCTGCACAGGCACAGGTCGGCGAGCTCCTGCTGCCGGTTGTTGTAGTTGAAGAAGTTGACGGCCTTCATCACCTCCACGGCGATGCGGGCGTAAAACGATTGGGCATAGTCGGAGGAGAGCACGTCGTTGTAGTTTTGCAGCACATAGCTGTGGGCCACATGGATATCCACGCCGCAGTGCTCCGCTACCAGCTGCTCCAGACGGTTCAGGCCCAGGTCGATCTCCCGGCGGCTTTCGAAGAAGGCGCCGCGGTAGATGTAGAGATAGGCGGCGGTGTAGCCCAGGTTGACGATGCACATATCCCGCTGGGGCAGGCCGGTGCGGCGGTAGTAGGCCGCCAGCACGCCGGCGTAGGCACACTCACTGGGGGTGAGGACCTGCAGCTTGAAGCCGGCGCGGCGCATCATGGCGCGGTAGCGCTCCGCCGTCTCCTTGAGCATGGCGCAGGCCAGCAGCGTCATCTCGGTGGGATAGCCGTCCTGGTCGCGGAGAATGTCGCGCATGGAGTAGTCAAAGTAGTACTTGCTTTTCTCGTCCGTAAGGAAGTCGCGGAACTCGTAGGGCAGGTTGTAGCGCAGCTGCTGCTCCGTCATGGCGGGCATGGTCAGCTCGCGGGTAAAGACCTCGGTGGAGGGCAGGACCACGGCGGCGTTGGTCAGGGGAATGCCGTTGTCCCGGGCGGCCTGGCGGAGGAAGTCCGCCATGGCGTCCATGGACAAGATCCTGCCGTCAGCCACCATGTTGTCCGGCAGGGGGGCCATGGCGGCCTTTTTCAGCGTACTGCCGGCGAAGTAGGCCAGCTTGACGCTACTGCCGCCGATATCAATGCCAACGATTTTTTTCATAAGGGGATCCTCGCTTTCCGATACCATCGATCGACAAGGGCAGACACGGTTTTGGCGGGCAGAAATGTGCCCATAC
>ENA-UOJR01001468-UOJR01001468.1-human-gut-metagenome-genome-assembly--contig:-C115P-NODE-1468-length-20735-cov-5.759913_pt1 | contig 20735 bp, 19 predicted proteins | sample MGYA00242354_ERZ723901 | MGnify/ENA metagenome assembly ERZ723901
GAAACAGAGACTGGATGCCATAAATCAATTGCGTGTGGATCGCGCGCTTGCTGCCATGGGACCCGCTTTCCAGCAGGTTTACAGTCTACTGCCAACGTTATTACATTATCATCACCCGCTGATGCCGGGTTACCTTGACGGTAACGTTCCCCGTGGCATTTGCCTCTACACGCCTGATGAAACCCAACGCCACTATCTTGAAGAACTGGAACTGCATCGCGGCATGCAGACCCAGGAGCCGCCGAAAGGCGAGCTGCCGATCACCGGCGTCTACTCGATGGGCAGTACCTCCTCCGTCGGCCAGAGCTGTTCTTCCGATCTGGACATCTGGGTATGTCACCAGGCCTGGCTGGATAGCGAAGAGCGCCAGCTGCTGCAGCGAAAATGCAGCCTGCTTGAGAGCTGGGCGGCCTCGCTCGGTGTGGAAGTCAGCTTCTTCCTGATCGACGAAAACCGCTTCCGCCATAACGAAAGCGGCAGCCTCGGCGGCGAAGACTGCGGTTCGACCCAGCATATTTTACTGCTCGATGAGTTCTACCGCACCGCGGTCCGTCTCGCCGGCAAGCGTATTCTGTGGAATATGGTGCCGTGCGATGAAGAAGAGCATTACGACGATTACGTCATGGGGCTGTATGCCCAGGGCGTGCTGACGCCAAACGAGTGGCTCGATCTCGGCGGCCTCAGCTCGCTGTCGGCGGAAGAGTACTTCGGCGCCAGCCTGTGGCAGCTGTATAAGAGTATCGACTCCCCCTATAAAGCGGTGCTGAAAACGCTGCTGCTGGAAGCCTATTCCTGGGAATACCCCAATAACCGCCTGCTGGCGAAAGATATCAAACAGCGCCTGCACGATGGCGAGATCGTCTCCTTCGGCCTCGACCCGTACTGCATGATGCTGGAGCGCGTCACCACCTACCTGCAGGCCATCGAAGATGAAACCCGTCTCGACCTGGTGCGCCGCTGCTTCTATCTGAAAGTGTGTGAAAAACTCAGCCGCGAACGCGCCTGCGTCGGCTGGCGTCGCGAAGTCGTCAGCCAGCTGGTCAACGCGTGGGGCTGGGATGAAAAGCGTCTGATGATGCTCGACAACCGCGCGAACTGGAAAATTGATGAAGTGCGCAAGGCGCACAACGAACTGCTCGATGCGATGATGCAGAGCTATCGTAATCTGATCCGCTTCGCGCGGCGCAATAACCTCAGCGTCTCCGCCAGTCCGCAGGATATCGGCGTGCTGACGCGTAAGCTGTATGCGGCTTTTGAAGCGCTGCCGGGCAAAGTGACGCTGGTGAACCCGCAAATATCGCCGGACCTGTCGGAACCGAATCTGACCTTTATCCACGTGCCGCCGGGTCGCGCCAACCGTACCGGTTGGTATCTGTACAACCGCGCGCCGGATATGGAATCGATCATCAGCCATCAGCCGCTGGAATATAACCGTTATCTTAATAAGCTGGTGGCCTGGGCCTGGTTTAACGGCCTGCTGACCTCACGCACCCGCCTGTTTATTAAGGGCAACGGCATCGTCGATCTGGCGAAGCTGCAGGAGATGGTGGCCGACGTGTCGCACCACTTCCCGCTGCGCCTGCCGGCGCCGACGCCAAAAGCGCTATACAGCCCATGCGAAATTCGCCACCTGGCGATTATCGTCAACCTCGAATATGACCCGACGGCGGCCTTCCGCAATCAGGTGGTGCACTTTGATTTCCGTAAGCTTGATGTTTTCAGCTTCAGCGAAGAGCAAAAATGCCTGATCGGCAGCGTCGACCTGCTGTATCGCAACTCGTGGAACGAAGTGCGTACCCTGCATTTCAACGGCGAGCAGGCGATGATCGAAGCGCTGAAAACGATTCTCGGTAAAATGCATCAGGACGCCGCGCCGCCGGACAGCGTGGAGGTGTTCTGCTATAGCCAACATCTGCGCGGCCTGATCCGTACCCGCGTACAGCAGATGATCTCCGAGTGCATCGAACTGCGTCTCTCCAGTACCCGCCAGGATACCGGGCGCTTTAAAGCGCTGCGCGTCTCCGGCCAGACCTGGGGGCTGTTCTTCGAGCGTCTCAATGTTTCGGTGCAGAAGCTGGAAAACGCCATTGAATTCTACGGCGCTATCTCGCACAACAAGCTCCACGGCCTGTCGGTGCAGGTGGAAACCAATCACGTTAAGCTGCCGGCGGTGGTGGACGGCTTCGCCAGCGAAGGGATTATTCAGTTCTTCTTTGAAGACGCGGATAACAATGACAGCGGCTTTAACATCTATATTCTCGATGAGAGCAACCGCGCTGAGGTGTATCACCACTGCGAAGGCAGCAAAGAGGAGCTGGTGCGCGACGTCAGCCGCTTCTATTCGTCATCGCACGATCGTTTTACCTACGGCTCCAGCTTTATCAACTTCAACCTGCCGCAGTTCTATCAGATTGTCGAGGTGGACGGGCGCACCCAGGTGATCCCTTTCCGCACTCAGGCGATTGCCGCCGCGATACCCACCAGCCAGGACGTTACCGCCTCGCCGGTGCTGCAGCAGCGCTACTCGTAGATTTGGCCCGGATAAGTCGTGAGCCGCTATCCGGAGATATTCCCTGCTTGCGCTGCGCTTAGCAGGGCTACGGTTCTAAGACGTCGGGTAGCCCGGATAAGGCGCGATGCGCCGCCATCCGGGAAACACGTCATTAACGGAATCTCACCGTCTCACCGGCCTGCTGACTTGCCGCCTGCTCCAGCAGATCCCAGAAGGTCTCGCCGCTGCGATCGCAGATCCACTCGTCGCCTTTGAGATCGAAATGGTAGCCGCCCTGTTTGGTTGCCAGCCATACCTGGTGCAGCGGCTCCTGACGGTTAATAATGATTTTGCTGCCGTTTTCAAAGCTGATGGTCAGCACGCCGCCGTTGATTTCGCAGTCGATGTCGCTATCGCCGTCCCAGTCGTCCAGGCGTTCTTCGATGGTCATCCACAGGCTGTCGGCAAGGCGATGAAATTCACTGTCATTCATGATTCTGTCCCGCATTTTTGAGATTGGCGGCAGTATAGCGCGAAACAAAAGCGCGCGCAGTCAGATGCTAAAGGCTTGCTTTTACGCCTTCTCCTGCGATGATAGAAAGCAGAAAGAATGAATCACGGGCAACTATCAATGAAAAACGTTTTTCCTACGCTTGCCGTTTTGTTTGCGATCTTCAGCCTGACCGGCTGCGGTCTGAAAGGGCCTCTCTATTTCCCGCCGGCTGACAAAACTGCGCCGCCGCCGACCAAACCGGTTAACCCGGGCATTCAGAGCTCAACGCCGGATCGTAACGATCGTGGCGATACCGGTGGTCCGAGCCAGGTCAATTACTAACGATAACGTTCTGTTCCGCGCAACTGGAGTAGATGATGCAGTTCTCTAAAATGCATGGCCTTGGCAACGATTTTATGGTCGTTGACGCGGTAACGCAGAATGTTTTTTTCTCGCCGGAGCTGATTCGCCGCCTGGCGGATCGCCACCTTGGCGTCGGGTTCGATCAGCTGTTAGTGGTGGAGCCGCCCTACGATCCGGATCTGGATTTCCATTACCGGATCTTTAATGCCGACGGCAGCGAAGTGTCGCAGTGCGGCAACGGCGCGCGCTGTTTCGCACGCTTCGTCCGGCTGAAAGGCCTGACCAATAAACGTGACATCCGCGTGAGTACGGCCAACGGCCGTATGGTATTAAGCGTAACGGAAGACGATCTGGTGCGGGTGAACATGGGCGAGCCCAACTTCGAGCCCTCCCAGGTGCCGTTCCGCGCCAACAAAGCGGAAAAGACCTATATCATGCGTGCCGCCGAGCAGACAGTATTGTGCGGCGTGGTATCCATGGGGAACCCGCACTGCGTTATCCAGGTGGATGATGTGGATACGGCGGCGGTGGAAACCCTCGGCCCGGTAATGGAAAGCCATGAGCGTTTTCCGGAGCGCGCCAATATCGGCTTTATGCAGGTGGTTGGCCGGTCCCATATCCGTCTGCGCGTCTACGAACGCGGCGCAGGGGAAACTCAGGCCTGCGGCAGCGGCGCCTGCGCCGCGGTGGCGGTGGGGATCCAGCAGGGGCTGCTCGCTGAAACGGTACGTGTGGAATTACCCGGCGGTCGTCTTGATATCGCTTGGAAAGGCCCGGGCCAGCCGCTGTTTATGACCGGCCCGGCGGCCCATGTCTATGATGGATTTATTCATTTATGAAACCAATCGGGGAAGAACAACAGGAGGTCGCCAGCGCATTGAACGATCGCGCCGTGGTGGACTATCTGTTGCAACATCCTGAATTTTTTATTCGTAATGCCGCCCAGGTCGAACACCTCCGCGTCCCGCATCCGGTACGCGGTACGATTTCGCTGGTGGAGTGGCATATGATGCGGGCGCGTAACCATATTCATGTGCTGGAAGAGAATATGTCGCTGCTGATGGAGCAGGCGGTCGCCAATGAAAGCCTGTTCCAGCGCCTGCTGCAGCTGCAAACGCGGCTGGCGGCGGCGGAGAGCCTCGACGATATGCTCAACCGCCTTCACCGCTGGGCGCGCGAGTTGGGGCTGGCGGGCGCCACGGTGCGCCTGTTCCCTGACAGCTGGCGCCTCGGCGCGCCTTCGAAGTTTACCCATCTGGCGTTAAGCCGGCAGGCGTTTGAGCCGATCCGTATTCAACGTCTGGGCCAGGCGCGCCACTACCTTGGGTCGCTCAACGGTCCGGAGCTGCTGGTGGTGCTGCCGGAGGCGAAAGCCATTGGGTCAGTGGCGATGTCGCTGCTGGGCGGCGATAATGCCCCCGGCGTGATGCTCTTTAGCAGCCGCGATGCGCAGCATTATCAGCCAGGACAGGGGACGCAGCTGCTGCAGGAGATTGCCCAGATGCTGCCCGGCCTGCTGGAGCGCTGGATTGAACGCGCATGACCGATTCTCCTCTCTTCTCCGCCGTCGCCCGCTTTCTGCGCCACCTGGGCGTTGAACGCCAGCTCAGCCCGATCACGTTACTGAATTACCAGCGACAGCTGGACGCGCTGATCGCCCTGGCGGATGAGGCGGGTCTGAAAAGCTGGTCGCAGTGCGATGCCGCTCAGGTGCGAAGCTTTGCGGTGCGCAGTCGCCGCGCGGGGTTAGGCCCGGCGAGCCTGGCGCTTCGCCTGTCGGCGCTGCGCAGTTTCTTCGACTGGCTGGTCGGCCAGGGCGAGCTCAGCGCCAACCCGGCGAAAGGGATCGCCGCGCCGAAAATTCCCCGTCACCTGCCGAAAAATATCGATGTCGATGACGTCAATCGGCTGCTGGATATCGATCTCAACGATCCGCTGGCGGTGCGCGACCGGGCGATGCTGGAGGTGATGTACGGCGCGGGGCTGCGTTTGTCCGAGCTGGTCAACCTTGATATCAAACATCTCGATCTCGAAAGCGGCGAGGTCTGGGTGATGGGCAAAGGCAGCAAAGAGCGACGTTTGCCGATCGGTCGCAACGCCGTGATGTGGATTGAGCACTGGCTGGATTTACGCGGCCTGTTCGGTACCGACGACGACGCGCTGTTTTTGTCGAAACTGGGCAAGCGCATTTCGGCGCGCAACGTACAGAAGCGGTTCGCCGAGTGGGGCATTAAGCAGGGGCTGAACAGCCATGTGCATCCGCACAAGCTTCGCCACTCCTTTGCCACCCATATGCTGGAGTCCAGCGGCGATCTGCGCGGTGTGCAGGAGCTGTTGGGTCATGCTAACCTCTCCACCACCCAAATTTATACCCATCTCGACTTTCAACACCTTGCCTCGGTGTACGATGCCGCGCATCCGCGCGCAAAACGGGGGAAATAATGCGTTTTTACCGACCTCTGGGCCAGATTTCCGCGCTGACGTTTGACCTGGACGATACCCTTTATGATAACCGCCCGGTAATTGACCGGACGATGCACGAGTCGCTGGCTTTTGTGCGCAGCTACCATCCGTCGCTCAGCCAGTTCGACGCCCATGAGCTTAATCAGCTGCGCCAGACGCTGCTGGCATCCGAGCCTGAGATCTATCACGACGTGACCGTCTGGCGCCACCGTGCGCTGGAGTTAGGCATGCGTAACGCCGGCCTCTCCGCCGACGCGGCGAAAGCGGGGGCCGATGCGGCGATGGAACACTTCGCCCACTGGCGTAGCCGCGTCGATGTCCCGCAGGAGACCCACGATACGCTGGCGAAGCTGGCGGAGAAGTGGCCGCTGGTGGCGATTACCAACGGCAACGCCCGACCAGAGCTGTTCGGCCTGAGCGACTATTTCCGCTTTGTGCTGCGCGCCGGGCCGGATGGCCGCTCCAAGCCGTTTGCCGACATGTACCATCTGGCGGCGGAGCGCCTGAACTTACCGCTCGGGCATATTCTGCACGTCGGCGATGACCTGACCACTGACGTCGCCGGATCGCTGCGCTGTGGCATGCAGGCATGCTGGATCAAACCGCAAGGCGCGGACCTGATGCACACCGCGGACAGCCGCCTGCTGCCGCATATTGAAATTTCACGGTTGGCATCTCTGACCTCGCTGATATAATCACCAGTCACTCTGTATATATTAACAGGGGTTCGTGGAACCCCTTCTCTTCCGGCGGTGCCAATGGACGTTTCTTACCTGCTCGACAGCCTCAATGACAAACAGCGTGAAGCCGTAGCGGCCTCGCGCACCAACATGCTGGTGCTGGCAGGGGCGGGCAGTGGTAAGACGCGCGTTCTGGTGCACCGTATCGCCTGGCTGCTGAGCGTAGAGAACTGCTCGCCGTATTCTATTATGGCGGTGACCTTTACCAACAAAGCGGCGGCAGAGATGCGCCATCGTATCGGCCAGCTGATGGGCACCACCCAGGGCGGCATGTGGGTGGGCACCTTCCACGGCCTGGCCCACCGCCTGCTGCGCGCGCACCATCTGGACGCCAACCTGCCGCAGGATTTCCAAATCCTCGATAGCGAAGACCAGTTGCGCCTGCTGAAGCGTCTGATTAAGGCGATGAACCTCGATGAGAAGCAGTGGCCGCCGCGTCAGGCGATGTGGTACATCAACAGCCAGAAAGATGAAGGGCTGCGTCCGCATCATATTCAGAGCTACGGCAACCCGGTCGAGCAGACCTGGCAGAAGGTCTATCAGGCCTATCAGGAAGCCTGCGATCGCGCCGGGCTGGTGGACTTCGCCGAACTGCTGCTGCGCGCCCACGAGCTGTGGCTGAATAAGCCGCATATCCTCCAGCACTACCGCGAGCGTTTCACCAATATCCTCGTCGACGAATTCCAGGATACCAACAACATTCAATACGCCTGGATCCGCCTGCTGGCGGGCGATACCGGCAAGGTGATGATCGTCGGCGATGACGATCAGTCGATTTACGGCTGGCGCGGCGCGCAGGTCGAGAACATTCAGCGCTTCCTTAACGATTTTCCCGGTGCGGAAACCATCCGCCTTGAGCAGAACTATCGCTCGACCAGCAACATCCTCAGCGCCGCCAACGCCCTGATTGAAAACAACAACGGTCGCCTGGGCAAGAAGCTTTGGACCGACGGCGCCGACGGCGAGCCAATCTCGCTGTACTGCGCTTTCAACGATCTCGACGAAGCTCGCTTCGTGGTGAACCGGATAAAAACCTGGCAGGAGAACGGCGGGGCGCTGGAGCAGTGCGCCATCCTCTATCGCAGCAACGCCCAGTCGCGCGTGCTGGAAGAGGCGCTTCTGCAGGCCAGCATGCCGTACCGCATCTATGGCGGCATGCGCTTCTTCGAGCGCCAGGAAATCAAAGATGCGCTCTCGTACCTGCGTCTGATCGCCAACCGTAACGACGATGCGGCGTTTGAGCGCGTAGTCAATACGCCGACCCGCGGCATCGGCGACCGCACGCTGGACGTGGTGCGCCAGACGTCGCGCGATCGTCAGCTGACGCTGTGGCAGGCCAGCCGCGAGCTGCTGAAAGATAAAGCGCTGGCCGGTCGCGCCGCCAGCGCCTTGCAGCGCTTTATGGAGCTGATTGACGCGCTGGCGCAGGAGACCACCGATATGCCGCTGCACGTCCAGACCGATCGGGTGATTAAAGACTCCGGGCTGCGCGCGATGTACGAGCAGGAGAAAGGCGAGAAGGGCCAGACCCGTATTGAAAACTTAGAGGAGCTGGTGACGGCGACGCGCCAGTTCAGCTACAACGAAGAAGATGAAGATCTGATGCCGCTGCAGGCGTTCCTCTCCCACGCCGCGCTGGAAGCGGGCGAAGGGCAGGCGGACACCTGGCAGGATGCGGTTCAGCTGATGACCCTGCACTCGGCGAAAGGGCTGGAGTTCCCGCAGGTGTTCATCGTCGGCGTCGAAGAGGGGATGTTCCCGAGCCAGATGGCCCTTGATGAAGGCGGCCGCCTGGAAGAAGAGCGTCGTCTGGCCTACGTTGGCGTGACGCGCGCCATGCAGAAGCTGACGCTGACCTACGCGGAAACCCGCCGTCTGTACGGCAAAGAGGTTTACCATCGCCCGTCGCGGTTTATTGGAGAACTGCCGCAGGAGTGCGTAGAAGAGGTGCGTCTGCGGGCCACGGTAAGCCGCCCGGTAAACCATCAGCGACTGGGCGCGCCGATTGCCGAGAGCGATACCGGCTACAAATTAGGCCAGCGCGTACGACATCCGAAGTTTGGCGAAGGCACCATCGTCAACCTCGAAGGCAGCGGCGAGCACAGCCGGCTGCAGGTGGCTTTTCAGGGTCAGGGGATCAAATGGCTGGTAGCGGCTTACGCCCGGCTCGAGGAAGTGTAACTTTAAGAAAAATATCATTATTTTGTAATATTCTGCTACCTTTATACGTTAAGGCGCCTGATTTGCGCTTTCGCGTTCCGTTGCGTGTTGACGCCGATTTTGCGCTGGCGTAACATGCGCGCACGATTACGCTAAGAGGACATTCGCCTTGGACACACCCAGTAGATGCTGGCTCAACTTCCTGTCATTCAGGAACAACTCCTAAGGCTATCCTCTTATGCTGATAGCCTTAGCGGTTGTCAGCGACCTGCCCCATTCCCGTCGCGCTGAGTCAGGCTTAATGGTCTGAAACCCAATTTGTTTCTGTGTGCCCACCGAACTGTCCGATAATTTTTTTGCATTGGGAGTCCCGGTCATGCTGAGCGCATTTCAACTGGAAAACAATCGTTTAACGCGCCTGGAAGCCGATGAGATCAAGCACCTCGCCAGCTCGGTGTGGGTCGATCTGGTCGAGCCTGACGATGATGAGCGAAGCCGCGTGCAGACGGAACTGGGTCAGAACCTGGCGACGCGCCCGGAACTGGAAGATATCGAAGCCTCCGCACGTTTCTTTGAAGATGAAGACGGGTTACATATCCACTCCTTCTTCTTTTTCGAAGATGCCGACGATCACGCTGGTAACTCTACCGTGGCGTTTACTATCCGCGAAGGGCGCCTGTTTACGCTGCGCGAGCGTGAACTGCCGGCTTTTCGCCTCTACCGCATGCGCGTGCGTAACCAGACGCTGGTGGACGGCAACGCTTACGAGCTATTGTTAGATCTGTTCGAGACCAAAATCGAACAGCTGGCGGATGAGATAGAAAACATCTACAGCGACCTGGAAAAGCTGAGCCGCGTGATTATGGAAGGCCACCAGGGCGATGAGTACGACGAAGCGCTGTCGACGCTGGCGGAACTGGAAGATATCGGCTGGAAGGTCCGCCTCTGTTTGATGGATACCCAGCGCGCGCTGAACTTCCTCGTACGTAAGGCGCGCCTGCCGGCGGGCCAGCTGGAGCAGGCGCGGGAGATCCTGCGCGATATCGAATCCCTGCTGCCGCACAACGAATCGCTGTTCCAGAAGGTGAACTTCCTGATGCAGGCGGCGATGGGCTTTATCAATATCGAACAGAACCGCATCATTAAGATCTTCTCGGTGGTGTCGGTGGTGTTCCTGCCGCCAACTCTGGTGGCCTCCAGCTACGGAATGAACTTTGAATTTATGCCGGAGCTGCACTGGAGCTTCGGCTACCCGGGGGCGATCGTCTTTATGATGCTGGCCGGCCTGGCGCCGTATCTCTACTTCAAGCGTAAAAACTGGCTGTAGTTGTTGTGCCGGATGCGCTTCGCTTATCCGGCCTGGGTGCTGGACTTTTGTAAGCCGGATAGGGCATAGACGCTATCCGGCAATCTACTGGCTCCGACGCCCCCGTCTTTGCGTATACACCGCATCCATCACGAATATCGCCAGCGCCACCCAGATAAAGCCAAAGGTGACCATTTTATCCTTGCCCGGCACTTCGCCGTAGAACGTCACCGCCAGCAGGAACATCAGCGTTGGGCCGATGTACTGGAAAAAGCCCAGCGTGGAGAGCCGCAGACGCGTTGCCGCCCCGGTGAAGCACAGCAGAGGGATGGTGGTCACCACGCCCGCCGCCATCAGCAGCAGATTGAGCGACCAGGGGTTCTGCCCCATATGGCTGGTGGGGCTGTCGGTGATGCCGAACAGCCAAATCGCCGCCACCGGCAACAGCCACAGCGTTTCCACCAGCATGCCGGTCTGCGCATCGACAGCGATTTTCTTGCGCACCAGACCATAAAAGGCAAAGCTGAAGGCCAGCCCAAGGCCGATAATCGGCAGCGAACCAAAGGTCCAGAGCTGCACCAGCACGCCGCAAAAGGCGAGGATCATCGCCAGCCACTGCAGGCGACGGAAACGTTCGCCAAGGAAAATCATCCCTAACAGAATATTCACCAGCGGGTTGATAAAGTAGCCGAGACTGGCTTCCAGCATATGGTGGTTATTCACCGCCCAGATGAACAGCAGCCAGTTGCCGCCGACCAGCACCGCAGAGAGCGCCAGCAGGAAGATCTTGCGCGGCGTCTTCAGCAGCTTTTTCACCTGCGGCCACTGGCGGCTGACGCTGATGAGCGCCACCATGAAGAAGAAAGACCAGATCACGCGATGGGTCAGAATTTCATCGGCGGGAACATAGTAGATAAGTTTGAAGTACGCCGGCGCGATACCCCAGATAAAGTAGGCGGCGAGGGCCAGAATAATCCCCAACCGCGTCTGTTTCGCATCCATCGGTAAATTCCATTGCCAAAGAGAGTGATGTTACTCGATTTTGGCCAATCAACCCACCATATAGGTCGCTGTTGCGCTGGCAATATATACCTGCGCTTCGTTATGCAGTTCCACACGGGCTACCGCCACTTTATTGCCGGCGCGCAGCAGGGTGCTGGTCGCGGTAAAACGTTCGCCGCGGCCCGGACGCAGATAGTCCACGCGCAGGTCGATGGTTCCCATGCGGGAAAGCCGCTGGCGCAGCTCTTCTTCGTTGATAGTGTCATGGCGGGTAAGGGTGCTGCCAACGCAGACCAGCCCTGCGGCGACGTCCAGCGCGGAGGCGATCACTCCGCCATGCAGAATGCTTTGCGCCCAGTTGCCGACCATCATCGGCTGATTATTAAAGCTGAGCTGGGCAAACGCTTTTTCATAGCGCTCCAGTTCGAGGCCGAGGGCGCGGTTAAACGGCATGTGATAGACGAAAATCTCCCCCACCAGTTTCAGAGCTGCTTCGGCAGTAAGTTCGGACATAACACCGGTTCCATTCGTTAATAAAATGTTGATTTTATGCTTCTAAAATATTGATTTCCACTTTCGGAGTGGATTAGGGGGCAGGGGATTAATAAACAGGTAGAATGTCTTCAGGTTAAACAAAAATAAAAACTATTTATCAGGAGACCAGCATGCGTATCTCTTTGGCCTGCCTGGCGGCGCTGTGCGCGCTACCGGCTGGTGTTATGGCGCAGGATGCGTCGGTACACGACAAACCAGCAGTGCGCGGCAGTATTATCGCCAACCTGCTACAGGATCATGATAATCCTTTTCTGCTCTACCCTTATGAAAGCAACTATCTGCTCTACACGTGGACCAGCGATCTCAATAAAGAGGCGATTCGCAGCTATGACTGGGCCGAAAATGCCCGTAAAGATGAAGTGAAGTTTCAGCTGAGCCTCGCCTTCCCGCTGTGGCGCGGCATCCTGGGGGATAATTCGCTGCTCGGCGCGTCCTATACCCAGAAATCCTGGTGGCAGCTCTCCAACAGCAAAGAGTCGGCGCCGTTTCGCGAAACCAACTACGAACCCCAGCTGTTTCTTGGCTTTGCGACCGACTATCAGTTTGCCGGCTGGACGTTGCGCGATATCGAAATGGGATATAACCACGACTCGAATGGCCGTTCCGATCCCACCTCACGCAGCTGGAACCGGCTTTATGCCCGCCTGATGGCGCAAAATGGCAACTGGCTGGTGGAAGTGAAACCCTGGTATGTGGTGGGCAGCACCGATGATAACCCAGACATCACCAAATATATGGGTTATTACCGCCTGAAGGTGGGCTACCAGCTGGGCGAGGCGATCCTTAGCGCGCAGGGGCAATACAACTGGAATACTGGCTACGGCGGGGCGGAACTTGGGGTGAGCTATCCCATCACCAAACATGTTCGCGCTTACACCCAGATCTACAGCGGCTACGGCGAATCGCTTATCGACTACAACTTTAATCAAACGCGCGTCGGCGTCGGGCTAATGCTTAACGATCTGTTTTAATCGTTGCACTCTGGCTCGCAGGCGCTGAAAATAGCGCCTGTTTTCTTTTCAGGCAAATGGGGTCAACGTGGCACAGGCGGAAGTATTAAATCAGGAATCGCTGGCTAAGCAGGTTTTACAAGAGACCTTCGGCTACCAGCAGTTCCGTCCTGGCCAGGAGACGATTATCGAGACGGCGCTCGAGGGCCGTGACTGCCTGGTGGTTATGCCGACCGGTGGCGGCAAGTCGCTGTGTTATCAGGTACCGGCGCTGGTCATGGGCGGCCTGACGGTCGTGGTCTCGCCGCTGATCTCGCTGATGAAAGATCAGGTCGATCAGCTGCTGGCCAACGGCGTGGCGGCGGCCTGTTTGAACTCGACGCAAAGCCGCGAACAGCAGCAGGACGTGATGGCCGGCTGCCGCAGCGGGCAGGTTCGTCTGCTGTATATCGCCCCGGAACGGTTGATGCTCGACAACTTCCTTGAGCATCTGGCGAACTGGAATCTGGCGATGCTGGCGGTGGACGAAGCGCACTGCATATCCCAGTGGGGCCATGACTTCCGCCCGGAATATGCCGCGCTGGGCCAGCTGCGTCAGCGGATGCCGCAGATCCCGTTTATGGCGTTGACCGCCACCGCCGATGACACCACCCGCCGCGATATCGTCCGTCTGCTGGGACTTAACGATCCGCTGATTCAGGTCAGCAGCTTCGACCGGCCGAACATCCGCTATATGCTGATGGAGAAATTCAAGCCGCTCGACCAGCTGATGCGCTACGTCCAGGATCAGCGAGGCAAATCGGGCATTATCTACTGCAACAGCCGTTCGAAAGTGGAAGATACCGCCGCGCGTCTGCAGAGCCGCGGCATCAGCGCGGCGGCTTACCATGCCGGCCTGGAAAACGACGTGCGCGCCGACGTGCAGGAGAAATTCCAGCGCGACGATCTGCAGATTGTGGTGGCGACAGTGGCCTTTGGGATGGGCATCAACAAGCCGAACGTCCGCTTTGTGGTGCATTTTGATATCCCGCGCAATATTGAATCCTACTATCAGGAGACCGGCCGCGCCGGGCGTGACGGCCTGCCGGCGGAAGCGATGCTGTTTTACGATCCGGCGGACATGGCGTGGCTGCGCCGCTGTCTGGAAGAGAAGCCCGCCGGACCGCTGCAGGATATCGAACGGCATAAGCTGAACGCGATGGGGGCGTTTGCTGAAGCCCAGACCTGTCGTCGTCTGGTGCTGCTGAACTACTTTGGCGAAGGACGTCAGGAGCCGTGCGGTAACTGCGATATCTGTCTTGATCCGCCGAAGCAGTATGATGGCTTAATGGACGCCCGCAAGGCGCTCTCCACTATTTATCGGGTTAACCAGCGCTTCGGGATGGGTTACGTGGTGGAAGTCCTGCGTGGCGCCAACAATCAGCGCATCCGCGAGATGGGCCACGATAAGCTCCCGGTATACGGCATCGGCCGGGAACAGAGTCACGAGCACTGGGTGAGCGTGATCCGCCAACTGATTCACCTTGGGCTGGTGACGCAGAATATCGCCCAGCACTCCGCGCTGCAGCTGACCGAAGCCGCACGCCCGGTGCTGCGCGGCGACGTTCCGCTGCAGCTTGCCGTACCGCGTATCGTGGCGCTGAAGCCGAAGGCGATGCAGAAATCCTTCGGCGGTAATTACGATCGTAAGCTGTTTGCCAAGCTGCGCAAGTTACGTAAAGCGATTGCCGATGAAGAAAACATTCCCCCGTACGTGGTCTTCAACGACGCGACGCTGATTGAGATGGCGGAGCAGTCGCCGCTAACCGCTGGCGAAATGCTCAGCGTCAACGGCGTAGGGACACGTAAACTCGAGCGTTTCGGCAAGCCGTTTATGGCGCTGATCCGGTCGCATGTCGATGGCGACGATGAGTAGTCAGCTGGCTATAAAAGTGCCAGAATAGTTATCCTCTTCATTATTTTCCTGCGAGTTAACTATGCTGATGCTTTTCCTCACCGTGGCGCTGGTGCATATCATTGCGCTAATGAGCCCGGGGCCGGATTTTTTCTTTGTCTCACAAACGGCCATCAGCCGCTCGCGCAGAGAGGCGATGATGGGCGTACTGGGGATCACCTGCGGCGTGATGATCTGGGCGGGGGTTGCGCTGCTCGGCCTGAACCTGATCCTCGCCAGAATGGCATGGCTGCACAACATCATTATGATCGGCGGTGGCTTGTACCTGTGCTGGATGGGCTATCAGATGTTGCGCGGCGCGTTGAAAAAAGAGGCGGTGTCCCCGGCAGAACCGCAGGTTGAACTGGCCCGCAGCGGACGCAGCTTCCTGAAGGGATTGCTGACCAATCTGGCGAACCCGAAAGCGATTATCTACTTCGGCTCGGTGTTCTCGCTGTTCGTCGGTGACAGCGTTGGCGCCGGCGCGCGCTGGGGCATTTTTCTGCTGATTATCATGGAGACGCTGGCCTGGTTTTTGGTGGTTGCCAGCCTGTTCGCCCTGCCGGGGATGCGCCGCGGCTATCAGCGGATGGCGAAGTGGATCGACGGTATCGCCGGCACGCTGTTTGCGGGCTTCGGCATCCATCTGATTATCTCGCGTTAACCTGGCGCGATGCTCCACCCGGCTATATCCGGGTGGAGAAAGTGTCAATAGCGAAGCCGCTGCAGCTCGTCTTCAGACAGACCGGTCATTTCCATAATCGCTTCGTCATCGATCCCGCGTTTGCGCATCGCTTCGGCAACCTGCAGCAAGGCCTGATGTTTGCCTTCCTTTATACCTTCCTTTATGCCTTGCTGTACGCCTTTCCTGATGCCTTTTTCCATACCTTCTGCGAGCCATGTTTCCGCCAGCGTCATCAGTAATCCTCCATGCTGCGGCACGCGCTGTGCCAGCCCGTATAAGAGTGCCCGAGTATCCTCGGCATCCCCTGCCTGAGCCATATAGTTTACCAATACGGTGATTTGTTGTCCGCTCATCTGCTCCAGCATTAAGAGTTGGGTCAACTTATCCAGCAATTGCGCCATATCGCGCTGGCGGATGTGTTTTTGCACCAGCGTCAGGGCCGCCATGCTGCGGTGCTGCATAATGTCGTCGTCGGGGATCACCGTGATATCGACCAGCGGAAACGCCCCGCTATAGAGCTGGCGGGCGGTCTCGGGATCGGCGAAATTATCCAGCCAGCTCATAGACCAGGGATAGGGGCTGCGTCGTCCCTGATAGAAGAGGACCGGAATAACCAGAGGCAGCGTTTTATGGCCGCTCTCCAGATGGCGCTGCATGGCGGCGACGGCATAGCGCATTAAGCGAAAGGCCATCAGTTTATCGGGGGCGCTCTGGTGCTCGATCAGAACATGGACATACCCTTTACCGCGGGTGGTTTCCAGCGAATAGAGAATATCGCTGTAGTAGGGCCTGAGATCGTCTTCAAGAAAGCTGCCGGATTCCAGACGCAGGGTATCCAGTTTGCAGATCGCTGTTAACGACGGTGGCAGGTGGATCTCGATAAAATCGCGCGCTGTCTCTGCCCGCGACAGAAAAGTTTTAAATACCGCATCATGTGGGGTCGCCGTTTCTGCCATCGCCGTTCATCCGTGAATCACGTCTTTGGCGGCATCCTGGCACGGCGGGCTCAGCGTCGACAGCGGGCAAAAAGATTAATTTCCCGCTTTGCGCGCCGGCTCGCGCAGAGAGATGGCTTCGCCAGCCAGGCGAACCTCTCTTTGCGAGCGAGATTCCATCATTCAGGCGTGACGGGCGGAGGCAAGCAGCGCCCCAACCAGCATAAACAGTGAACCAAAGACTTTGTTCAGCGCCTTCATCTGCTTTGGCCCCTTAATCCATGCTGAAATGCGCTGTGCGAGGGTTGCGTAGCCAATCATCACAATGATATCGACGACGATGGTGGTGACGCCCAGAACGAGATACTGCATCACCTGGGGCTGGTGGGGCAGGATAAACTGTGGAAACAGGGCGGCCAGAAAAACGATGCTTTTAGGATTGGTGAGATTCACGAACACCGCCCGCTGGAACAGTTTGCCGCGGGTCTGCGCCTTCGCCAGCGTATTCAGGTCGATGGCCCCTGCCGCGCGCCATTGCTGGATACCCAGCCAGATCAGGTAGGCTGCGCCGGCCCATTTCAGCACCTCAAAGGCCAGCACCGAGCGAGAGAAGAGAGTGCCGAGGCCGACGCCGACCAGCACGATATGAATGGCCAGCCCGGTCTGCAAACCGGCAATCGACGCCGCCGCGCCGCGGTAACCGTGGTTAATGGAGGTGGTCATGGTATTAATCGCTCCGGAACCCGGGGACAGGCTGAGAATGATTGATGTCAGCAGGTAGGCGAACCACCACTCAATGGTCATGAGAAACTCCCTGATTGTCTGTTTTTATGCCACAATACGCTATTGTGTCAGCATTGTGTGATACACGGCAAAAAAACGATTTTCAGCGGTTAACAGGGGTGTAAACCCGATGTTTGGGCAGAAAAAGGACTGGGAAACACGAGAAAACGCGTTTGCGGCCTTTAGCATGGGGCCGCTGACGGATTTCTGGCGACAGCGCGAAGAGGCTGTATTTAAAGGCGTCGATGATGTACCTGTACGCTTTGTTCGCTTTTGCGCGCAAAATAACGATCGGCTGGTGCTGATTTGCCCCGGGCGCATTGAAAGCTACGTGAAGTATGCTGAAGTGGCCTACGATCTCTTTCACAGCGGCTTTGACGTAATGATCATTGATCATCGCGGCCAGGGACGCTCGGGTCGTCTGCTCTCTGATACCCACCGCGGGCACGTGGTTAACTTCAGCGATTATGTTGATGACCTGGCTGCGCTCTGGCAGCAGCAGGTGGTCCCGGGCCACTGGCGAAAACGGTTTATCCTCGCTCACTCTATGGGCGGGGCGATTGCCACGCTTTTTCTGCAACGCTACCAGGCGCATTGCGATGCCATTGCGCTCTGCGCGCCGATGTTCGGGATTATCATTCGGCTGCCGGACTGGATGGTGCGGCATATTCTCGACTGGGCTGAGGGCCATCAGCGCATTCGCGAAGAGTATGCCATCGGCACCGGACGCTGGCGGGCGCTGCCTTTTGCCGTTAACGTGCTGACGCACAGTCGACAACGCTATCGTCGTAACCTGCGCTTCTATGCCGACGAGCCGCGACTGCAGGTCGGCGGCCCGACCTGGCACTGGGTGCGCGAAGGCATGCTGGCCGGTGACGAAGTGCTGGCGAATGTGGAGAAAGATACGGCCCCGACGCTGCTGCTGCAGGCGGAAGAGGAGCGAGTGGTCGATAATCTGATGCACGACCGCTATTGTGAATTACGGGCCGCCGCCGGCCATCCCTGTGAGGGCGGAAAGCCGCTCGTCATTGAAGGGGCATACCATGAGATCCTTTTTGAAAAGGACGCTATGCGCTCAGTCGCGCTCAATGCCATCGTCGAGTTTTTCAATCGACATACTTAATCCGACGATAACGCTCGTCGCCCTGCTTAGAGGTTAACTTTTTTATGTACCAGGTTGTTGCGTCTGATTTAGACGGCACGCTGCTTTCCCCCGATCATTTCCTGACCCCGTATGCCAAAGAGACGCTGAAGCTGCTTACCGCTCGTGGGATCAATTTCGTCTTCGCCACTGGCCGACACTACATCGACGTCGGGCAGATCCGCGATAATCTCGGCATCCGGTCGTACATGATCACCTCTAACGGCGCCCGCGTTCACGATAGCGATGGCCAGCAAATTTTCGCCCATAACCTCGACCGCGATATTGCCGCCGACCTGTTTGAAATCGTGCGCAACGACCCGAAAATTGTCACTAACGTCTATCGGGAAGATGAGTGGTATATGAACCGCCATCGCCCGGAAGAGATGCGCTTTTTCAAAGAGGCGGTGTTTAACTACAAGCTGTATGAGCCGGGCGAACTGGATCCGCAGGGGATCAGCAAGGTGTTCTTTACCTGTGAGGATCACGAACATCTACTGCCGCTTGAGCAGGCGATGAACGCCCGCTGGGGCGATCGCGTGAACGTCAGCTTCTCCACCTTAACCTGCCTGGAGGTGATGGCGGGCGGGGTATCGAAGGGGCATGCGCTGGAGGCGGTGGCGAAAATGCTCGGCTACAGTCTGTCCGATTGCATCGCTTTCGGCGACGGCATGAACGACGCCGAGATGCTGTCGATGGCCGGTAAAGGCTGCATTATGGCCAACGCCCACCAGCGGCTGAAGGATCTGCATCCGGAGCTGGAAGTGATCGGCAGCAACGCCGACGATGCGGTCCCGCACTATCTGCGTAAGCTGTACCTCGACTGAAAAAGATTGACGACTGGCGAATAACTGTCCAGTCGTCAACCTGACTCTTCGCTACAATGCCTGTTCTTTATCCAACGAGACGACCATTGTGGCGCTGTTAATTATCACCACTATCCTGTGGGCCTTTTCTTTCAGCCTGATTGGCGAGTACCTGGCCGGTAGCGTCGACAGCTATTTTTCGGTGCTGATGCGCGTGGGCCTGGCGGCGCTGGTGTTCCTGCCTTTCCTGCGGACGCGCGGCCAGTCTCCGCGCACGATCGTACTCTATATGCTGGTGGGCGCGATGCAGCTTGGCATCATGTACCTGCTGGCCTTTCGCGCCTATCTCTATCTGACGGTCTCGGAATTCCTGCTGTTTACCGTGTTTACCCCGTTGTATATCACGCTGATCTACGATTTGCTCAGCGGACGTAAACTACGCTGGGGCTATCTGCTGAGCGCCGCGCTGGCGGTGCTGGGGGCGGCGATTATCCGTTACGACAAAGTCAGCGATCATTTCTGGACCGGGCTGTTACTGGTGCAGTTGTCAAACCTCTGCTTCGCCATCGGGATGGTGGGTTACAAGCGCCTGATGGAGGTGCGACCGATGCCGCAGCACAATGCCTTTGCCTGGTTCTATGTCGGGGCCTTTATCGTGGCGGTGGCGGCATGGTTTATGCTGGGCAACCCACAGAAGCTGCCGACCACCAGGCTGCAGTGGAGCGTGCTGGTGTGGCTTGGCGTCGTGGCTTCCGGGCTGGGCTACTTTATGTGGAACTATGGCGCCACTCAGGTGGATGCCGGCACGCTGGGGATCATGAATAACGTCCATGTCCCCGCCGGGCTGTTGGTTAACCTTGCCATCTGGCAGGAGCAGCCGCACTGGCCGAGCTTTATTAGCGGAGCGTTGGTGATCCTGGCCTCGCTGTGGGTCCATCGACGCTGGGTCGCTCCGCACTCCGGACAAACGGCAGATGATCGCACGCGTGGTTCCGCGCAGAGCGAATAAACGCTTCGGTGACCGGTTGACGCTGTTCGCCATCGCGAACGGCCGCGTACAGCCGGCTCCATAATCCCTCGCCCAGGGTTTTGGTCACCACCAGACCCTGGCGTTCAAAACTTTCCACCACCCAGTGCGGCAGCGCGGCGATACCCATCCGGGCAGCCACCATCTGGATCAGCAACAGCGTGTTATCGACGCTTTTCAGCTGGGGACTGATGCCGGCCGGCTGCAGGAAATGACGCCAGATGTCGAGGCGTCCGCGCTGCACGGGATAAATCAGCAGCGTTTCCGTGGCCAGATCCTCCGGCGTAATCAGCGTCTTCATGGCTAACGGGTGCTCAGGCGCCAGCACCAGGCGCACCTCATAATCAAACATTGGCGAGTAGTGCAGACCGCTGCGCGGCAGGATATCTGAGGTCATGACCAGATCCAGTTCGCCCTGCTGCAGCGCGGGCTGCGGGTCGAAGGTGACGCCGGAATGGAAGTCGACTTCCACGTGCGGCCAGCGGGCGCGGAAATTCTCCAGCGCCGGCGTGAGCCACTGAATACAGCTGTGGCATTCGATAGCCAGCCGCAGCCGGGTCTGTTGTGGTTCGTTACAGTCCTGCAGGGCGCGAGCGATCTGCGGCAGCACCTGGTTGGCCAGCTGTAAGAGGATCTCCCCTTGAGGAGTAAAACGCAGCGGCTGGCTCTTACGCACAAAGAGACGAAAGCCGAGGCGCTGTTCCAGATCGCTGAACTGGTGAGACAAGGCGGACTGGGTCTGATGCAGGGCAGCCGCTGCGCCCGCCAGTGAACCGCTGTTCCGCAACGCTTGCAGCGTTTTCAGATGTTTAATTTCGATCATGAAAGTCCTTCACTTCGCCATGAGCAATTTGCGCTTGAGGAATATACAGTAACCGCCAATTATGGATGTGTAAACATCT